>ERZ808028.1169-NODE-1169-length-16971-cov-6.376702_pt1 | contig 16971 bp, 20 predicted proteins | sample MGYA00380184_ERZ808028 | MGnify/ENA primary metagenome ERZ808028 (study PRJEB31490, sample SAMN06133397) | mouse gut metagenome | isolation source: J8_1 | host: mice | place: China: Chengdu | collected 2015-05 ...
TCTTATAAAAATATCCTTATACACACCAGTATAATACTTTCAGGAAAAAAAATCAAAAGAAAATTGCTGAATGGTTCCATGAATGATACAATGGAGGAAAATTACTAAAAAGAGGAGAGAAGATTATGAAAGTATTATTAATCAACGGAAGCCCCCATGCCAAGGGCAGTACATATACCGCATTAAACGAGATGGAGAAGATTTTTGCTGAAAACGGAATCGAGACAGAACTGGTTCATGTGGGTAATCAGGATATCCGCGGCTGTATTGCCTGCGGCTCCTGCAAAAAAACAGGGAAATGCGCTTTCGATGATCTGGTCAATGAAACGGCAGAGAAGTTTAAGGAGTGTGACGGACTTGTGGTAGGAAGTCCGGTTTACTATGCTTCGGCAAATGCAACTGTGATTGCGTTCTTAGACCGGCTTTTCTACAGCGCTCATTTTGATAAGACCATGAAGGTAGGCGCCAGTGTTGTTTCAGCCAGACGTGGGGGACTGTCGGCCACGTTTGACGAGCTGAACAAATATTTTACCATTAGCGGTATGCCTGTGGCGTCCAGCCAGTATTGGAACAGTATCCATGGAAATAACGCTGACGAGGCTTTGAAGGACAGAGAGGGGCTTCAGGTTATGCGTACCCTTGCAGGGAATATGTCCTTTCTGATGAAGAGTATCGCCCTTGGCAAGAAGGAGTATGGACTTCCAGAGAAGGAAGAAAAGGAATGGACCAATTTTATTCGATAGACGACAAAATACAAAGAGGTAGAGACAATGAAAAAAAGAGTTGTAGTCGCATTGGGACACAGGGCCCTTGGAACCACGCTGCCGGAGCAGAAGGTTGCAGTCAGTAAGACGGCAAAGGTAATCGCAGACTTAATCGAAGCAGATTATCAGGTAGCAATTACTCACAGCAACGCGCCCCAGGTGGGTATGATTCATACGGCGATGAATGAATTCGGTAAGGCGCATCAGGACTATACGCCTGCGCCCATGTCCGTATGTTCGGCAATGAGTCAGGGATATATTGGATATGACCTTCAGAACGGCATCCGCGAGGAGCTGTTGGAGAGGGGCGTCTACCGGACGGTCAGCACGATTCTGACACAGGTAATCGTAGACCCCTATGACGAGGCATTCTATACGCCCACCAAGATACTGGGACGGTATATGAATGTGGAGGAGGCCAATGAAGAACGTAAAAAAGGAAACTATATTGTCGAGGAACCAGGCAAAGGTTATCGGCGTATCGTTTCCGCCCCAAATCCGGTCAGTATTGTAGAGATTGACGCCATTCGCGCGCTCTTGGACGCAGACCAGATTGTGGTTGCATGCGGAGGAGGAGGAATTCCGGTACTAGAGCAGGAGCACCATCTGCGGGGCGCCAGCGCTGTGATTGAAAAGGATTTGACGGCAGGCAGGATGGCGGAGGACATCGATGCAGACCAGTTGATTATTCTTACCAGCGTAGAAAAAGTAAAGATTAATATGGGAAGACCTGATGAAGACGAGCTTGGAGAGATTAATCTCACACAGGCAAAGCAGTATATGGAGGAGGGACATTTTGGAGAATATAACATGCTTCCAAAATTCAGTGCATCCGTATCCTTTATTGAGAAAAGAGAGGGCAGAAGCGCTTTAATCACATCCTTTGATAAGTTAAAGGATGCCTTGAAGGGCAGGACAGGGACGCATATCAGATCAAATGGGTGACAGGGATGAATAATTGGCAGAAGATTGGGTATACTACTAAAAATATTTCTCAGAAATATTAAAAAATGCAAGGAGGAAGACCCATGAAGGCCAGAGTAAACGATGGATGCATCTCATGCGGCGCATGTGTTGCCACATGTCCGGAGGTGTTCCGGTTTAACGACGACGGTGTTGCTGAAGCCTATGCAGACGTAGCGCCGGAATACGAAAGTACGGCAAAAGAGGCAAGAGATGATTGTCCTGTTTCCGTAATTGATATTGATGAATAACAGTACACAAGGAATAAAAAAGTTTCTCCGCAGGGCAGGGTATGTTTGTGATACAAGCCCTGCGTGGATAACTTAAAATCCAGATTCTTCTGACAATTATCTTTTTTCTTCATGTATTTCCACCAGGATAATATCAGCCCCAATCTTCTTGATACATTTGAACGGAATAATGTATTCTGAACCGTCACAGAAAAATCCACATAATTTTCCTGCTTTCGGAATCACAAGCGCCTCAATACATCCATTACATTCATCTATAATCAAATCCACGATATAACCTAACTTCTTGCAGTCACAGGCGTTAATGACTTCTTTGTCCTCTAGTTCGCACAGCCTCATATCTACACCGCCTTATTATCGGTTCTATAATAGTATATGCATATTTTATTGGTTTTGTTTATCCGTCAGTGAATATCCCGTAACAGTGAAGCCGGAAGGCTGAACTGTTACAATATCCCAACCCTCTTGGAGATAAGGGCTTGTATTGCGGTGCGCCTTTAGGTATAATGGGCAGGGTGTAACCTTGTGAATACCCAGAGGGCACAAAAAGAAATGTTTATGGAGGGAGAGAAATGGAGATACAATTTGATAACCATGATGAACGGATTAAATTTTATGAACTGATGCTGGAAAGAAATCTCAAGAATCTGCCGCGGTTCCTGTTTGCAAAGGAATTGACAAGTTATGAACAGGGTGTGGAGGTGTGGAATAAATTTTTCGGCGGTAAAGACCATGAACTGACAAAAAGGATGGTTTTTATTGAAAACAAAATAGCCACGATGGCTGGAGGATTGTAAAGACCCTGACAAATCATAAGGCTTTGGCAGATTTTAAGCCTGTCACAGTGGATGAGATGTTAGTGATGAAAGGATGATATTTCGTATGAATTTTGAAGACGAAAAAGATTATATTATGAGGCTTATCAAGGAAACCGTCAGAATATTATTCTCCCTGATGTTCGGAAAGCAGTATGTGTCTGTCAAGCAGGAGATTCGGAATAAATGTGAGATATCCGGAAAAAAACTGGAGGATCTGTTCGCAATGATTGATAAGGGGAATATAAATGAGGCGGAGGATATTCTGCTCACCGGCATTGATTATAGCAGTAAGAATGATGTTGCCGCTGCTGCTCTTATTTACCAATATCTGAGTGAGAAAGACGAAGATTTTTTATCGCAGAATAATTATTCCAAGGAAGAAGTAGCTGACGGTATGAAGCAGTTGGCAAGAAGGGCAGGTTACGGCGATATCGTTAGTATGCTCGAAATATGATGCTTACGGCATTATATTAGTATGTAACCGCATTATGGAAGGCGTAAGGAGTATGATTGTGGCTGCATTTGGATGAGTTTGTGAAGCTACCTGCAGTTTACCGACATTATAAGAAGTATGGATGGGTGAAGAATCTTACCTAACACGGCTAGCACACAAGTGTAGTGTATCATTCACAGTTCGCCAAATGACGTAGAATGATACACTACACTTGTTATAGTCGATTACCTTTTCTTAAACAGCGGCGCCATATTAGCGGTAGTTCTCTCCATCTGGCTGATTTTGTTAAGCTTTTGTTTTGCCGCAGTAGAACCCATTTTAATCTCTGCTTTACACACGTTTTTCTCACCCTCGCGTCTGACGTTTGCCTGACCGGAGATTTTGGCCTTGACCAAATCCGCAGACAATTCCGTTAATCTGACAATACTGTCGTCCGCAGATTCCGTAGACGGTGTATTCTGCGGTTTCTGGTAAATCTTTTCTGTTTCTTGTTCATCCTCAGCTTGTTTTGCCATCTCAGTGGCAATCTGTTCGTTGAGCGTATCCAGTTGCTCATCGTATTCCTCTAATTTCTCCTTCATACCAGCGCTGCCTCCTCCTGTCTCATCGTCCAGGGCTTGCTTAAGCAGAGAATCCTTGTTCATCTGGATTAATTCCTTCTGGCTCATGAGGTTTGCAAGGCGGCTGGCGGCTTTCCCCTGGGGAGATAAAACTGCCGTGTCATTGCGTGCAAATACGCCATTCTTCTGGTCTTTTAAAGAAATGTTCTGCCTGAAGCCGGGACACGCGGGCCCTGTCTGTAAAAATCGGTTTGTCTGGTTAAAATTAATCCGCATCCTTCATACCTCCATACTTGTTGATTATACCGGAGGGCACAGTGTAATCCATGCCCTTTGAGTACACTAGATTATCGGCATGTGTATTTGGCTGATTTATTCCTTTGACGCAGACGGGTTCTTTTTTGGTGCCAAAGGCAGCATGACGCTTAAAGTAAACTGTGTATCTCCTTGAAGGTCAAGGACGCCTCCGTACCGTTCAACCACGGCCTTGATATTCTGAAGCCCCACGCCGCAGATGGCCGTCCCCTTGGAGGATTTAAGCTTCCCGCCGTTTAAGTTGACAGGTGAATGAACACTGTTGCTGATTTCAAATACCCAGTAATTGGGATTCATATGAGACACAATCCGTATCCACCCTGGGGGATTTCCAGCTTCGATACCCCTCTGGCATGCCTCAACTGCGTTGTCTAATGCATTTGACAGCAGACAGCACAGATCAACCGGCAGGATTGTAGCTTCATCAGGAACCGACAGCCGGATTGTGAGGTCAATACCGAGGTTTTTTGCATAATGATATTTGGGGTTTAACAGGGCGTCTGCAAAAACAGAACCGGTCTGTATTGAGTCCGCCTCCTCTAACCGGAGATTCATCTGTTGAAGATAATGGGCGGCTTCTTCTGATTTGCCGTTTGCCAGTAATTGTGCGAGACATAAGCCATGATTTTTGATGTCATGGCGGATTTTTATCAGTTGGCAGTACTGCTCTTTAGAGACCTCAAGATGTCTTCCAAGCATCTGATATTGCTGTTTTGCCAGTTGTTCTGTCAGCCGCCTCTTAAGCATGATAATACAATAGATATAGAGTATCTCGCCTCCCAGGGCAGTCAGACTTAAGGGAATGGCAGTCATAAGCAGGCTTTTAGGAGTCCAGCCGCTGATTCCGGTAAAAAGATTCAGCATCATATCAACCGCCGCACAGATAAATACAATAATGCATATCAGATAAACGGCGTCTCGGTCCTCAAAATCCTGCCTGAGAACATGGAGATTACCAGACAGCACCTCCATCATGATATACAGCGTCAGACACGCGGCTATTTCGACCATTTGAAGCATAGTGTCAGAATAGCCGGTCTGCCCCCTTGAGACGGCGAGACTATAAAACAGCGGGAAGTAAATGCCGTAGGCTGTCTCAGGGACACAGTATATCCATATGGTAAAGAAGGCCTTTTTCAGTATGCTTCCGTGAAACAAGAGCATATTAAGCATAAATGAACAGCCGCACAGGTATACGAGATTGCCCCATGGCGTTCCGGCCAGCACAAGAAGCACATTTAAATGGCCATAGAGCAGAGTACCCAGATAATACCATACAAAGGTACAGTGATATTTATTGCCGAGCATTTTATTAAAAAAACGATATCTTAGAAAAGTATCCAATAACCCCCAGATCATAGAGCCGATTGCCGCCTCACTCAAAACACATCCCCGCTTTCTTTCAGATAACCCATGAATTCCAGACCGAACGCCTGATATCTGCGTTTGGATAGGGGAATTCGTTCCATATTGTTAAGCCACACGTCTTTTTTGTCATAACGCTGTACATGGTCAAAATTCACAATATAACTTCTATGACACCGGAAAAATGTTTCCGGCAGGGAAGGCTCTAGTTCTTCAAGTTTTCCGTAGAACGGAAGGCTCTCATTTTCTGTGTGGAGATGAATTTTTCGATTGATTACCTCCAGATAGAATACCTGATCAAAGGGAATTCTTCTGACTGCCGTACCCTGGCGGATGGCAATAGCGCATTTATGCTGGAGCTTTAATGAAGAACAGAGCTTTAAGAGAACTGCTTCCAGCTTGGGGATATCTACGGGCTTCACCAGATAATGGGATGCCTGTACGTCGTATGCATCTATGGCGTATTGCTGGTGGGCGGTAATGAAGATAATTTTGCTGTCGTCTCCCCGCGTGCGCAGTTTTCTTGCCAAGTCCATCCCGCTTAAAGGCTCCATTGCAATATCAAGCAGCAAAAGGTCGAAGGCCTCGCGGACAAGTAAGGCGCCGCCGTTTGTAAAAAGGTCGATTGTATGGCTAAGGGAATGTTTGTCAAGTATCGTTTTCACTGTATCTGCCAGTTGGTTCAGGAGAATCGGCTCATCCTCACAAATTGCAATCCGAATCAATTTTCACACTCCTTAGATAGTTACTATGCATTGCATGTAAGGGGCCAAATCTAGCCTGCAAGCACGTAGATGAGAGTATTATAATAAAAATTAGATTTGGATACAAGGAGATTGATTGAAAGGGATGTTTTTTGATGTGAACGGTGAGAGTACCTAAATATTGTTAGATGAATACTATAACAGTATACACAAAAGACGACTATTTTATGCATCTATTTTATTTTAAGGAGGATTACAAAAATGGATGGTCAGCTTGTATGGAAAGACGAATATAATATTGGCGTAGATATTATTGATCAAGAGCACAAAAGACTTTTTAAGATTATCAATAAACTATTCCGATTCAGCGACGAAAAAAGTAAGAGTCAGTGGGCGTGCCAGGAAGGAATCAAGTTTTTCAAGGATCATGCGGTAAAGCATTTTGCAGAGGAAGAAGATTATATGGCGTCTATTAACTATGAAAGGCTCAAAGTACACAGACATATTCACAGTGAGTTTCGTGAGAGGACGCTTCCGGCACTTGAAGAAGAACTAGAAAAGACAAAGTATTGTACAGATTCTGTGGAGCATTTCCTTGGAGTCTGCGCCGGATGGTTGGTCGGACATACACTAATGGAGGACCGCGCAATCACGGGGAAGGGCAGAAGCAGATGGATAGGGCTTTTGCAGGAAAAGGAACAGGAAGCAATGAAGAAGATTATTCTTCAGTTGATGTATGATTTGTTTCATTTGGAATCTTATGTAATCAGCGACGCCTATGGAGGCGAAAAGTTTGGAAAAGGGGTATACCACCGTCTGGTCTATGGGACAGAAAAGGAGGAGGAAAAATACGAGATATTTTTAGTTTTTGAAGAAAAGCTGCTGATTAACACGGTTGGGAAATCTATGGGTATAAAGACGAATAAGCTTAATACTTTGTTGATGAATGCGTCGAGGTATATGGCGCGTCAATTTGCAGAGCATGTGAAGAACCATCTGCCGGATATGGAGGGGTATGAGTTAAAAGAAGAAAATCTCCTTACTTACGAGCAATTCCAGGATGTGTTTGAAAATGAAAGATTGCAGTTAAGTCTGTTGTTCGATACTGGCGAAGGATACTTTTCATACTGTACGTCTGCAGGGCATCCATCAAAAAAAGGGAATGTCGCGCCTCTAAGAATGGATAATGCAATGGCTGAGGTTGAGAAATATATCATGCAGAGGGAAAGTCATTGGAAATGGAAGGTGCTTGTAGTGGATGATTCTGTTACGGTGAGACAGGGAATTAAAAATCTTCTGGCAGAGGATTATGATGTGGCCCTTGCCCAGTCTGGCACAGCGGCGCTTCGGTGTATGATTCTGGATAAGCCGGACATGGTTCTTTTAGATTATGAGATGCCGGTTTGTGACGGACAGCAGGTATTGAAAATGATGCGCTCAGAGGAGACATTTGCAGATATTCCGATTATTTTTTTGACAGGGAGGGCTGATCCGGAGACGGTTAAGAAGCTGGTTGCCTTAAAACCAGACGGGTATCTGGTAAAATATTTAAAGCCAGAGCAGATTAAGCAGAAGATAGATGAGTACTTTGAAAGGCAAAATATTAATTAATGAAAGGACAGACGGAAAACTATCAGCATAAATCATTAAGTATTTTTACCCGAAGGTCGATTATTTAAATAACAGCAGTACAGTTGTGTGGGGCAGACGAGGAGGAGAAGTATGCGGATTAATACACAGAATATGTTCTGGATGAATAAGCCAGGCAGTCAGAAGGCATTGAATCAATTTCTGCCAGGGGCGGCAAGAACGGCGGATTCACAGAAAGCACAGAAGCAGAGAGCAATCCAGGAGAAAGCGGCGGCTCTTATAAGAGGAGGGGATACGAAGAAGATAGATACAGGGCTTGAGAATACTGGACCGGCGGCGCTGTCTTCTTTTATAGTGGCCAAAGAGGATGTGCCTGTGAAGGCGGCTCAGAAGATAGAGGCATATTACCAGACCACAGGCTCTCTGGCGGACAGTATTACCTACAAGGAGACGCGGCTTTTGTATCTTCAGTCTGAATATGAGAAGATTGCTGCAAATGGCTCCGAAAAGCATGCGGAGAAGATGAAAGAGCTGATAGCGTCAGAATATCAGGATATGGCAGGCGTGCTTGACTATACGGCAGAGCTTCTGGGCGACAGCCTGCGCAACTGTGAAGCGGTGTACGGGAAACCCTTCAGCGAAGAATATCGAGGGCTGCTTGGGGATATACCGGATAAGATTAGCAGTATTTCAGAAGAACTTAAAAAAGCCGGAGGTATAGAGGAAGGACTTGCGTATCTTGCAAAGGCGAAGGAGCAGCTAGCCAGCCTTGGGGATGAGCTTAAGGACAGATACCAGGAGTATACGGGAAAAGAGCTTGCAGAGTACGAATACCGGACAAAAGAAGATTATGGGCACGCAGTCGGTTCATACGGCCTTCTGTGGAGTTGGGATGAGGTGACGGTAGATACTGATAACCTGGAGAATCTGGCGGATTACGGAGTAGATATAAGTAATCTGAGTGGGATTCCAGTGGCGGTGAATCTGATTGATACAAAGGCATGATAGGGGAAGGAATATGAGAAGAAGGCAGTCTTTATCCCAGATAAAGTTGTCGGATGTACAGAAGGAAAAGCTGAAAGACGAGATTAAAGCTTTTTATTTGGATGTACGCGGCGAAGAAATCGGAATGATTGAACAGATGCAGTTATTAGAGCTGTTTGAAGAAAAATTGGCGCCCATCATTTATAATAAGGCATTGGATGATGGGAAAAGATGGTTTGGCCAGATGATGGAAAATGTAGAATCCGATTATTATACACTTTACAAAGAAGAAAGAACTTAGGGTGCTGAACGAAAAAAGATTGTAGGAAGATAAACATCGAAGTATACGAGGGTCTTCCTACAATCTTTCTATTTTTTAGTTACATAAGCATAGCAAAAATGGAAGCCCCCATAACGGTCAGAAGTCCGGCAACGGCTATGGCAAGGCTGCTCATAGCGCCTTCAATCTCCCCCATCTCCATGGCTTTTGCAGTTCCGATGGCATGGGAGGCAGTTCCGATGGCAAGCCCTTTGGCAACAGGATTATGAATCCGGAAGATTTTACAGATTATTTCTGCCGTAACGTTTCCAAAGATTCCGGTGATAATGATGACAGCCACGGTTATGGTCTGAATCCCGCCCAGCTCCTCCGAAATCCCCATTCCGATGGCGGTGGTGATGGATTTGGGCAGCAGCGTTACGTACTGCTCATGGTTCAGGGAAAATAATCTTGCCAGCAGGAAGATACTCAGAAGGCTTGAGAGAACTCCGGCGGTGATACCGCCTACTACGGCCTTCAGGTTCTTTTTAAGCAGCTCCATCTGTTGGTAGAGGGGAACTGCCAGACATACGGTGGCAGGAGTCAGCAGATAGCTGATATATTTAGCGCTCTCGTTGTAATGTCTGTATTCTATCTTAAGAAGGGTCAGAACAGCCATGACGGCGACGGTGGCAATAAGCAGAGGGTTAAAGACTGCCAGCTTGAATCGCCTTTTTAACAGAAGTCCGGCCTCATAGGCCGCCAGGCTTAATACAGCGCCGAAGAATAAGGAATCAACCAGAAATTCTTTCATTTTTTTCTCCAATCGTCTTATCTATTTGAATCATTTTCTGTGTTACCTGTCCCGTTACTGCCATTACAATGACCGTAGAAATCAATGTGATGAATATAACTGGAATCCAGACAGGCTTAAGGAATGACCAGGACTTTAGAAGGCCGACTGCGGCAGGTATAAACATGACCGGCATGATTTCGATTAAGAAGCCGGCGGCTTCCTTAACCTGGTTTATTTTGATGATTCCGGTACATAACGCGGAAAGCATAAGGATTAATCCGTAGACGCTTGCGGGAATCGGAAGGGGTATCATCACATGAAGCAGCTCGCCTAGAAATGAAACGAACAGGATGATACAGAATTGTCTTAAGTATAGCATAATGATTTCATCTCCTATCTGGTAATGCATATACAACTGGTAGTACCTGTACATCATAGAATACAATTATTACAGTGTCAAGAAAAAGTAAAATAGCGTTGTTTTTTGCAGGTAGAATTGTTATACTTACAGTATATCAGATACAGAATTTATCAAATGGGGGACAAGGGTATGACTGGTGAAGGAAATCATTTTACAGGGGAACAGGCGGCAAAGTATGTTTTGCTAAACAAAGATGTGGTGATTGCGGAATTTGAGGTAGATACAGTATTTGATACGATTAATATTATAGAACAGTTTGTAGAACTGCCATATTGGTTTGACAATATCGGGGATTTTATCCGTAACAGACGTGCGCCTAAGCAGAGGGAGAATATTGAAGAATTGCTGCGTTTAAGCGGATGCGATACTTTACAGGGATTTTTGGATATTTCTCATGCATTGTCTTTGGTGGATACATTTTGGGTGAAGCGTATAGACAGCGAACTTGCATGGAAAAATGTATCTTTGTATACACATCCCTTTAATGAAGTTATTGCCAAGACTGCCTTCGAGGGAGGACTGCATGGCAGGCAGTTAAGCACCACTTCTCCGGAGTACGGTACGGACGGGTCTTTTGCCAAGTGCTGGATTCGGGAGGGGGAACGTATTAGGATGCTGAAGCGCGGCAGTTCGGGAGCGCGGAATGCCGGATTGGAACCTTATTCAGAGTTTTATGCAAGCCAGTTAGTGAGCAATTTCACAGATGAGTTTGTGACCTATGGTTTGCGGATGCATAACAGAAGAATCTGCTCGGTGTGCGACCTTTTTACATCCGAGGAGTATGGGTATCTTCCATATGCAGCGGTTGACAGGGGAAATTCTTCAGTAGAGTCCGTTTTACGTAAAATGCAGGAATTTGGTCTGGAAGAAAAGATGAAACGTATGTTTGTAATAGACGCCGTAATATTGAATGAGGACAGGCATAAGAATAATTTTGGGTTTATTGTAGATAACAGGACGCAGGAAATCGTGGGGATGGCGCCGCTGTTTGACCATAATATCTCACTATTGCCTTACGCAGAAGAAGGTGAGTTTGAATATGGCGGCGACTATCTGAGGCGGAAAGGGCCGCGGATTGGAGACGACTGGATTAAGATCGCGGCAATGTGCCTTGATGCTAAGACCAGAAAGAATCTGATTCTGTTATCAGATTTTCGTTTTGAAAGACACACGAAGTACAATCTGCCTGAATGGCGGCTTGACGCCCTGGAGAAATTGATTCACACAAACATTCAGAAGATTTTAAATTTTCCAAATTAGCACAGTAAATGGGGACCGCCAAAAAGGACAGTCCCCAAACAGACTATAAAAGTTCGCCTTTCTTCTCAAGAATGGCCTCACAAGCCGCACAGGCTGGGCAGTCGCAGTATTTCGCGCCTGCTGCTTTAAGCTCCTCTGCGTGGGCAAGCACATTCTTCGCCTTCTCTTTGCCGAACACCTGGGCCCCGGCCTCTGAACCTGCGAAAGCAATCAGCCCGTCGATAGGCATAATATCCGCCTCAAGTTCTGCAATCAGATTCTTTGCTGCCTCCCCTTCTTTGTCTGTTCCCACAGCGTCAAGCCAGTTTTTTCCTGCTTCTTTTGCCTCAGCACAGCAGGTGGCTGCATGGATTAGCACATTTACTTTCTCGGTTACAAAGTCTTTTACTTCTACATTCATTTTACTTTTCCTCGCTTTCGTGTTTGTTGTATCGGATGGATTCAATAAAAATGTTTTAGATTATCATGGATTATACTATATAGAAGTAATTTGGTAAAGAACTTTTTATGGATAATGTTCATCAAAACTAGAATTTTCTGAATTGCAATATTTGAAGTCCCATAATAAAATGATGCTATAAGACAGGGCGAGCATTAAGGAGGATGTTATGTTTTTGACAGACAGAAAATTAGAGAGACGTATCGAGGAAATCGAGCAGTATCGCTATCGGGATATCATTGAATTCAAGACCTTTGCGGCAGCAGAGGAAGAACAGGGGGTAGTGAATCCCAAGCTGCCAACCTCCCATGAACAGGGAACAGAAAAGTGGTATACATTAAACACAGGCGATACATGGAAAGGACGGGACCGCTTCGTATGGTTACATAAGGATATCGCCGTTCCCGCAGAATGGAAAGGGAAAAAGGTAGTGGGCGTATTCGACTTTGGCAATACAGGAGGAGGAAATAACTCCGGATTTGAGTCCATGGCATACGTGAACGGTAAGATGTATCAGGGCGTGGATGTGAATCACAAAGAGTTGTTTTTTGAGGAGGATTTATGCGGAACCACCGTAGAGCTTACCTTCCGTCTGTGGTCAGGCTTAGAGGGAGGCGGCGTCCCCAAAGAACAAGAGCACAGAATCGCGCGGGCCGACCTGGCATGGCTGGATGAAAAGGTGGATGATTTCTATTATATGTCGTTGATGGTACGCCAGACATTGGATGAGCTTTCCGATTCTGAGCCAATTCAGCATGAACTGCGCAAGGCGCTTGAGCAGGCGTTTCGTCTGATTGACTGGACTTGCCCAGGCAGCCAGGCATTCTATGAGTCAGTATATCGGGCTGATGATATGTTAAATGAAAGTATCGACGGGATGGATAAGAATTCCATGGTAAATGTATACTGCGTAGGCCATACCCATATTGATGTGGCGTGGCTGTGGCGGCTGAAGCATACCAGAGAAAAATGCTCTCGTTCTTTTTCTACCGTTTTCCGTCTGATGGAAATGTATCCGGAATACATTTTCTTACAGACACAGCCTCAGTTATACGAGTATATGAAGGAGGAATTTCCTGATATCTTTGAAAATATCAAGAAAAGGGTTCAGGAGGGCCGTTGGGAGGCTGACGGCGCTATGTGGGTAGAGGCTGACTGTAACCTGACAAGCGGAGAATCCCTTACAAGACAGATTCTTATTGGCAGTAAGTTTATCAAGGACGAGTTCGGCAAAGATGTAGAATACCTGTGGCTACCGGATGTGTTCGGGTATTCCTGGGCGATTCCCCAGATTTTAAAGAAGTCAGGGATTCATACCTTTATGACTACAAAGATTAGCTGGAATCAGTATAACCGTATGCCCCACGATACCTTTATGTGGAAGGGAATCGACGGCAGCGAGGTGCTGACCCACTTTATCACCACGCCTGAGCCTTGGAGAGAGAGGGACTCATGGTTCTATACATACAATGGAAATCTTCTTCCAAGAACGGTAAAAGGCGTGTGGGACGCATATCGGGATAAGCAGATGAATCATGACCTGCTAATTTCCTTTGGCTACGGAGACGGGGGCGGCGGTGTGAACCGCGATATGCTTGAGTGTGCTAGAAGGCTTGATAAGATTCCTGGGCTTCCCAATGTAAAGATGTCCACAGCAGGAGAGTATTTCCGGAAGCTTCATGATACCGTAGAGCATACAAAGGAGTATGTCCATACCTGGGACGGAGAGCTGTATCTGGAATATCACAGAGGCACTTACACAAGCCAGGCATACAATAAACGCATGAACCGGAAAATGGAGCTGCTTTACCGCAGAGCCGAGTGGCTTACTGTGCTGGAGGCGTTACAGTCAGGCAATATGGCGGATGCCAAGCAGGAGGAGTTGACTAAGGGCTGGAAGCATATTTTGACAGACCAGTTCCATGATATTATTCCAGGTTCTTCGATTCATGAGGTTTACGAGGATTCCAGAAAAGATTATGCATATATCGAGGGGGTAGCCCGTGAAGTGGAGAGAAGCGCGTATGCACATATCACAGAGAAGAAAGAGCATACCTATACTGTAATCAACCCCTCCGGATGGACCATGAATCAGATTGTGGAGATTCCTGGCGATGTAGACGGGCGCTTCCAGGACAAAGACGGAAATGAACTGATTTCCCAAAAAGGACAGGGGGTAACCTATGTAGAGGTAAAGGACGTGCCGCCTATGGGGATGAAGGTCATTTCAATAGGGCAGACAGAAAAATCCTCAGAAAAAGCAGGGGCCTTTACCATAGAGGACAGGGAGATTGAGACGCCTTACTATCGGATTTCCCTGAATCAGTATGGGCAGATTACAAGGCTGTATGATAAAACCTATGCCCGCGACGTGCTTCCTGAGGGAGAGAGGGCCAATGTGCTTCAGGTATTTGAGGACAAACCGCTTGATTTCGATGCATGGGATATTGATATCTTTTACCAGGAAAAGATGCGGGAAATCACCGACCTTACCATTTTTGAGGTTGCGGAAATAGGGCCGCTTCGCATGAGGCTTCATATGGAATGGGATTTTGCGCCTGGTATGAAGAAGTCTGACGGTCCATCCTCCTGTATCAAACAGGACATGCTTCTTTACAGCAATGACAGGAGAATTGATTTTAAGACCGAGGTAGATTTCCACGAACAACACAAACTCCTGAAAGCAGCGTTCCCTGTGGATATCCGCTCCACCTATGGCACATACGACGTGCAGTATGGAAACGTGCGCCGTCCCAACAACTGGAACACAAGCTGGGAGCAGGCAAAATTCGAGACGGTAGCCCACAGATGGGCGGACTTGTCTGAGAGAAATTACGGAGTAAGCATCTTAAACGACTGCAAATACGGACATGATATTAAGGATAATGTACTGCGGATTTCCCTGTTAAGGGCAGGAACCCATCCGGATCATCTGCAGGATCAGGGGATACATACCTTTACCTATGCATTGCTTCCTCATAAGGGAGATTTTGTGGAGGGAATGGTTGTGCAGGAGGCGTTTGCGCTAAATGAGCCAATGCAGGCCGTGGCAGGGCAGAGCAGTCTTTCCTTCGACAGTTTTCTTTCCTTTGATAATGAGCAGGTGGAGTTGGATGCTGTGAAGAAGTCTGAGGACGGGAAATACATTGTGGTTCGCTTCCATGAGTTTGCAGGGTCAAAACAGGAGGTAATCGTGAAGCCAGGCTTCTCTTACCACGCATGGGCAAAATGTGATTTGCGGGAACGGCCAGTCACAGAATTTAGTCGGGACGAGATTCGGATGCAGCTTCATGCATATGAGATTAAGACCCTATTGATTGAAGTGTAATCTTTAAAATATAAAAATTATTGGAGAAAGGACTCAGGGATGGAAGAATTATTCAACATAGAAAAGGTGTTAGGATTTTGTGAGAAGGTGTGCTATTTTTTCATAGTAAATGTGCTGTTTGTCATTTCTAATATTCCAGTGCTTCTGTTTCTGCTGTTTGTGGGTGCGGGGCAGATTAGGGAATGTCTTCCGCTGTTCCTTGTGTGCCTCATCCCAATGGCGCCGGCGCTGTCGGCTGTGATGTATGCCATGAACCGGCTGATACAGGGAGTGGAGGGAAATGCTCTGCGTGATTATAAGAAGGGATACGTTAGGGACTTTCTACAAAAGGCAGAGCTTGGGGCAGGACAGATGCTTGTACTTTTGATGTGCTGGACTAACATAGAGTTTTTTACGGTGCAGTTAAGATGCCTCCCCCTTGCAGTCCTGTTTATCTTATTGTTTGCGGTATCAGTCCTTGCCACCCCGAATCTCTATATGCTGGCCAGCCGCTATGAAATGGGCAAAGTACAGATTGCAAAAACTGCAGTTACACTTTTGTTTGTGAAACCAGTATTTACTCTTGGAAACATTGTGGCGTTTTTTCTCATCCTTGCGTCCTTTGAGATTTCGGCAGGGACGACGGTACTGTTTATGGGGAGTGCGTATGGATTTCTGGTAATGTTTATGAATCAGACTGTCATGAGGCAGCTTGAAAATATGTGAATAAAGTCCCTTTTAGGGAGTGAGCAAGTCTAAGGAAATGCAGGAAATACTGCATTTCCTTGTTGGCGTTGTTGTTTACATTATGAAAGAAGGGGAATCTAAAGATGGAGATTAAGGGTTCAAAGCAGCTATACCATAAATTGTTTTTTATTTATACGGCGATTCTGGTCTGCGTTATATCGGCGTTGGTCATTTTCTTCATTAACAGTACCAGGAAACGTTTCCTGGAGCAGAGCTTAAGATACACGGAGATGATGAGCGAGTCTGCCCTGTCTTATCTGGAGGATTCCTCCGATATTGCAGAGTATATTCATGAAGATTTGTACAATTCCGGTATGGAGTTAAAAGATGTGCTTCACTATATGACGGATGAGCCGGATCAGTATCAGAAATACCGCCTGGATACCTATATTGAAAATAAGCTCAATGGGTATAAAGGAATTGAGGAATTTTTCCAGGATGCATTTCAGGCATACGGAAGCCTAAGTCAAATCACGCTGTTCAGTTATGAAAGGGATGAGATTACAGAGTATACAAGGGATGGAAAGAGCTACAGGAGAGATGGAGACGGAGAATTTAAAGAGCGGCTGGAAAACGGCGAGCTAGTGCAGGAAGGCTGCTTTGCTTATCTGAAGGAGATTCGCGACCCGTCAACGATGCAGGGCAAGGGCTGTATGCTGCTTGGGTTTAGGAGTAAGAAGTTTGAGTCAATCTGGCAGTATTATTCCCGCGCAGAATTGATGGTATATCATGATTCCCAAACGGTTGTATACACGTCTTCAAAAGAGCATGAGATATCCGACATTATGGAGGCGGAGAATAAGGGGGAGCTGGAGATTTTGCTTGGGGCCTATGTGGAACAGGCACAGCATGGGCAGTATCATACCATAAGCTATATTGAGAAGGGCAGGGCATCGGCCAATGTCATTTAGTTAAGGCATTGACTTACTGGCTTCTCTTCAGGCAGGGATAGTGTAACGCCTATCTCTGCCTGA
>ERZ808028.1170-NODE-1170-length-16968-cov-28.973655_pt1 | contig 16968 bp, 10 predicted proteins | sample MGYA00380184_ERZ808028 | MGnify/ENA primary metagenome ERZ808028 (study PRJEB31490, sample SAMN06133397) | mouse gut metagenome | isolation source: J8_1 | host: mice | place: China: Chengdu | collected 2015-05 ...
AAAGGAGCGCAGGGCCCAGGAAGAGGCCCGGAGGGCGGAACAGCTGGCGGAACTGGAACGCAGGCAGAGGGAAATGGCGATAAATGAAAGCCTCAAAGACATCTGCCCTTTCTATAGAAGCGGCGCCAGAAGACAGACGGAATACGCCCTCTCCTACACAGATGTAACGGTATGTGACAAAGATGGCAGAGAGACGAACCTCTGGAATACAGGAGACGCATATGAAATCAGACTGGCGTATAAAGCCGTGGGCAGCTTCGAAAATATCCGCTTTGTAATAGGCCTGACAAGGGAAGACGGAATTTATTGTTATGGAAGTTATATGGATGTTCCAGGAACCCTGCCCACACAGGGGACTGCGGTTTTCCGCTTTGTAAACGGCCTGTTAAAGGGACGGTATGTTCTGGATTTGTGGATTGAGGATTTTGATCTGACCACCTACGACAGTATCTACAGCCTGATGGCCATAGAGGTAGATACCGTACCTTATATCGAAAGGGGCATTTTTACCATGGAACATCAATGGGAATTAGATAAATGCACTAATGACAGGATTGGAGATTCGGAATGACAGTAACAAGTCCATTGGAAAAAGATAGTAAGAATACTGCGGTGGATAGTTTTACGGGGGAACGGTTCGTGCCGGGAATCGATGATGTAAAGCTGTCCATGGAGCATTACCAACGTTATTACAGTGTGCTTCCTCTAACCGAAGGAAAGACTGTCCTTGACGCCGCCTGCGGAGAAGGATACGGCACTGCGCTGCTGGCTTCTGCCTCCTCCCATGTGACAGGAATTGACATATCAGGGGAAGCAGTCCTGCGGGCAAAGCAAAATTATTCTCACTTTGATAATATTGAGTTCATAGAAGCCTCCATTGCAAAGTTACCCATGGCAGATCACAGTGTGGATGTGATTGTGTCTTTCGAGACGATTGAGCATGTCCCAGAGGACATTCAATGGAAGTTTCTGGACGAGATCGCCAGAGTGCTGAAAGAGGACGGGATACTGGTAATGTCGACCCCGAATAAGGAAATCTACTCGGATCGCCCGGGTTATCACAACGAATTCCATGTGAAAGAATTCTACCGGGATGATTTCATGGAATTCTTAAGTACGAAGTTTTCCCAAGTAACATTATATGACCAGTTTTTCGAAAATGTATGCATCATCAACAGTAATACAGAGACAACGGAATCCATCTATTTTTGCCCTGATGAATATCTCCAGGAAGCCAAATATTATATCGCTATCGCAGGAAACCGCGATATAGCTTCTTTGAGACTCTCACATGTATTTGTCAACCCCCGGCATGATTATGCCATGCACATAGAGCGGATCCTCCAATTACAGGAAGAAGTAGAGGCCAGAAACAGCCACTTACAAAAACTGGACGGAGAAATCTTAGAATATCGCAGCTATATCGAAATCCTAAAGGAAGAAAACGAACGAGGAAAAGACCTGAAAAAAGAATTGCCGCTGACAAGGCAGCGCCTGTGCGAGGCAGAGGAAAGCATTGCACGATTGTGTAGTGAAAACGGTGCATTGATAAAGGAAAACAATGCCTTAAAAGTCATAAACGCATCGGAATTGGAGACAAATGCCCGCATAAAAGAAGAATTGGAGTCAGTTGAGTCAAAGAATATCGAGTTGAAAGATGAGGCAAATCAACTTCAGTCTATCATCGAGACCCTGCGGCAAACCCTTCAGAACAAAGAGATACTGCTGGCAGAGTCCACTCAAAAAAATCAGATGATGCAGGAATCCGAACAAAAATATCAGCTGGAACTGCAGGAATCCGAACAAAGGCATCAGCTGAAACTGCAGGAGATTCAACAGGAGCACCAGCAGGAAACACAAGACCTGCGTCAGACCATTCTTAATAAAGAGGGCCACATCCAGCTGCTTCTGGAAGTGGAACGGGAATACCAGCGGGAAAAGCATTCCCGCACTTACCGTGCGGCCCTGGTACTGCGTAGAATCAGTACTTTCTTCCTGCCGCCGGACAGTAAACGCCGTTTTCTGGTCAAAATGCTGGTCAAAGGAATCCGCCATCCAAGGCTGATGTTCCATATGGTCAACCCCAGAAGGATCCGCAACTTTTTTATCGTTGTCAAGAAAGAAGGCATGGATGGGGTAAATGAACACTATCGGTTAGTGGAGGAATATGAAGTCTCCAGGCTGCATCCCTTCCCAACCGTACTGCCTGAAGTAACAGATTTGGCGGATGCAGCAGACAAAAACATTACTGATTACGCAAGGCTCTGCTTTATAAAATATAAAAAACCGGAGGTGTCCATTATTATTCCGGTCTATAACCAGTTTGAATACACTTACAACTGCCTTGAATCTATTTTAAAAAACAGTGGCGATATTCATTATGAAATCATCGTCGCTGATGACTGCTCTACGGATCTAACCAGGGAACTGAGGCAGGTGGCCAGGGAAATAACTATTATACGCAACCGTGATAATCTGCGTTTTTTAAAAAACTGCAATAACGCAGCCCAAAAGGCAAGAGGAAAATATATTCTGTTTCTGAATAATGATACACAGGTTCAACCCGGATGGCTGGCCCCACTGGTGGAACTTATGGAGAAAGAGGAAAGGATCGGCATGGTCGGCTCCAAGCTGATCTACCCGGATGGGCGCCTTCAGGAAGCCGGAGGCATTATATGGGGTGACGGACATGCATGGAACTACGGACATGGACAGAACCCGTCACAGCCGGAATTTAACTATGTAAAGGAAGTTGACTATATATCCGGCGCAGCCATCATGATTCGGACTGATCTATGGAAGGAAATCGGAGGCTTTGACGAGTATTTTGCGCCGTCATATTGTGAAGATTCGGATCTGGCCTTCGAGGTACGTCGACGCGGTTATAAGCTTGTATACCAGCCATTGTCCGTAGTGGTTCACTTCGAAGGAATGTCCAACGGGACGGATATCAACTCCGGGCTAAAACAATATCAGGTAGTCAATTCAGAGAAACTGGCACAAAAGTGGGCAGAGGAATTCAAAAAGCAGTCACAGACAGAGGATGATCTGTTTCATGCCCGAGAGCGAAGCCAGGGAAAGAAAACCATTCTGGTGATTGACCACTATGTCCCCATGTTTGACAAAGACGCGGGTTCCAGAACTATCTGGCAGTATATCAACATGTTCGTGGAAAAGGGATATAACGTCAAGTTTATGGGTGACAACTTTTACCCTCATGAGCCTTACACCACCGCTCTGCAGCAAATCGGCGTAGAGGTGCTCTATGGTCCCTGGTATGCCGAAAACTACAGGCAATGGATATTAGATAATAAAAATAACATTGATTTCGCGTTTCTGAACAGGCCACATATCACGGAAAAATATATAGACTTTTTAAAAGAAGAGACAGATATAAAATGTATTTATTATGGCTGTGACCTTCACTGTATGCGTATCCGACGGGAATACGAACTCTGCCATGATAAAAAACTCCTTGCCGAAGCACAAGACTGGGAGAAGAGAGAGTTTGCGATTATGCGAAAGGCGGATGTCAATTACTATCCATCTTCCATCGAGATTGAACAGATCCACAAGACCGATGCCTCCATTCAGGCTAAGACTTTTGATATTTATGTCTATGATAAATTCCGTGAGAACATATCCATGGATTTTTCAAAACGCGAAGGAATCATGTTTGTTGGAGGTTTTGGGCATCCCCCCAACGAGGATGCCGTACTATGGTTTGTGGACAAGGTTTTGCCTTTGATTCGCAGACACAGTGATATGCCATTTTATGTAATAGGAGCTAATCCAACGGAGCAAGTCAAAAAACTGGCCGGCAACGGAGTAATCATAAAGGGTTTTGTCACGGATGCCGAACTGGAGGAAATGTATAATACATGCCGCATGGCGGTTATCCCTCTGCGCTATGGCGCCGGAGTAAAAGGAAAAGTGGTGGAGGCGCTATACTACGGCATTCCCATGGTTACGACTTCCATCGGCATCGAAGGTATTACCGGGGCAGAACAGTTTGTAGAGATTGCGGATACAGCGGACTCTTTCGCAGACAAGGTAATGGCCTTGTATAGCGATATGCAAAAACTGGCCGATACAGTGCAAATCTATCAGAACTATGTAAAAGAACATTGTAGTGTTCAGGCCGTATGGAATCACATAAAGGATGATTTTTCAAGATGATTATTACAAAAACCCCATTTAGAATGTCTTTTTTTGGCGGCGGTACGGATATGCCGGAATTTTTTAGGGAACACGGCGGCGCTGTCATATCTACTACCTTTGACAAATATTGCAATGTAAACGTGCGGCATCTGCCCAGATTTTTTAATTACACAGATGAAGTCGTATACTCCAAAATCGAAAGGGTCACAGATGTGAACGATATTCTGCATCCTGCCATCCGGGAAGCAATGAAGTTCCTTGACATGCATGAGATTCGTCTGACATATGAGGCAGATCTTCCTGCCCGTTCCGGCCTTGGGACAAGCAGTTCCTTTGCGGTGGGGATGCTCTCTGCCTTCTATTCCCTAAAGGGAAAATATGCAGATAAGAAAAAACTGGCGAATGACGCGATCTATCTGGAAAGGACTCTATGCAATGAGGCCGGCGGCTGGCAGGATCAGATTGCCGCGTCATATGGAGGGTTCAACCGCATCAATTTCAGCAGCGCCGGATTCACTGTTGATCCCATCATCATATCTCCGGAGCGGAAACAGCAATTTAACCGTAACCTGATGCTGTTTTTCACCCAGTTTACCCATTTTTCCGCCGAAGTGCAGAATGCTAATAAAAGCACAGATAATACGGCGCAAAAGCTGGAAATGCTGGGGCTGGTAGATGAAGCACAGTCTATTTTAACAGACAAAACGAAAAACTTGGACGATATAGGACGTTTGCTGGATACCACATGGCGCCTGAAGAGACAAACCGGAAACAAGGTATCCACAGACTCCATTGACATGCTCTATGAAAGAGGGATAAAAGCCGGCGCTCTGGGGGGCAAGCTGCTTGGCGCAGGCGGCGGCGGATTTCTATTATTTTATGTGGAACAGGACAGGCAGGAGAAAGTGCGTATGGCACTGCAGGATCTGATGTATGTGCCGTTTGAATTTGAAAACAGCGGCACCCGGGTCATCTATTACGCTCCGGAATCCTATGAGCCAAAAGAAAACCTGGAAGAAAGGGGAACAACATGAAAATCGGAATTGTCGGAAGTGACGGCTATATTGCGGGATATCTCCTCTCCCACTATCAAAGCAGGGATTATGTAGAAGAAATCCTGTGCATTGACATGAGTGAAAAGGCTGATCGCTTTCTGGATCTGGAACATCCGGAGGCGTTTGACTATGATGCGTTAAATAATCTGGACTATATCATTTTTACAGCAGCGATATCCGGGCCTGATTCATGTGCCGACAGGTTCGACACCTGCTGGTCCATCAATGTAACAGGAACAAAGTACTTTATAAAAGAGGCCGTTAAGCGGCAATGCAGAATCCTGTTTTTTTCCAGCGATGCTGTTTTCGGAGACATACCGGGGGCCATTTACACGGAAGCCTCGGAGACGAAAGCCCAGACTCCGTATGGGAGGATGAAAAAGGCCGTGGAGGATGAATTTGTACATTCACCGTACTTCAAAGCAATCCGTCTATCTTATGTAGCTTCCGCACAGGACCGTTTTATCTCATACTGCAGGAGTTGTATCCAAAAGGGAGAAGTTGCGGAAGTCTTTCATCCGTTTTATCGCAATTGCATTGTGGTCAGCGATGTGGTGAAGGTGGTGGAATGGATGGGACTCCATTGGACCGAATACCAGCCTGCCGTTCTGAATGTAGCCGGCAAGGAACTGGTGAGCCGCATTCGGATCGCAGATGAACTGAACAGGATATTCAAGGACAGACTGCAATATAAAATGGTTCTGCCAGAGGAAAGTTTTTATAAAAACCGTCCCCGGATTACCCAGATGGAAAGTATTTACCTGGGGCAATACGCAATTTTGCGTGATGAAAGCTTTACCGAAAAGATTCAAAGAGAAATGGAGGGTATTGAAATATGAAAAAAGCGCTGATCACAGGAATTACAGGTATGGTAGGGTCTCATTTGGCAGACTTCCTTCTGGCAGAGACAGACTGGGAGGTCTATGGTGTATGCCGATGGAGAAGTCCGTTGGACAATGTCAGCCATTTGCTGGAGAGGGTGAACAAGAAAGACAGGGTATTTTTCGATTACGCGGACTTAAACGACCTGGTTTCCCTGATGACTGTTATCAACAAGGTAAAGCCGGATTATATATTCCATCTGGCCGCCCAGAGTTATCCGCTGACCAGCTTTACAGCTCCGCTGGATACTCTGAACACAAATATATTGGGAACCTGCAGACTCCTGGAGGCTATTCGCACCGCAATGGAGACAGACAGCAATTACAAACCTGTCATCCATGTGTGTGCGTCTTCGGAAGTGTTTGGAAAGATACCGGCAGATAAAAAGCCTGAGAGCGGCATTCACGAAGAATGTCCTTTTCATCCTGCCTCCCCTTACGCCATCTCCAAGGTAGGCACAGATTTGTTAGGCCGCTATTATGCGGAGGCATATGGTATGACAGTGATGACCACCCGCATGTTTACCCACACCGGTCCCCGCAGAGGAGACGTGTTCCATGAGTCTACCTTCGCAAAACAGATTGCCATGATCGAGGCCGGGCTAATCGCACCCCAAGTAATGGTTGGCAATCTGCAATCACTGCGCACCTATGCAGATGTAAGGGATGCCGTCCGGGCCTACTACATGCTTGTAACTGTAAAGCCCATAGCCGGGGCGTACTATAACATTGGCGGTTCCTATACCTGTGAGGTTGGCGACACCTTGAAAACTTTGATCTCCTACTCTCCCATGAAGGAACAGATAGAAGTTGTCACAGACCCGGAGAGGCTGCGCCCCATAGATGCGGATCTGCAGGTGCCCGACTGCCGCAAATTCAAGGAACATACCGGCTGGGAGCCTCAGATATCTTTTGAAACTACCATGCGTGATTTATTGGATTATTGGCGGAAACGTATTAATAGCGGAGAGGTATTTCTGACCCGATAATATGGGCCTGCTTCGCACCGGTCTTCAGAGAGCCAAATTGTAAATTAAACAGATTCCAGATTTATCGGAAAGGATACAACATGAAAATTGTTATTATGGCCGGGGGAAAGGGAACCAGGATTGCGGAGGTGAATTCTCAGGTTCCCAAGCCAATGATCCCCATAGACGGAAAGCCCATCCTGGAACACCAGATCAACGTGTTGAAACGGCAAGGATATCGGGAGTTTATCCTGATCATCGGCCACCTCGGCCATATAATACAGGATTACTTCAAGGACGGCTCAGGGTGGGATGTGCACATTCAGTATATAACGGAAGAAAGTCCTTTGGGAACTGCCGGCGCTTTATACTTCTTAAAAGAAGAAATCCGTGAGAACTTTCTCCTGGTAAACGGCGATATTATATTTGACGTGGATATTGCCAGATTTCTGGATAGCCATCGTCGTCTTAATACGATTGCTACCATCCTGACACATCCCAACAGCCACCCCTATGACAGCGGTATAATCATAGCTGATGAGAACAGAAGAGTCACCGACTGGCTGCATAAGGAAGATCAGCGGCACTGGTACAAGAACAGGGTAAATGCAGGGCTGCATATGCTCTCTCCTGATATTTTCCGATATTTTCCCGACCTGCAAAAGAGGGACTTGGACCGTGACATCCTAAAACCGTTGATCTCCTCTCGAGAACTGGGGATCTATGATTCCCCGGAGTACGTCAAGGATATGGGAACCCCCGACCGATATTGCTCAGTAGCTGAAGATATCCGTTGCCGCCGTGTGGAAGCCAGAAATCTTAGAAAACGGCAAAGAGCCATCTTTCTGGACCGGGATGGAACTCTGAACAAATATGTGGGATTTTTAACGGATATAAATGATCTGGAATTGATGGATGACGCTGCTGAAGCGGTTCGTAGGATCAACGCCAGCGGATACCTGGCCATCGTGATAACCAACCAGCCTGTCATCGCAAGGGGAGAAGTTTCCATGGAGGAATTGACGCAAATTCACAATAAGATGGAAACTTTGCTGGGACAGGAAGGCGCCTACATAGACGCCCTCTACTTTTGTCCTCACCATCCTGACAAGGGGTTTGCAGGAGAACGGCCCCAGTTCAAGACGGAATGCAGCTGCCGCAAGCCCAAACCAGGGATGTTGCTGCAGGCCGCCCAAGACTACAATATTGATCTGTCAAAGTCATGGATGATCGGAGATAGTGACAGCGACATAAAGGCCGGAGCAGCGGCAGGATGCGGAACCGTGATGCTGGACGCACAGTTTTCGCTGCTGCAGGCCGTAGAGCAAATATTGGATGCCGGCAGCCTGGCGTCCCCATCCTACGATTATGGAAGGTAAAGAAAGAATGAATAAAGAATTGATGGTATATGTGGAAACCCTTATGAAAAGGTATCCAATACTGAAAAATTCAGAAGAGGATATCTGCCGTGCCTACCGAATCCTGGATGCTTCCTATGCTGCCCGGGGTAAGCTGCTGGTCTGCGGCAACGGAGGCAGCGCTGCGGATTCTGAACATATCGTGGGGGAATTAATGAAGGGATTCTGTCTGCCAAGAAATCTCAGCCTTGCACTGAGACAATCGTTAGAGAAGGTTGACCCGGCATATGGCAGAGAACTGGCTGATAAACTGCAGGGGGCTTTGCCTGCCATAGCCCTTACGGGCCACAATGCCCTCAGTACGGCATACCTGAATGATGTGGATGGCTTGCTCTGTTATGCCCAGCAAGTGATGGGATATGGCAATACAGGAGATGTCCTGCTGGCCATAAGTACTTCCGGCAACTCTAAAAATGTTATTTACGCCGCCATAGCGGCCAAAGCCAAAGGTTTGAAGGTGGTCGGCCTGACCGGGAAGAATGGCGGCGCGCTTGCAGACTATGCGGATGTGTGCATACGGGTAGAGGAAATAGAGACATATAAGATACAGGAATTACATCTTCCGATTTATCATTGCCTGTGTTTGATGTTGGAAAAGCGTTTTTTCGGCCAATGAAAAAGAAGGAGACAAAGATATGGATGAAAAGAAAAACAGAAAAAAGTGGTATCTTGCCCTTGGAATAATCGTATATGGAATTTTGTGCTTTTTGATCGGATGGGGAAGCAATTTTCTTTTTCATAAAACGGATATAGACAGAGAAGCAGAAAATGATACTCCTATGTATTCTTTTGACCCGTTTTCATCTGTTACCTTTGACGGTTCTCAGAATACCGATGAGATCCCATGGGGATATACTGCAGGAATATTTAATATGGAATCGGATGAATGCATTTTGCTCACCCCTAACACATCTGTGAATTTATCCGGGGAAAGTATCCCCGCCTCCTGGGCTTTCCAGTACAGAATACATCCTTGGGTGGATGCCAATTCAGACGGTGCAGGTTTGGTAATCTGGATCTTGGACGAGGAAGAAAACATCTTGTATTCCGAGGAGATTCCCGTGAAACCCGGCAGCCAATGGCAGGATTATTCGATAGACCTGAATTCTTGGGACACAGCCTCAAAAATAAAAATACTCTGTAATAATGGCTCTGCAGGTAATGACGAGTGTGATTGGGTTATCTTAAGAACCCAGGCCGGCAAAAGAATACCATTGGCTGACAATTATGTCAGATCTGCAACCTATTTTGCGGATGAATGGTCCATTAATTTCTGGAATTGTGAGATGGATCATCTTGAAAGCGATTTAGCGCAAATCAAGGCTGACGGATTTGACAGCATCATTATTGTTATCCCCTGGCGCGAATTTCAGCCTACCGTATCACCGATTTCTTATAATGACTATGCTTTTTCCAAATTGGACGAATTGATGTCCGCGGCTGATGATGCAAAATTGAAAGTCTATGCGCGGCTGGGATATACATGGGATTTTTACAGAGACAAAAATGAAAATATTATAGATCGTTTTTTCAATTTATTAGGAGACGAGGATACCCTTGCTGCCTGGGATGCTTATATTCAGAAGATGTATCAGGCTTTATCCGTATACGACTGTTTTGCGGAGGCTTTCCTGACTTGGGAGGACTTATGGGGGCCTACAGCAATATGCGATGTTAAAGAACTCAGTGACAGGGCTGCCAAAGCTCAATTCATAAACTTTGGAGAATGGGTCAGCAGACATTACACTCTGGACGAGTATAATCGGAATTACCAGACAAATTATACATCCTTCGACCAGATTCCCATTCCTCACCGCTCAGAGCCTGCCCTATGGGCAATGTTTGAGTTTTATGACGAATTTTTATTAGATATTTTGAAAAGATCTCAACAATACTTCCCCAATCTTTCCATGGAAGTAAGAATGGACTGGGATCTGGTGACTGATGCCCAGGGTAACTTCACTTATTATAAACATTCGGGCCTATATAGTTGTGCGGATTCAGATTTTACCACCACCATGTATGGAATTCCCATGGGATTTGAAAACGTGGGAGAAGTTGTAACATACGAGGAGGCGCTGGCGCAGACAAAATATACTTTAGAAAACTTCCGATCTGAAATCGGGGGGAAGGCTGTCTATATTGACCAGTTTATTTTTGCGGATAACACGCCTGCCTTTTCCAACAATGCCCGGATAAAAGAGGAGGAACTAGGTGATTATCTATTGAACGTTGCGGAAATATTGCGCAGTAATTCTGATGGCTATGGCATATGGACTTACCGGGACTATTGTTCCAACATGCTCTACAATCCGCAGTTTGCGCTGGCAGATGAAGGATGGGAGGCGCAGGATGCCGCGTTTTTCCAACAAGACGGTTCCATGGTCTGCCGGATTGCGCCAAATGGTTACCTAAGGCAGGCAATCCCCGACATCCGTGATCACTTTAGTGCGGACAAATATATATGTGAATTTGATGTAGTGGAACTTACCACCCCCGGTACAGTGGAGATCCAGGTGGGCGAAACCCTATTACAGGCAGATGTCACCCGTTCCGGCAAGGTACAGCTAACACTTGAACATCCCGGCTATTTTGGATTTGAGTTCTCATCTATAGACGCTGAACTGACAATAGATAACCTTAAACTATATTCTCAAATCCAACAGGGATACCTCTACGATGTTAACTTTGACGAACTGGAATACATTGACGAAATACGGGCGTTAAACAGCATGTTGGCAGGATCAGAGTAATAATTGAAAGGGATAAGACGGTGAACAAATGAACGAGGTAACCAGAAACAATAACTTTGGGATGTTACATCTTGCAGCCTCTTTTTTTGTCATATATGGCCATCAATATAATCTTCTTAACCAGTCTGCGCCAGTTATATTAGGAAATCAAGTTCACGAATTGGGGTTAAAAGCAATATTTCTTATTTCCGGTTACCTTATTGCAAAAAGTTTATTTTCCATGAGCGGCAGCAGAAAAAAGGTAACTGTAATATATTTGGTCAAACGTTTCGGAAGACTTTTTCCGGAATTTCTCTTCTGCCTGATTATAACGGCGTTCTTGATTGGTCCTCTGTTCAGCACGTTGACCATAAAAGAATATTTTGGCAGTATGGACCAAATTATATTTTATATTAAGAAAAACCTTCTTCTGTATCCGATATTCAACTTACCTGGTGTTTTTACCGACAATCCGTATGTTGGAGCGGTCAACGGATCTTTATGGACTATGCCCATAGAATTTTTCATGTATTTTATTTTTTTATTAATTATGCTCCCTTTTAAGAACAGAAACAGGCAAAGAATCATATACACTTTATCTAGTGCGGGTATTTTCATTTTATGGAGTATCAAAATGATTTATTTTCAACAGGAACGTTGGGTTTTATATGGCACGGATTGGGTGACTGCACTTAATATTATTGTATATTTTGTGATTGGAGGCGGGATATATATATGGGGATTGAAGCCCAAATTTAATATTCAAAAATCTCTTTTTCTTTTCTTTATTCTATGTGCCGTCCGTTTTAATATGACATTTATAAACGAGATCATATGCATGATAGCGCTGTCATGCTGCATTTTCTCATTGGGATTTGCTGATAAGCAGTCATTAAACTTATCATGGATTCATCCTGAATGCGCATATGGAATTTACTTATGGGGATTTCCTGTACAACAATGCATTATAAACATTTTTGCTATTACAGGTAAAATACACTCCATTAATCTTCTGTTTTTGATTAGTGCCGTTATTTCTTATATATTAGCCCGCATTTCATATAGCTGGGTGTATAAGCCATTCAAAAAGATAAGCGACAGCATAGTTAAATATTTAGATCATCGTCTCTAAAATAATTACCCTTTTACCGCTCTGCACCTCTTTCGATTATATGCAAGCCTGGCCTTATACGCCAGGCTTTTTTCTGTCCTATAGTCTCCCGGCTCCTTTATTCCAGCGTCTGTTTCTTTCGGTATCTTAATCTTTCCTGTTTTCTATCGGCGAAATCTAATATACGGATAATTTCTAATTATCAATGATTATTCGGCAAGGAGTATCTGATGCTACAGAGGATTAAAGACATTTATGCCTACAGGGACATGATCTACAGCCTGGTACGCCGGGAACTGCGGGGACGCTACAAAGGCTCTGTCCTCGGCTTCCTCTGGACCTACATCAATCCTTTATGTCAGATCATTGTCTACTCTGCCGTGTTCTCTGTTATCTTTCGGGTTGAAATAGAAAAGTTCTATCTCTACCTGACCATCGGCATGATGCCCTGGGTGTTCTTCAACACCTCCGTGCAGGGCGGCAGTACCTGCGTCCGCGCACAGGCTGACATGGTGAAAAAGATTTACTTCCCCAGGGAGGTAATCCCCATCTCCTATGTCACCAGCGCCTTCGTAAACATGCTCCTGAGTTTCGTCATCGTGTTCCTGGCCGTACTCACCGCCGGATGGGGCTTTAACCCCCTGGCTCTGCTGTTCCTGCCCCTGATCATGTTGATCGAGTTTTTCCTGGCTCTGGGCATCGCCTTCATCGTCTCCTCCGTAACCGTCTATTTCCGGGACCTGGAGCAGATCGTGGGGGTGCTGATGATGGCCTGGATCTACTTAACACCCATCATGTATGACGTGGATTTCATTCCCGGGCAGCTTCGGACACTGTTTTTCCTAAACCCCATGACTCCCGTTATTGTGGTGTACCACGACATACTCTACTACCGCTCCATACCTGACGCCGCCTGTCTGCTGCAGGCCGCTCTGGTGAGCCTGGCGGTATTCGCCGCAGGCTTTCTCCTTTTTTGGAGGCTGGACCGGGGCTTCGCCGAGGAATTGTAGGAAAGGCAGGAGGATACATGGACGCAGCGGAAATCGTAATCGATGTCAAAGACGTAAAAAAACAGTTTAAGTCCTATCGCGATAAAGCCACTTCCTTTAAAGAGCGCTTTGTCAATCCCTCCCGCGGCAGGCATGAGGATGTCATGGTTCTAAAAGGCGTCAGCTTCCAGGTCCGGCGGGGCGAGGCCATCGGCATTATCGGCAGGAACGGATGCGGCAAAAGCACCACCCTGAAGCTTCTCACCCGTATCCTCTACCCCACCCAAGGCACCATCCGCATCAAAGGCCGGGTGTCAAGCCTGATCGAACTGGGAGCCGGCTTCCACCCGGACATGACGGGAAGGGAAAATATCTATACCAATGCCTCCATCTTCGGACTCACCCGCAGGGAAGTGGACCAGCGCCTGGGGGATATCGTGCGCTTCTCCGAACTCGAGGAATTCATTGACCAGCCCGTGAGGACCTATTCCTCCGGCATGTATATGCGCCTGGCCTTTGCCGTGGCCATCAACGTGGACGCGGATGTGCTGCTGATAGACGAGATCCTGGCAGTGGGTGACTCTGCCTTTCAGAAGAAATGCTTTGAGAAGCTGAAAGAGATCAAGGCCGCCGGTACCACCATCGTCATTGTGTCCCACTCCATGGACCAGATGTACAAGATCTGTGACCGGCTGATCTGGATTGAGGAAGGGCTGGTGAAGGAAGAAGGCGTGCCCAGGTTCATCGGAGAGGAATATCTGGCGGCAATGGAGGGCCGCAGGCTGGACCGGATAGAGCTGGAGAACCGACAGCGGAAAGAGGAACTGGAACGTCAAATCCAGGAGGAGCAGGAGCGGCTGCGCCAGGAGCAGGAGAAAGAACAGAGGGCCCGGGAAAAAGCGGAGCAGGAACAGCAGGAAAAGGAGCGCAGGGCCCAGGAAGAGGCCCGGAGGGCGGAACAGCTGGCGGAACTGGAACGCAGGCAGAGGGAAATGGAGAAAAATGAGACCGCAAAGTCTCTGACACCTTACTGCCGTCCCGGAGCCAGGCGCAGCGGAACCTGGGAAGTCCGTTTTGACAGAGTCAGGATGCTTAACGAAAAAGGCGAGGAGACTACTCGTTTTAAAATCGGAGAAGAGTTGACCGTAGAGATGTCCTACTTCGGGATTTCCGGAACGGATGTCAACTATATTATTGGTTTTACCCGTCTGGACGGAGTATTCTGCTATGGTTCTACCGTCCGCCTGGACTGCAAGCACATGCTAAAGGCACAGGCAAAGGGGACTGCTGTGTTCAAGACCAAAAACATCCTTGCGAAGGGAAAATACGTTTTGGATGTGCGTATCCGTGCGGAGGATGAAAGCTTTATTGACAACATCTACAGCCTGATCGAATTTGAGTCCTATACGGACAATGTGACAGATGCGGGTGTTATGATCATGGATCATGTGTGGCATGTGGATGGTAAAAAAGTACCCGTAAATGAGGAATAGATATATGGTTTTAAAGGAGCAAGGAGAAAAAAAAGTATATTCGGACGGAACCGAGACAGAACAGAAAATGCTTCAGATTGCGCAGCAGTTTCCGGAGGACAAAGCTGAGGACTATATAGCCAACGACAGCGCGTATACCATTAACAACACATTTTCTTCCGTGCGGCGCAACATCTTGAACTGGTATCCGTTTAAAGAACATGCCTCCGTGCTGGAGGTAGGCGCAGGCATGGGTTCTATAACAGGACTTCTGTGTGATGCGGCGGAGTTTGTAACGTCTATTGAGATGAATGATGCAAGGGCGGATGTAATTCGTGCCCGCTATGCACAACGAGAGAACTTGACTGTTATCAGTGAAGACATCAATACCTGGGATACGGATCAGTGTTTCGACTATGTGGTGTTCATTGGTGTATTAGAGTACGCGGCAGTATTCTCCGATGCGCTCAGGCCCTATGACGAATTCCTATTCAGCGTAAGGCGTTTGCTGAAGCCCGATGGAATCGTGCTCTTTGCCATTGAGAACCGTTTTGGCCTGAAATACTGGCTTGGGGCCTCGGAGGACCATCTCCAGGTTCCCTTCGTGGGAGTAAGCGGATACCCGGATAAAAAGTCTCCCAGAACCTTTTCTAAGAAAGAGCTGGAAGTTATTTTAGATCGTGTAGGATTGGATAATCATCGCTTTTATGCCGTGCTGCCGGATTACAAGTTTCCGGAATTGATCTTCTTTGAGGAATCCAAGCCAGATCCCATGAATCTGAAAAAGGTTTCCTTTACCTATTCCAAAAACAGTGCATTGTATGCCGATGAAAAGAAATTATACCGTGACATAGTGGAGAATGGTGTGTTTCCGTTCTTTGCAAATTCTTTTCTGGTAGAGGCATCGGTGGGGCCATTACCTGAACGGTATATTACACATGTGTCGTCCAAGGGCGAGGTTTACAAAGAGTACCGGGTCAGTACAGTGATTGATAACGCCGGAAATGTTTACAAGCAGCCCATGCACAAAGACGCGGTTTTTCACATCCGCAGAATACAGAAAAACACGGAATATTTAAAAAACCGCGGTGTACCCATACTTCCTGTTGAGATGGAAGGGAACTGCCTGAAGAGTAAATTCCACAAGGGACAGGGCGCGCAGCAGATGCTCCGTCAGGCTTTGAGTGACAATGATATTCTCACAATCCATAAGCTGTTGGATTGTCTGCGGGATAGCTTCCTGAAAAGCAGTGAGACAGTGGAATACAATATCAATAATTTTTTGGTGGAACATAATATTGCCCAGCCAGGGGTGGATTATGGCCGGATTCTTCAAAAAGCTTTCGTGGATATGACTTTCTATAATGCGTTTTGGGAAGGGGAAGAACTGCTTTTTTATGACCAGGAGTGGTGTGTTGAGCGGCTTCCTCTCCACTTTTGTCTGTATTATGCAGTTAAGTCTGCATACACACGGGCAGAGGTTGACACTGTCATTACGTTGGACAGTCTGATGGAATACATGGGAATCAGCCCGGAAGAGTATGGAAGCTATGAAAAGACTGAGGAGGTCATATGGTCTAAAGTTCTTTATCGCCAGACCGATTTCTATGGCGCGGATGGATACTGCAATAGGTATGGGGATGAACTGTTGCTGGAAACAAAGATAAAGGACGCTGAGGAGACCGGCCATCAGAACGAAAAATATAAGAGACAAATGGAGGGATTGCTGGCCGAATATGAGAGCAACAAGGAACAGTTAGTAACAACGCAGCAATATCTTTCCCAATCCCAGCAACGCATCACAGAACTTCGGGATTCCTTAGAGCATATGGCAAAGGACGCTGCCAGCCAGGTGCGGACAATTGATCATTTGGAACAGGAACTGGAAGGGAAAAACCTCCAGCTTTCCGTTGAAAAGCAGATGTCGGAGGCTATATCTACCGAATTAAAGGTTTCCGAGCAGAAGCACCGGAACGAACTGGCGGAACTGCGTCAGACAGTGCTCAACAAAGAGGGCCATATTCAGCAGCTGCTGGAAGTGGAGCGGGAATACCAGCGGGAAAAACATTCCCGCACTTACCGCACTGCCTTGGCACTGCGCAGGATCAGCACTTTCTTCCTGCCGGTTGACAGCAAACGGCGCTTTTTCTGCAAACTGCTGGCGAAAGCCGTGCGGCATCC
>ERZ808028.1171-NODE-1171-length-16949-cov-5.285443_pt1 | contig 16949 bp, 11 predicted proteins | sample MGYA00380184_ERZ808028 | MGnify/ENA primary metagenome ERZ808028 (study PRJEB31490, sample SAMN06133397) | mouse gut metagenome | isolation source: J8_1 | host: mice | place: China: Chengdu | collected 2015-05 ...
TTTATTTTTATACAGGTTATTGGACAAGGAGGTACGGATGGGGACAAGGGAATTAACCGTTTATCATGGAAGTGGAAAAAATTATGCCCCAATTCCACAAATTATCTTGCAGGGACGATGGATGGAGCAGTTAGGGTTTTCTATTGGTGATAAGGTGAGTGTAACTTATCAGGATGGAAAAATCACGATAGAAAAAGCACTGAATCCAGCAGATGGACAGGCTTACCGAATGTTTGGCATGGTGGCTGAACAGGATAGCCCATATGGGAAGGAGTAAAAACAAAATGGCAGATTTAAAAACAACATTGGCAAAAACTTTTGCATTGACCCCGGAAATTGAATCACTGTTTTGCGTATCGACGTATGCTGCTTATGGTGATTTATGCAGCTTACCGTTTAATGAAAAGGACAGCAACGAACTTTTTCTTATTGATGAGTTACAGAGAATTATGTTCAGGCTGGCGGAAGCCAAGGACAGGATAGACTACCTTAAACGTCCTGTTAAAGAAATTAGTTGTTTACATAAAACAGCAAATGGACGATATGAAACCACTAATGGATATGTTTATACCAGTGGAGATGCGATAGAAGCCCTGATTGGTGACAGTTTCCATGAAACCCCTTATTGGGTTCGGACAAGTGTGGAGCATGATGGCAGGAAATATTATTTGGTAGATTATGAAGATATTCGTATGGAAGGGCTGGTTGTTCGCCGCAGATAGGAGGAGAAACAAATAAATGGAAAAAATTTACAGCATATGTAACCAGAAAGGAGGCTGTGCCAAAACCATGACTTCGGTAAGCCTTGGGATTGGCCTTGCCCGTGAGGGCAAACGTGTCTTGTTGGTGGATATGGATGCCCAGGCTTCAATGACAGCCAGCCTGGGCTATACACAGCCGGATCAGATGGAGGTCACATTGGCAACGGTGATGGAAAAGATTATGGAGGATAAGCCCTTAGCGGCGGGTGAGGGAATCCTCCACCATACAGAAAATATCGATCTTATGCCAGCAAATATCGAACTGTCCGGCATGGAAGTAAGTCTAGTGAATGTCATGGGGAGGGAAACTATTTTCCGGGAATATTTAAAAATGGTAAAAGATACCTATGATGTGGTGATTTTAGATACTATGCCATCCCTTGGGATGCTGACGATTAATGCCCTGGCCGCGGCAGATGAAGTCCTGATACCTGTCCAGGCACAATACTTGTCCATTCGTGGATTGGAGCAGTTAATCCGCACCATTGGCAGGGTAAAACGGCAGATAAATCCGGCACTTTCCATTGGCGGGATCTTAATTACCATGGCGGATATGCGGACAAATTATGCACGGGATATTGTGGAGCTTTTACATACCACTTATGGCGGGAAGCTGCGGATTTTTGAGAACATTATCCCCTTATCGGTGAGGGCGGCAGAAAGCAGTGCTGAAGGGAAAAGTATTTATCTCCATGACCCATCGGGTAAAGTAGCCGGGGCATATGCGGCATTGACAAAGGAGGTTCTGGCATGAAAAGCAGTGCGAGAAATATTCAATTGACTTCCTACGATGATCTGTTCACTCCAGGGGAGAAGCAGGAAAAAGCCAGGGAAAATGTTCAGGAGATTGAACTTGACCAGCTTTTCCCTTTTAAAAATCATCCCTTTAAGGTTCTTGAAGATGAAGCCATGAAAGCGATGGTAGAAAGTATAAAAGAATATGGCATCCTTGTCCCCGGACTTGCCCGTCCTGGGCCGGATGGCGGTTATGAACTGGTAGCCGGACACCGAAGGAAGCGTGCATCGGAACTGGCAGGGAAAACGGTTATGCCTGTAATTGTGCGGGAAATGGATGAAGAAGAAGCTGTCCTTGCGATGGTGGACAGCAATCTTCAGCGGGAAAATATTCTTCCCAGTGAAAAAGCATGGGCTTATAAAATGAAGCTGGATGCCATCCGGCGAAGGGCAGGCAGACCATCGTCAGATAATTCTCGACAAGTTGGCGAGAATTACAGTGTGGAAATCATTAGTAAAGATTCCGGTGACAGTGCCCGAAACATTCACCGATATATCCGTCTGACATTCCTTTTGCCGGAGATTCTGCAAATGGTGGATGATAAGAAACTGGCATTTAACCCAGCAGTAGAACTTTCGTATTTAGATGAAAAGCGGCAAAAAAGGCTGTGGGAACAGATAGAAAAGTTCGGCACAATCCCTTCCTTAGAACAGGCAAAGCAGCTTAAGCAATTTAGTCAGGAGGGAAGACTGGATGATGGGGAAATGATGAAGATTTTGGCAGGAGGGCGTACTGCCTCGGTACAGGTGACATTAAAGGTCGGACGGCTGAAGCAGTATTTCCCAAACGATTATACACAACAGCAAATGGAAGAAATTATTTTTTCTCTGTTAGAAAAATGGAAAAACGGCTGGACACAGGAAGGTATGTTTTCTCAACAAGATACTGGATGATGTCCTGTGCCTGATGAAATAAAGGACAAAGTTGCTGATAAAGAATAGTCCGTATTTGTGACCTGAGAAGAAGAAAAATCGTTGTGGCAGTTATTCCGGCAAAAGCGTCCCCGGATGTGTTTTGCCGGATTTTTATATCTGCAGGTCAAAGGAGTTGCATTGAGAGAGGTTGGAAAAGGATACGTTATTTTATGAGGAAGAGGAGGTTTGTATGTTATTAAGTTTTGAATATTACTATGGAAAGGAAGCCGAACAGTACAGCTTTTATCGTATTCCCAAAGCACTGTTTACTGATACAAGATTTGCACGGCTATCCGTAGAAGCTAAGGTTTTATATGGTCTGCTTCTTGACCGGATGTCCTTGTCCGTCAGGAATAACTGGCTGGATAAGGACGGGCGTGTCTATATTGTTTTTACCGTGGCGGATATGATGGCGACACTTGGGTGTGCAGAGCAGAAAACCAGCCGTCTTTTATCAGAACTGGACAATGTAAAAGGTGTTGGACTGATTGAACGAAAACGCCGGGGACTGGGAAAGCCAAATATCATTTATGTCAAGAAGTTTACTCATGCAGAACATCCAAAACCACAGGACAGGGAAGTGGAATCTCAAGATTCAGAAATTGCGAAAACCACAAATCAGGAATTGCCGGAATCACAAACAAATAATACTGAAATAAATAATACTGACTCTAATAAGATCAATCTATCTATCCATCAGGAAAAGGATAAGGAACGCAAATCAGGAACAGCGGATGCAGTTAGCGATAAGAAACAAACGGTGGATAAGAGTGATGGGATGGATAAGATGGATGCATACCGCAGGGTGATCCGGAAAAATATTTCGTATGATACCCTTATTCTCAATCATCCGCACCAAAGAGAGAGCATTGACGGTTTTGTCGAATTGATGACGGAAGTATGCTGCAGTACACGGGAAACAATACGGATTAACCAGGAAGAAATGGATATGGAAGTTGTAAAAAGCAGGCTGTTAAAACTGGATGACGGGCATATCGAATATGTGATGGAATGCCTTGAACAGAATACATCGCTGGTGGGAAATATACGTGCCTATACCTTGTCAGCATTGTACAATGCGCCAGTAACCATCCGCCAGTATTACACAAACCGGGTGCATCACGATATCGTGAAGGGGATGTATGATGGTTAAATGTTGGCAGGCTAAAAACCGTTGAAAAAGCTATTGGTGGGGCAGAAAAACGAAGTTGTCTGGAAAAGCATTGTTATCAGGATTTACATAAGCACGATGACAAAGAATGTATTGTTGGTAAGCATAAAGAGAAAAAATGGTAAAGCAAAAAGGGGAGGGAGAATGTGACAAAATTAAATGATATACGGGAACTGGCAGAAGAAACAGCGGGCAAGATAAGTCGTTCCCCAAAGGCGTGGATGGAATATCTGGATACGGCGGCAAAGTTATACCGCTATCCGTTTGCAGACAGTCTGTTAATTCATGCACAGCGCCCGGGTGCAACAGCTTGTGCGTCGATGGAAGTGTGGAATGGAAAGATGCGTCGGTGGGTGAAGCGAGGGGCAAAGGGAATTGCTCTGATTGACGACGGCGGCAGGAGAAAGCGGTTAAGATATGTATTTGATATTTCTGATACCCGAATGGTGGAAGGAGGAAGAACACCATTTTTGTGGCAGATTAAAGAGGGGCAGAGAGAAGCTATTCGGAAGTTTCTGGTTGAAAGCTATTGGCTGGAAGGCGAAGGAACAGAAAGCCTTCCGGCAGCCCTGCATGCGATTGCCCAGGAAGTGACTGAAGAAGAACTGGATCAGGCAATGACGGGTTTGGAGTATGAAGATGGGGAGCGTTTCCAGACGATGGGAAAGGAGGCCATACGGGAAGAATTTAAAACGCTATTGACCGAGAGTATTTTTTATGTTCTGGCTCGCCGTTGTGGGTTGGAACCAGGAGAATACATAAGGGAAGGGGCCTTTCGTGGAATTGAAGCGTTTCGTTCCCTGTCCTGTTTATCTTTCCTGGGAGATGCCACGAATAAGTTTGCAGAATCGGTACTTGTCTGGATTCGCAGGGAAATGCAAAAGATTTACCGGAAAGAAACGAAGGAGAAGAAGGAAGAAGAAAAAGAAGAAAAAAAAGGAGCCAAAAAAGAAGAACCAACAGCGATACAGGAAGGAGAAAAAGAAAATGAAGCTGACTTATCATCAGGAAGGAGATTATCTGTTTCCGGATCTGACAATCACCGAGGAGAACATGGAAATCGGGAAATACGGGATGCTGAGGGAAACATTTCTAAAAGAGCATCGGAGGGGATGGTATCAAAGCCTCCTCCTTTCCGGGAAGCTGAACCAACACCTGGAGGAAGTCGAAAACGCCGCCAGGGAAAGAATGGAAGTGATGGTGGAAGGAATACTGGAAAAACATCCGGCCCCGGACAAGAAAGCCGATCCAACCGCATGGACAGCCTATATGAACGCGATAATCGCAATGGCGGAGGAAATCGTTCTGCGCGAGCTGGTGTACGGTTAGGGGAAGATGCGGATAGTCAGGAGAAACCCGATAAACAGGAAGAAGCAGATAAACAGGAAAAAACATCGAGAAATGATTTACATAAAGCAGAGGAAAGACAAGACTCCGTTTTAATGTTGCCAGATTTAAAAGAAGTAAGGGAACAAGATAACATTGAAAGAAAAATCACGCAGGAAGAGATAGATGCTTTCCTGATTTATGGTTCACCCATTAAAAATCAAAATCTGCAAATTTATGCCTATTTTCTTCAGGAGCACCGTGAAAAAGAAAAGGCAGAGTTTCTTAGGAAAAGCTATGGGACAGGAGGAAGCAGTCAGGCTGTTTTGGGGATAGCGAATCTCCATGTGCACTATGATGGTAAAGGCTTGCGTTTGTTTCGATGGAATACAGATCCGAAAGCAGAAATCTTAATTCAATGGTCAGCAGTAGCCAAACGGATTGATTATCTGATCGATGTAGGCCGTTACCTGTCAGAAAAAGCAATAGAACAGATGCCAGAGTATGAGAAGGAGTATATGGCAAGTCGTTTTCTCTATTTCTATCATCGAATACCACAGGAAATAAAAGAATCTTTTGCCTACCTTGATTATTCTGTTCAGGCAGGCAATGGAAAAGAGATTGCAGAACTTCTTAAAGACAAAGAAATTTCGTCCAGTCTGGCATTTGGAATGCAGAAAGCCCTGGAACAACTTCCTTTGTCATTTGCCTTTTATGGAGAAATGACCAAGTTTCTAAGCAATTTCCAGCAATATCTTGAAGGAGAATATACCATTTTTCCTGAAAGAAAGAGTTATCTTCAACAGAAAGTAACGCAACAGGAAGTGTCAGCAGAAACGATAGAGCGAGAAATCAAAGAAGCAGAAGAAAAAATCCTTGTTCAACAGGAAAACCATCAGCTTTCCTTGTTTGATTTTATGGATGACAACACTTCTGCTATCGCTGCGAATACTCAGGAAATTCAATCAATAGGGCAAAAAGAAAGGAAAAATAAAAGGGAAACGGAAGATAAAAAATTCGGGGTAAATCAAGAAAACCAAATGGAAAGTCATGGTGAAATTCAAAATCAAGATGATTTTACTTCGACAGAAAATAATCAAGATGGAAAATCTTTTACCAAAAATAATTCCGAAAATGCAGTTTCATTGGATTTAAAAACAGATACAGAGAAAATCAACTTTCGCATTACCGATAATGACCTGGGGGCAGGAGGTCCCAAGCAGAAGTTTCATGCTAATCTGGAAGCTATTTATCTCCTGAAAAAACTGGAATCTGAAAACCGATTTGTCAGGTCAGAAGAGCAGGAAATCTTATCCCGCTATGTCGGATGGGGCGGAATCCCTTACGCTTTTGATGAGAAAAATGAAAGCTGGTCGGCAGAATATCATGAACTAAAAGAAGCCCTTACTCCAGAAGAATACAAAGCAGCCAGAGAATCGACGTTAAATTCGTTTTATACACCGCCGATCATAATTAAGGCAATGTATGAAATCCTTGGAAAGATGGGTTTGCGTTCCGGCAACGGCCTGGAGCCTTCTTGTGGAATCGGAAACTTCATGGGCCTGCTTCCTGAAGGAATGGAAGGGGTTCGGATGTACGGTGTAGAACTGGATGGGGTTTCCGGCAGGATTGGCCGGCAGCTTTATCCGAATAATACCATTGCAATCCAAGGATTTGAAACAACAGATTACCCGGACAGCTTCTTTGATTTTGTTATTGGAAATGTGCCTTTTGGCAACTACAAAGTATCTGACCGTAAGTATGACCGCTATAATTTCATGATTCATGATTATTTTATAGCCAAATCCCTTGACCTGATTCGTCCTGGCGGGGTGATTGCAGTAGTTACTTCCAGCGGCACAATGGATAAACAAAATCCTTCTGTACGAAAATATATCGCCGACCGCGCAGATTTATTAGGGGCAATTCGTCTGCCCAATAATGCTTTTCAGAGAAATGCCAATACCTCAGTAGTTGCCGATATCCTGTTTTTCCAAAAGCGTGACCGGGCAGTTATTACACAACCGGAATGGGTAAATCTTGGAGTTACATCCGAAGGCTATCCCATCAATTCGTACTTTGTCAATCATCCAGAGATGGTATTAGGCGAATTGACTACCAAACACACCCAATACGGCAGGCAGGAAGTCACGGTAAAACCCAAGGAAGAGAGTTCTCTTGAAGAGCAGCTTAAAGAAGCGGCAACCCATATCCATGGGGAAATTGAAAATGTTGAAATGATGGAGCTGGAAGACTGGGAAGCGGAAGAAAAGTCGGATTCGATTTTAGCCGATCCATCCATAAAAAATTTCAGTTTTGCCAGGGTTGATGGAGAAGTTTATTACCGGGAAAATTCACGGATGCGTCGGATGGAACTTCCGGCAGTGACCAAAGGGCGGGTATTGGGAATGGTAGAACTGCGGGAAACTACACAGGAATTAATCCAATGCCAGATGGAAGACGGGAGCGATACACAGATTGCTATTCTGCAGCGGAAGTTAAATCAAACCTATGATACGTTTACTTCCCATTATGGCTTAATCAGCAGCAGTGCCAACCGCAGAGCCTTTTCCCAGGACAGCAGTTACTGTTTATTAGCTTCCCTGGAATATCTGGATGAAGAAGGGAAGCTGGAGAGAAAAGCCGATATTTTTACCAAACGGACAATCCGAAAAGCAAGACCAGTAACGCATGTTGACACATCCACGGAAGCCCTTGCCCTTTCCATCAGTGAGCGTGCAAAGGTCGATATTTCTTTTATGGCGGGGCTGACAGAGAAAAGTGAAGAGGAGATCGTTACCGACTTAACTGGAATAATCTTTAAAAATCCAATCACTAACCAATGGGAATCTTCGGATGAATATCTTTCTGGCAATGTTCGGGAAAAGCTTGCTATAGCCAGGGAGTTGGAAAAAACGCATTCTGAGTTTTCCGTCAATGTCCAGGCATTAGAAAAGGTACAGCCAAAGGATTTAGAAGCATCAGAAATCGAAGTCCGCCTTGGAGCAACCTGGGTAAAGCAGGAGTATATAGAACAGTTTATGGCAGAAGTATTTCAAACCCCTGGCTATCTTTTAGGAAAAAATATCCAGGTACGTTATGCCAAAATCAATGGTCAATGGAATATTTCCGGGAAGAATGAGGACAGCCATGGAAACAGCCTGGTAACGTCAACGTATGGCACAGCAAGAGCCAATGCCTATCGCCTGCTGGAAGATGCATTAAACCTAAAAGATACCCGGATTTACGATAGCATAATCGAGGATGGAAAAGAAAAGCGGGTACTCAATAAACAGGAAACGATGTTAGCCAGCCAGAAGCAGGAGATGATTAAAGAAGCATTTAAAGAATGGATATTTAAGGACTTAGAGCGCAGGGAAGATTTATGCCACACTTACAATAAAATCTTTAACAGCATCCGTCCCCGCGAGTACGATGGGCAGCATATTCAGTTCGTTGGGATGAACCCGGAAATCACTTTAATGCCACATCAGAAAAATGCAATCGCTCACATCCTTTACGGAAAAAACACTTTGCTTGCCCATTGTGTAGGGTCGGGCAAGACTTTCCAGATGATTGCCGCCGGAATGGAAATGCGGCGTCTTGGATTATCACAGAAAAATCTATATATTGTGCCAAATCACCTGACAGAACAATGGGCAAGTGATTTTTTACGCCTTTATCCGGGAGCCAGTATTCTTGCCGCCACAAAAAAAGATTTTGAACCAGCAAACCGAAAAAAATTCTGTTCCCGGATTGCGACAGGAGAGTATGATGGAATTATTATCGGTCATACACAATTTGAGAAAATCCCTCTTTCTACAGAACACCAGACAGCTTATATAGAGAAGCAGATCCAGGAAATTACTCTGGCGATTGCCGATGTCAAATGGGAAAAAGGGGAAAATTATACCATTAAGCAAATGGAAAAAACCAAGAAAACGTTAAAGCAGAAACTAGAGAAATTAAATAACCAGGAGCGAAAAGATAATGTAGTAACTTTTGAGCAGCTTGGTGTAGATTATATCTTTGTGGATGAATCGCATTATTACAAAAACGCCTACTTTTTCACCAAAATGCGAAATGTGGCAGGTATTGCCCAGACCGATGCTCAAAAGTGTTCGGATCTGTTGATGAAGTGTCAATACTTGGATGAAATAACTGGAGGAAGAGGAATTACTTTCGCTACTGGTACACCTGTTTCCAATAGTGTCGTGGAACTTTACACCATGATGCGCTACCTTCAGTTTGACATGCTTCAAAAGATGGGCCTGGGCCATTTTGATGCCTGGGCAGCTACCTTTGGGGAAACCGTAACTGCCGTGGAACTATCTCCTGAAGGAACCGGCTACCGCGCCAAAACCCGGTTTTCCAAGTTTTTTAATTTACCGGAATTGATGTCGGTATTTAAAGAATGTGCAGATATCCAGACTGCCGATATGCTGAAACTCCCTGTACCGGAAGCAGAGTATATCAATGTGGTATTAAAACCCAGTGAAGAGCAAAAAAGGTTAGTAAGCAGTTTCGCCGAACGTGCAGAGCGTGTTCGTTCAGGCAGTGTTGATCCTTCGGTTGACAATCTGCTCAAAATAACCAATGACGGAAAAAAATGTGCCTTAGACCAGCGTCTGATAAATACCCTATTGTCTGATGACAAAGGAAGCAAAGTCAATCACTGTGTACAGGATGTGTTTACCATCTGGAAAGAAACAATGGAAGAAAAATCAACACAAATAATCTTCTGTGACAGTTCAACACCGAAAAACGATGGCAGCTTTAATGTCTATGATGATGTCCGGGAAAAGCTGGTGAGTAAAGGCGTCCCAAGAGAAGAAATTTCATTCATTCATGAGGCCGGAACAGAAGCACAAAAAGCAGAATTATTTGCAAAAGTTCGTATGGGAAGGGTGCGTATTTTATTAGGTTCAACCGCAAAACTCGGTGCAGGAACCAATCTGCAAAATCGTCTGATTGCCCTATACCACCTAGATGCCCCATGGGTGCGACTTGAAGTCGCATAGATAATTGTTTAACAACGAAATATTGATTAAACCCGCTATTCCGTTAGCGGTAGCCTAGTGCCACCTGCATCAGAAGCAATGACGGTGTTGGGAAGCTGGCATGACAAAGTAGCCCTCCACGTAAGTGGTAAAGCAGAAGCCGTGAGGCAGAAGCGAATCTGCGAGCATCAATGCGGTTAGGGAGCAAGGCTTGGGTAGTATGGCTAACATATGTGAACTGTCATTTAAACATCGTAACGTCCAACGAGCCAAAGATGCTGACAGGCTCCAGCCCAAAAAGGGAAGCGGTCGGATAATCCTTTCCATGGTAGGATTACACGGATAAAAGCGCCGCCGGTGGATGAGACAGAGCCTAACCTACCCGTTGTTATCTATGTGGAACAAGGTAAGCCTGTATCTCTCCTGTTTACGCAGGAAAGTTTTCCGTAAGGAAAACCGATAGGGGTGCAGGTATGGGATTGTAGAAAAAGCGAATGCCATTCTGTAATGGAGTGGATAGGGGTTCAAGATTTGCCCTGACCCGAAAGGGTGCAGACTTCTACGTTAGGTAATTCTTTACAAGAAACTTATAGAACTTTTGAAAGGAGCAAAGCAAATGAACGTTAATCAAACAACGTGTGCGGCTGCTGACCATGATTTTGCATGGAAATCCATTGACTGGAAGAAATGTGAAGTACAGGTTAAAAAGCTACAAGAACGTATTGTAAAGGCTAGGAAAGAAGGCAGACACGGCAAAGTGCAGTCTTTGCAGTGGACGCTGACACATTCTTTTGCGGCAAAAGCTATCGCTGTAAAAAGAGTGACAACTAACGAAGGTAAGAAAACACCAGGAGTAGACGGAGTTTTATGGTCTACCGACAAAGCAAAGTATGAAGCCGTTCTGGATTTAAAGAGGAACGGTTACAAACCACAGCCATTACGCAGAGTATTTATTAAGAAAGCAAATGGAAAGTTACGTCCGTTAGGAATACCAACAATGAAAGACAGGGCAATGCAGGCATTGTATCTGCTGGCTCTTGAGCCATTGGCAGAAATGACGGCAGACCCTCATTCCTATGGGTTCAGAAAAGAAAGGTGCTGTCAGGATGCCATTCAGCAGTGCCACACAGTCCTGTCACATGGATATTCGCCACAATGGGTTTTAGAGGGCGATATTAAAGGGTGTTTCGACCATATCAGCCACGAATGGCTGCTTGCAAATATCCCAACTGACAAAAAGGTATTGAAGAAATGGTTGAAATGCGGAGTTATCTTCAAAGGGGAATTATACAGAACCGAAGAAGGTACGATGCAGGGAGGTCTATGCAAAGCTTAGCATAGGTTCCCCTATGCTAAGTAGAAAACTATGCAAAGAATGTACCGTTTTTCCTTATAAATAAAGGATTCTCTCAGATTTTACTTTGCATAGTATTCCACTTATAACAGTTACAACTCAGACAGCCATTCCATCAGGTCACCGTTTTCGCTCCAGTCTGGCAGATTGGAATCTACCAGATCCGGATAAGCGTTTTCCAGGGCTTTTCGCTTCAGTTCCGTATCGGCCCTTGCGTAAATTTCAGTGGTTTTGATATCGCTGTGCCCCAGAAAATCACGGATATAGATCAGGTTAACACCCGCCTGCAGCAGATGAACCGCCTTGGAATGGCGGAGCATATGGCATTTTACCTTTTCCGGTACTTTGTCAGATATTTCATGTGCCATGACAGCATATTTGTTGATGATATAGGCAACTCCTTCTTTCGTCAGCCTGTTGTGTTGCTTATTCGTAAAAAGCGGGTAACTGGCCTTATGCGCCAGGTTCAGCCTGTTTTCGGAAATGTATGCTTCAACGAGTGCAGCCGTATTCTTCATGATGGGAACCCGCCGTGTTTTGTTGCCCTTTCCAGTAAGAATCAGCACAGGGTTGTTTCCAGGGATGAAATCCCTGACAGAAAGGTCTATGATCTCCTGAACCCTGGCCCCGCTGTCATACATCAGGCTCATCAATGTAAGATCCCGTCGTCCATGGGACATAGATTTATCCGGCTGATCCAGCAGGAGCTGAATCCCTTCTGGGGACAGATGCGCTACTACTGCCTGCCGTTTTTTCTTTACAGGTATGGCAAGCACTTTCTGGTAGTGGTACAGGGATTCCGGCGATTCGGACTGGGCATAACGGAAAAAGGAATGGATCGCTGTCAGTCTCAGGTTCCTTGTGGAAACCGAGCTTTTTCGTTCCGTTTCCAGCCAGTTCAAGAACCGCACGACCAGATCGGAAGAAAGTTTCTTCATAGTGATTTTTTCCACAGGGAGTGATTCTTCTTTTTCACAGAAAAGAAGGAGAAGCTTAAACGTATCCCTGTAGGATTTTATCGTGTTCCTGCTGACATTTTTCCGGATAGGGAGATAGTCAGACAGGAAAGATGTAAGGTGCATGGAGAAATCAGTTGGCTTCATGGGCAGGCTCCTCCAATTCCGGAATGATGTCCTTATAGCATTTTTCCAGTTTCATTCGGATATCAGGGAAAACATCTGCCGTCCATCTGAGGTAATACGCTGTTTCGTTGAAGGTCTGATGTCCCAGGTAAGTGCGCATCATGGGGATCAATACCATCAGGTCCCGGTCCTGCCGTGCCCACTCCCTCAGGCGGTAAATGCAGTAGGCATGCCGAAAATCGTGAACTCTGGGGCCATCCCCGGTATGGGAGATGCCCGCTTTCCAGAGAAAGCGCCGGAAGTTTTTATAGACATTTCCCAATGTCATTGCTTTCCCGCCGCAGCCTGGGAAAAAATATCTTTCAGGCTCCGGGAAAGGATGGACCTGTCCGGCATACCTGCGCAGCCTCAGGGTCATGGATTCCGGCATCGGAACCAGGCGGCTGTTGTAATTCTTTGAATCACGGACTGTCAGTATTCCCTGATGCAGGTCAACATCACGGACTGTAAGCAGCCGTGCTTCCGAGCAGCGCAGCCCGCAGGAAAGGAGCAGCCTGAAGAATTCCGGCATCACCAGATGCCTGTAAGGAACTTCAGAACAATAGCAGCATTTATCTGTTTCTGAAAAGAAACGCCTGAGCTCATCCGGGGTATAAATATGCGGCACATACTGCTGGCCTGCAGGATAATAATTCTTTGGGAGTATCCACACAGGGATCCCAATGCTGTCCAGGTACTTTGAAAACTGGCGTATTACTGAAGCACGGGAACAGTGGTTTGCAGCTGATTCGTGCATTGTCCTGGAGCACCAGCCGGTCACGGCATCTTTAGAGAGGGTATCTGCCTCCGGGTATTTTTCCGCCAGGTAGCTGTCAAAACGCTTCAGTATACCGGGCTCTGTGCTGTATTTGTATCCGACAGACCGTTTGAGAGAGATGAAGTCTTTCATTTCTTTCCTGAAAGGGCCTGTAAAAACGGGTTCAGCCAAGACGGATCACCTCCTCAAAGTCCAGAGGGCATTCCGCCAGCCGTTCCATATCTACCTTTAGATACACGGCAGTGGAATTCGTGTCCAGGTGTCCGATGATATCGGAAATGACTGGGAGAGGGGTATCCTTCTCCAGAAGGACGCTTGCCATGGTATGGCGCAGGCTGTGCATCCCCCGGTGTCTGCCGCGCGTCGGTATGTGCGCCTTTACCATATATGCCCTTATCAGCTGGTTCAGATGGTCCCCTTCTGAGAAGGGAAGAAATGGGGCCATATGCCTGACAAAGATACGGCTGCTGTCAACCTTCGGCCTCCCGTATTTCAGGTAATCAATCACCGCCCAGCCCACATCCGGGACAAGCGGCAGCTCCATCGGCTGTCCTGTCTTCGACTGGGTAAAGCAGAGTTTTTTCTCCGCCCAGTTGAAGTTCTCAAAGCACAGGTTTTTGATATCCGTGCAGCGCAGCCCCAGACGGCATGCAATCAGGATAATGGCATAGTCCCGTCTGCCTTTCGGACTTCCCCGGTCGATGACCCCGATCAGCTGTCTCAGTTCTTCATGGGTCCAGACGGAAGGGATGGCAGTCTGCTTCCTGGCTTTTACCATGGGCACTTTTGCCGCAAGGTCATCCGGCACGATGTCTTCCTGGTACAGGAAACGGAAAAAGGCACGCAGGGAACAGATATGCTGCTCTACTGTTTTGTAGGTAAAACCTGCAAGCGTCCTGATATAGGCATTAACCGTATCCAGAGTGACTGCTGTGAAATCATCCATCCCCTGTGCGGCTAGGTAATCCATCAGATAAGAAGACTGCTTCACATAATGCTCTGTAGTTACCCTGGAATAGCTTTTTTTCTCACAGAAAATCTGGAACCGGCTGCGGATATCCACAAAAAACGGATTTGTCAGTATTTCCTTATGTTTGAGATAGCGCCGCAGCACCGCATGGTGGAGCTGAAAATCCCCGACCATACGGATCACACGGATCTCCTGTGTTTCTGCCTGGGGCAGGGTCCTTGAGAAATCTTCCTGTGTAATCCCGAAGAACTCTTTCAGGAAATCCATGCCAAGCTGTTCCGTATAATAGCATTCACCCAGGTCTTCCGCATAGGCCATCAGCTGGTTCCAACGTCGGCGGTAGAAAGTCATGCTTCCTTTGGTATAACCCAGCCGGAGCAGTTCCTTTTCTAATCCTGAGATCAGGTCTGGTAAATATGTTTTGTCCATAAAGGCACCTCCGATATGATATTTTTGAGAATAGCTCTCATAGATATCTTCGGAGACTATGCAAAGTTGTACAAGAAAAAATGGCTTAGAACAAGGGTTTTGGGGATTTACTTTGCATAGTTACTTACTTTGCATAGGGTGGAATCATCTCACCAACACTCGCAAACATGACATTGGACGGTATCCAGCCAATTCTTGCACAGAAGTACAGGAGGTATTCCAAAGGCGGGAAACTGTATTCGCCTATGGTGAACCTTGTACGCTATGCTGATGATTTTATCATCACAAGTGCAGAAAAGGAGGTCTTGGAAAGAGAAATTAAACCGATGCTGGTTGAATTTCTTGCTGAAAGAGGATTGGAGTTGTCAGAGGAAAAAACGGTTATCACACACATTGACGACGGTTTTGATTTTCTTGGCTTCAACATCAAAAAGTTTAAAGGCGTTCTGCTGACACAGCCGTCAAAGAAATGTGTAAAGAAATTTTTAGACGGAATCCGTTATACGATTGACAGCAATAAATCCTGTCGGCAGGAAACATTGATAAGGCTCTTAAATCCAAAGATTACAGGTTGGGCGAATTATTACAGATGCGGAGCATCATCAAAGACGTTCCAGAGAGTGGACGACCAGATATTCCGCAAATTATGGCAGTGGGCGAAAAGGCGGCATCCGAAAAAAGGAAAACGCTGGATTGCAAACAAATACTTCCATTTCTACAAAACAAGACGGTGGAGATTCCTTGTTGGAACAGAAAAGAACGGGAGAAAAGATATTTTTCCATTGAAACTTGCTTTTGAGACTAAAATCCTACGGCATAAGAAAATCAAGAGTGAAGCAAACCCGTTTGATACAGAGTGGAAGGAGTATTTTGAGGAGAGAATGACATATAAAATGCTGTTGTCTCTGAAAGGAAGAAAATCTTTGCTTTATATGTGGAACAAGCAGGAAAGAAAGTGTCCGCTATGCGGTCAGCCAATCACTGCTGAAACACAATGGAATGTACGGGAACAGAAAGAGAATGGGCAGATTGTCCGTTATCTCGTGCATGACAAATGCTATAAACAAAATCGTTAGTTGACTAGCCGGTCTCTGTATTGGCAGGGACTTTGAATTGCTTGAGCCGTGTGAGGGGAAACTCTCATGCACGGTTCTTAGAGGGGAAGGCGGTAGTAATACCGTTGACCTACTCGACCGTCCGGCGGACTTATCCCAGCAGGAAGGCCGAATTTTACGCCAGGGCAATCAAAATAAAAAAGTAAAGATTTTCCGCTATGTTACAGAATCAACCTTTGATGCTTATTTATGGCAGATCCTTGAAAATAAGCAGAAGTTTATCAGCCAGATTATGACCAGTAAATCCCCTGTTCGTGCCTGCGAAGATGTAGATGATACCGCATTAAGCTATGCCGAAGTAAAAGCACTGGCAACAGGAAATCCCTATATCAAAGAGAAGATGACTTTAGATATGGAAGTCAGTAAGCTAAAGCTGATGAAGGCCAGTTATAACAGCCAGAAATATCGCCTGGAAAGCCAGATTGCAAGGAATTACCCCGAACAGATAAAGGCTCTGGAAGAGAAGGTAGAAAAACTTAGTGAAGATGCAGCAGCCGCAGTTTTTATTCAGGAAAGAGATAAAAAGAAAGACGACTTTACCATGGAAATCCGTGGAGAGGGGTATACCGATAAAAAGCAGGCGGGAATTGCACTTATGGCAGCTTGTAGCGGCTTAGCTGTATCAAAACAAGAGGAAGAGGTTGCCGTTTTTCATGATTTTCAATTGTCGGCATATTTTGAAGCCTTTTCTCAGAAGTTTATTCTGACACTACGGAGAAAATGCAGCTATCGGATGGAAATGGGCAATGATCCTATGGGCAATATTCAGCGTATTCACCATCTTATTGCAGGAATTGGGCAAAGGTTTTTAGAAGCAAAACAGCAGCTTGAAAATATAAAACAACAATTAAAAACAGCAAAAGAAGAGGTAGAAAAGCCATTTCTAAAGGAACAGGAACTAAAGGAAAAAATGGCAAGACTGGTCGAATTGGACGCCTTGCTTAACCTGAATGAAAGGGGATTGGAAGAAAAGCAGGAACTTAATCAGGAAATGCAAAAGAGCAGTGATAAAGAGGAAAAGAAGAAAGTAGATAGGGTGGAAACAGAGAAGGAGGAAAAAGAGCCAAACATACCTGGTGAGAAGAATAATATAGTAATTAATGAATCGGCAGAGATTCCAGAAGAAACAGCGGATCATGTGGCAGAAAATCCCGCGATATATCAGGAACATAAGCGAATGACATTAAGTGATTTAAAGGTAATGCAACGAGATA
>ERZ808028.1175-NODE-1175-length-16920-cov-4.768153_pt1 | contig 16920 bp, 16 predicted proteins | sample MGYA00380184_ERZ808028 | MGnify/ENA primary metagenome ERZ808028 (study PRJEB31490, sample SAMN06133397) | mouse gut metagenome | isolation source: J8_1 | host: mice | place: China: Chengdu | collected 2015-05 ...
CTGAAACCGCCGTGTACCGAACGGTACGCACGGTGGTGTGAGAGGACGGCGGCTAATCACCGCCTCCTACTCGATTAAATGGAAAGCTGGTACCTTGACCCCACGATAAACTCCCGCACAAAGAGCATCGGATTGCCGTCCGTATCTTTCAGGAAGGATTCCAATACCATAAGCGGTTCCTCGATGGGGATATGGAGTGCGTTTGCCATCTGGGAGGAGGCGGATGTGACACTGATTAGGCTGCGGCAATCGTCTGCCATGGTAAGGCCGTAACCTTCCCGCAGATACCTGTAGAGGGAGCCATCCTCCAGATTTTTCGGATCAAAATCGGGATAATCTGCCGGATTTAAGTATATCGTGTCATAGGTGATCGGTATGTGGTCCGCAGACAGGATCCGCTCTGTCAGTAAGACGGTATCTTCCTGCGTAAGCCGCAGAAAATCGGCGCAGGCCGCATCAGGATTTGTCTGTTTAAAGGAAATCACATGGGAAGACGGAATCCGTCCGTTTGCCCGGCAGGTATCGCTGAAACTCATGTTTTTCTGCACTTCCAGCTTTCTCTGGATCTTCGGCAGACAGACAAAGGTGCCTTTCCCCTGTTTTTTGCTGAGGTATCCCTGTGCACAGAGTTCATCGATCGTGCGGCGGACTGTGATGCGGCTCACATGGTAGAGGTCAGCCAGTTCCGTCTCGGTGGGGATCTGATCCCCCTCTTTATAGGTTCCGCTCTGTATTTGCGCCAGAAGCAAGTCCATCATCTGGCGGTAGAGTGGTTTGATCGCATCTTTTTTTAACATAGATATATGCCTCCTGAAAATCTGTATGGTTTCCTTAACCTTCCATATCGTCGAGATAAAACCGGTAGCGCTCTCCCAGAATGTACTGTTTTCCCATATGTACCAGACGCCCGTTCTGATCATAGTTTTTCGTGAACAAAAAGAAGAGCGGTTCGCCGATCGGTACCTGAAGTTGTTTTGCTATGACGCCGTTTGCCCGGACCACATCGACATAGGATTCCCTTGAGGAGGTCACCTGTATGTGATACTTCCCGGACAGAAGGTCGTACAGAGACTCATCCAGAGGCTCCTCCAGCAGGAAAGCGAAACGATCTCCGGGAAAGTAGTTGTTTTCCAGCATAATGGGGACGCCGTCGGCATAGCGGAGCCTCTGCGTGTATATCACTTCATCGCCGGGAAACCATCCCATTTCATCGGCGGTTTCCTGATCCAACAGAATCCGTTTTTTGGAGAGACATTTCGTCTCACAGGCCATGCCGTTGGATTTGCAGGAACGGCTGAAACTCATGAGGGTATGGATCAGCTTTCTCTGTATTTTGTGATAGCGGACGAAAGTGCCCTTTCCCTGATGTTTGGAGAGATAGTTTTCCATACACAGTTCTTCGATGGCTCTGCGGACGGTGATCCTGCTCACCTGATATTGTCTGCTAAGCTCCGCTTCCGTGGGGATTTTCTGCCCCGGTTTCCAACTCCCGCTTATAATTTCATGCAGCAGATCATTTTTCAGTTGCCGGTAAAGAGGAACTGGCTGTTCGGAATTCAGTTTCATGGAAGCCTCCCGGGTTGTCTTATAAAAACCATCAAATATATGACCTTATATGACCAATCGAAAAATTGGTTATGTGTAAATGAAATAAATTATCGTAGCCCTATTTTACTATATTTCACAAACTTTTGTCTAGAGGTGAAAAAGAAGTTGTCATATAACGTTATAATATGTTATGGTGAGTTTAACAAAAAAAGGAGGAGGTAAACGAAGATTGGGCAGCATGATTTTGAGATCGGATACTATTTTTGACGGAACCGGGCGGGATGTCTATGCAGGTTATCTGATCATAGAATCCGGAAAGATCAGGGAAGTCTGTGAGGGCGGACTGCCGAAGGAGTATGAAAGGGAGTCGGAGCGTGTCATCGACCTGACAGGAAAGGTGATCTGTCCGGGATTTGCGGATGTACATACCTTTTTCACAGGGCATGCGCTTTCCCACGGGGGCATTCAGGCGAAGGAGGGGATTCCCTATGAGACGTTGCGTGAAAATCTGAACGACCGTCCTTTTATCGAGAAGGAGTGGAAGGACTACATGCAGCTCTTAAACAGCCGGGGTGTCACTTCCGTAAAGGAAATGGGGTTTGACGATTACGCCGGATTCACCGATTTTTTGAAGGAAAAAGAGGAAAAAGGCGAGTTGAGCCTGCGGGTATCGTTTATGTCCCAGCCGGACAGCCAGCCGGTCAATATCGGGTACGGTAAGGCTATGACAGAGAAATTTACAGGAGAGTATGTGAGATTTTCCGGATACAACCATATGACTGACGGGACGATCGCCAGCGGCGCCGGTGAGCTGAAAAAACCTTATGAAGGTACCAATATCACCTGTTATCAGGAGGTTGACTGGGCGGGGCTGGAAGAGGCGGCGTTAAAGGCGGACGCGGCAGGATTCCGGTATTCCCTCCACGCGCAGGGGGACGGGGCAGTAAAAAAGACGCTGGATATCTTTGAAAAATGCCAGAAGAATCCGGATGGGACTCTAAAAAACCGGCACGCGATCACGGATCTGGAACTGACCGATCCGGAAGATCTGGAGCGCATGGGAAGGCTGGGCGTTGTGGCGGAAATTTATCCGCAGATCATGTGTCTGGACCCGGGCGATGTGGTTAGGGGAAATATACAAAGGACGATCGGGCCTGACCGGGGAAAATATAACTGGAACAGGAGGAAGATGATTGACAGCGGTGTTATTGTGAGCTGCGGCACGGATCTTCCGCTGATGATCCCCCACATGGGAGAATCCATCTATCATGCCTGCGGCGGATATTTCCCGGAGGGAGGCGAGCCCCTCAACCCGCAGAATACCATTACGGTGAAAGAACTGCTGCGGGCCTGGACATGGGGAGGCCAGTACGATCTGTACAGGGAAAGGGAACTTGGCACGCTGGAACCCGGAAAACTTGCGGATATCGCGGTGCTGGCGGAAAACGTGTTTGAAAAGGATCCGAAGGACCTGAAAGGCCTGAAAGTTTCCATGACCATCGTCGGCGGAAAAATCGTATATGAAGGATGAGGAAAGGAGGAGAGAGATGGGACTGATAAACAGAGAACAGATCGCGGGGATGAATATCCATTATCTTTTTTATTCATTAGAGTATTTTCTGGACGCGCAGGTGAAAGCGGGGATAAAGACGATCGAATTCTGGCCGGGGACACCGCACTTTTTCCTGACAAACAGGGAGTACTCCGACTGTAGGCGGGTGAGAAAGCTTCTGGACGAGAGGGAACTGACGTTAAAGATCATCACGCCGGAAAACTGCACCTACCAGTACCAGTTTGCCGCACAGGAGAAAGAGCAGTTTGAAAAGAGCAGGGAGTATTTTAAAAATGCGCTGGATGCGGGGGAAGAGATGGGCGCAGAGATCATGGCGATCAATTCCGGATGGGGATACTGGAACGAGGAGCGTGAGGAAGCATGGAAACGCTCCAGAGAGATGCTTTCCTGTCTGGCGGAATATGCGGCGACAAAGAAGATCCGTCTGGCGATGGAATCTCTGCGGCCGCAGGAATCCAATCTGGCGACAACATTGGCGGACGTGAAGCGGATGCTGACGGAAGTGGACCACCCTAATCTGAAAGCGATGATCGATCTGACAGCTATGGGCGTTGCAGGGGAGACCATTGATCAGTGGTTTGCGGAGCTGGGGGAAGATATCATCCATATGCACTTTATCGACGGAAATCCCTACGGGCATCTGGTATGGGGCGATGGGACACACAGCCTTAAGGAATGTCTGGAAGCCTTAAAACGCCACGGTTACAAAGGTTATCTGGGGCAGGAGATCACGGAATTTGACTATTTTGAGGATCCTGCGGAAGCAGACAGACGGAACATGGAAGCGTATGAACCATTTATATCGGAGTAAGGCGCACGATAACGGAACGAGAGCTGAGATAAAAACGGAGGAAAAGAAAAATGAGTAAAGAGAAGAAAGGCAGATTTCGGCTGCCGCATGTCCTGACATTGATTTTTATATTGACTGTTGTGATAGCTGTTTTGTCATGGATACTGCCCAGCGGACAGTTTGACTATGAATTGATGGATACGGCGGCAGGTGAAAGAGAAGTTGCGATTGCCGGGACCTATCATGTTGTGGAAAAAGTGGCGGAGGACGGAACCGATCTAAGACAGGGGCTTGCGCAGGTTCTGATGGCGCCGGGAAGAGGAATTCAGAGTATTGTCGAGGTACTTGCCTTTGTATTTATCATCGGGGGGGTTTTCCAGATCATGGCAAAGACCAACGCGATGACATTGGGCATTCAGAAGATCGTAAAGAAACTGGGGACAAAAGAGATTTTGATCATCCCGATCCTGATGGCTCTCTTCGGGCTGGGGGGAAGCACTTTCGGTATGTCGGACGAACTGGTGCCGTTCTACATTCTGATCATGCCGATCATGTTTGCGATGGGATATGACTCCATGACGACTTTCATGACAGTATGCCTCTCCGCGACGGTTGGATATGCGGCCTCCACGATCAATCCGTTTGCGGTACTGATCGCACAGGGGGTTGTGGGAATCCAGGGAAACCCGCAGCTGATATTCCGTATGGTACAGTGGGTCATTATGATGGTGATCATCATAGGATTTGTGACATGGCGCGCTCTTCAGGTGAAAAAGAATCCGGAAAAATCCATTACCTATCAGGATGACATTGTAAAGAAACGGGAGATGACCGGGGATGTGGATTTTACGCAGGATATGACAACCCGTCAGAAGCTGGTTATCACAGTTTTTGTGGCAGGTATGGTTCTCGTTGTGATCGGCCTTGTAAAGTGGGGCTGGTATATGAATGAACTGTCCATGTGTTTCTTCGGTATGGGGCTTTTGATGGGAATTGCCGGCGGTATGAACGAGACGGAGATTGCGGAAGAGTTTCTGGCGGGCGTAAAGGATATTGCTTTTGCCGCTATGGTCATCGGTTTCTGTTCCGGCATCATGGTGGTGGCGCAGGAAGGGATGATCATTGATACGATCCTGAATGCGCTGAGTAATCTGGTGGCAAATGCGAGCAATGCGCTGTTTGCGGTCATCCTGTATATCGTGCAGTCCCTGCTGACCTTGTTGGTGCCGTCATCTTCAGGACTTGCGGCGCTCTCGATGCCGATCATGGCGCCGTTATGCGATCTGCATGGCGCAAACCCGGAGGCGGCGGTCACGGCGCTTCAGTACGGCAACCAGCTGACGAATCTGATGAGCCCTGTGGCAGGTACCACCGTGGCGGGGCTGGCGGTATGTAAGATATCATTCGGACAGTGGTGGAAGACGATCTGGAAAGTATGGCTTCTTCTCACTGTGGTGGCGATCGTGTTTGTGGCGGTTTCGGCAAGTATGTAAAAACGGAAACTTCCCTGCATTCGCAGGGATGCGGGGAAGACAAATAAAAAAGTAGAAAAGGAGAAAAGAAAATGAACAGACCGGAAGAACTGATCAAAAAAATTTATGAGGAGCAGGGGAATATCCATGACGTATTTCTCACAGCCTGCGGCGGGTCGCTGGTGGATCTGTACCCGGGGTACTATTTTATCAACGCGGAATCGGAGACCATGCATGCGCATTGGCTGACGGCAAAGGAGCTGATCGTTTCCCCCTCCAGATTCCTGACAAAGGGAGCACTGGTGATCCTCTGTTCCCACGGTGGAAATACCGGTGAGACGGTGGAAGCTGCAAAGGCGGCAAAAGACAAAGGCGCATCGATCATCACCATGACGCATAATCCGGAGTCTGTCTGTGCCGGGGAAGATATGAACCCGATCGTTTATTCATGGGAAGATGATACGAACGAGAAGGACAGGCCGCAGGGTATCGTGATGCGCATTCTGAATGAGCTGTTAAAGATGCAGGAACCTTCCTATCAGAAATATGATGCGATTCTGGACGGGCTTGAGAAGGCGGACGGCATTGTACGTGCAGCGGTAAAGAAGGTGCAGAATCGGACATGGCTGTTTGCGGAGAAATATTTTGAGGAACCGTTCCTCTACATTATGGGTTCCGGTGCGTCTTATTCCCAGGCATACGGCTTTTCTATCTGCTCCCTGCAGGAGATGCAGTGGATGGATTGCTGCTATCTGCACAGCGGCGAGTATTTCCATGGGCCTTTTGAGTGCACAGACAAAGATCATCTGTATATCCTGCTGATGGGGACTGGTGCAGCCAGAGTGATGGACGAGAGGGCACTTACATTCCTGAAAAAATATGCCGAAAAATATGAAGTGATCGATGCGGAAGAACTTGGCATAAACGCGATAGACGCCAGCGTCAATGAGTATTTCTGCCCGATGTTGTTCTATGCGATGAGCGTCGCTTACAGGACCGGTCTTCAGGATAAGAGGAAACATCCGCTTGATATGAGAAGATACATGGGTGTTGTGGAGTATTGATAAAAATAAGCCGTCTCAAGGATAAAGGAGAATCGATATGGCAAAGTATAGTACAAAGGTGTTGGGATTCGGGGACAATGTGGTGGATATCTATGAGCATTCCCATATTATGTACCCCGGCGGAAACTGTGTAAATCTCTGTGCGTATTCCAAGATCATGGATGTGGAGCGCGTGGCTTACATGGGATATTTCGGAAGCGATGACATTGCGGAGTTTGTGATCGGGGTATTGAATGAACTGGAGATCGAGACAGTGAAATGTAAGCAGTTAGTCGGCGAAAACGGCTGGTCGAAATGCAGCCTGATCGACGGGGACAGGATCTTCGGGGATTACAATCAGGGGGGTATCAGAGGGAAAACGCCCTACATTCTGGATCGGTTTGATCTGGAATATATGAAACAGTTTGACTATGTGCACAGCGGCAACTATTGTTATACGGAATCACAGCTTCAGACGATAAAAGAGAACGGGATCAAATTATCCTTTGATTTTTCGGACGATTCCACAAAAGAATATTACGAGAAATATGCCCCTTATGTGACCTATGCGTTCTGTTCCTTTGACGGGGATGAGGAGGCTGCGAAAGAGCATCTGAGATTTATCCATTCGTTAGGGCCGGAGATCGCGTCGCTGACGAGAGGTTCTAAAGGCTGCATCATGTATGACGGAGAGCAGTTTTATGTGCAGCCGGCCAAAGAACTTGATGAGGTGGTAGATACCATGGGAGCGGGAGATTCCTTTTTGACTTCTTTTATGAACTGTTTTGTGGATCAGGAGAAGAAGGGAGTGGAAAGGCCGGAGGCGATCAGGAAGGCATTGATGGAAGCTTCTGAATTTGCGGCGTATGTCTGCGGCTTAAACGGCGGTTTCGGGCACGGAAAGCCCTACACCTACGGTGTGCGCGAGAGGTAAGAGTATGATCTATCAGGGCGATGCAATGGCATATATCGAATCTACACCGAAGATTCTGAAAACAATTTTGGAAGACAGAGTGCAGATATTGAGAGAGAGCATGGAGATGCTGCGGGAAGAGGCTGTTTCGGAAATATATCTGACAGGAAGCGGTTCCTCCTACCATGCTGCAGTAGCGGCAGCCCCTTTTTTAAAAAAAGCGCTGGGTATACGGGTATTTCCCGTATACCCGGCAGCTTTTTTGCAGGAGGAGGCATTGTGGGCAGATAAAAGCATTGTACTGGGCATTTCGCAGCAGGGAACGAGCATTTCGGTGATCCATGCTTTGGACAGGGCAAAAAAGCGCGGTCTTTGGACGATCTCCGTCACAGGGGAATACGATACGGAAATTACGAAACATGCGGATGCCAACATTTATGTGGAGTGCGGTTTGGAGGATGCCGGTGCAACGACAAAGGGATACACGGCAACAGTGTTTACTCTGATGCTGTTCGGATTGGGGCTTGCAGAAAACCGGGGGAGACTTTCGTCAAAGGAGAGCCTTCGCTGTCGGGAGAGGATGGCGGCAGTGATCAGAAATATGGACGCTGTTTTGGAGACAGGCAGGGACTTTAGCGAGCAGACGGCAAAAATATTGAAGGACAGTGAAGATCTGATCCTGATCTCCGGGGAAACGCTCAAAAGTTCTCTGTTGGAAGGGGTTTTGAAGTTTTCGGAGAGCTGCAGATTCCCGGTGAGGGGATATGAGGCGGACGAATTTATGCACGGCATGTACAATGCAGTGACTGATCATACGGATTTTTTGTATCTCTTTCCGGAAGAGCAGGGAACAAGGATCAGGATGGAAAAACTGTTTGCCTATTATGGGAAAAAAGGACATCGTCAATTTGCGGTCAACAGGCAGGATCCGGAAGACCCCTGCACATTTTTGAAGGACCCGGATTTCTCAATGCTTGAGCAGATACTGCCGCTGCAGATGCTTTTTGTTCTGACTTCCAGAGAGAGGGGGATCGATCTGAATCTTCCGAAAGATCCGGATTTTCATAAGAATATGGGAAGTAAAATAGAAGAATGACCGACAGAAAAAAGGAGAAAGTGATTATGGCGAGGAATGAAAAACTGCGTGCGATCGGCGTCGGCTTTTCGTGTGTGGACGTATATGAGAAGCTGGACAAGTATTATCCTACGGGAAACGGTGTGGACTGGGCTGTCCATCTGCAGCGTATGGGAGTACAGACCAGTATTCTGAGTGTGGTTGGAACGGATATCTATGGGGAGAAAATGAAAGAAGCGCTGAAAAAGGAAGGCATCGATATTTCTTATCTCCACACAAAGGAGGGGGAGACCTGCAAGATGCTGATGGATCTGAGGGACGGCGTGGACCGGGTGCATCTGGAGGAGATTGAGGGAGTTATGAAGGATTTTGCCCTGACAAAAGAAGATAAGGATTACATCTGTCAGTATCCCTACATGCACACGGATCTTTTCGGCAATGTGTTGGGAGATCTGGAGGAACTCCACAATGCGGGAGTGAAGGTAGTGATGGACTTTTCTGCATTCAGTGAAGATCCGGAGTTTTGCAGGGATGAATATTTTTCCTGGGTAGATTACGCATTTCTCTCCTGTGAGAAAGAAGATGACCATGTTATCAGCCATTTACAAAAGATAAAATCCTTTGGACCGCAGACCGTGACAGCTACTTTCGGAGACAAGGGAAGTTTATGCTATGACGGAGAGAGGTTTTACCGCCACGGGATCGTGGAAACAAAAGTGGTTAATACAGTGGGCGCAGGGGACTCTTATATCGCAGGTTTTACCTATGGGATCATGAACGGCTGGGATATCCCGGCCTGCATGAAAAAGGGTGCGGAAGTCAGCGCAGGGGTTGTTGCAAAATTTGAACCCTATTAAAATTTAAGAACAGATTTTGCCGGACAGAGGAGGAGATAAAAATGATCATTGATATGCATATTCATCCGATATATTATGCGTCTATCTGTGGAAATCCGGAGGAAGAAAAATTCCGCTCGGAAGCATTCGGAATCTATAAGCAGAGTCCTTATGGCTATGATGAAATTTTTACGGAAATGGATTATGCAAAAGTGGATAAGGCGGCACTTTTGGCTTTGGATGTAACGACTACGGAAGGCGGCTGTATCGTGACAAATGAGCAGGTTGCAAAACTTGTATCGGAATTTCCGGACAGATTTTACGGATTTGGCAGTGTGGATCCGAACAGGGAGGATGCGTCCGAGGTGTTAGACCACGCTTTCGGGGCATTAAAGTTGGATGGATTAAAACTGAATCCTGCCAAGCAGCGTTTTAATCCTGATGATCCGAAATACTATCCGCTCTATGAGAAGTGCATTGCCTACAATAAACCGATTATTTTTCACGCCGGGTTGAGCTGGGAGCCGGGAGCGGTTACAGAGTACGCCCACCCGTTCCGGTTTGAGAGGATCGCCATTGACTATCCGCAGCTGAGGATCTGTCTGGCGCATTTTGCGTGGCCCTTTGTGCGGGAACTGGTTATGCTGTTGATAAAATATCCTAATGTTTATACGGATACGTCCGCACTCTATATGGATTCTCCGGAGGAATCTATCGAGAGGATACTGAGGACGGATATGGGTCCTCTGTGGGTTGACCGCGCGCTGCATGGGCAGATCATGTTTGGTTCCAACGGTCCCAGATTCCGGCAGTTTAAGCTGATGAGAGGACTCGAAAAAGTACCGATGCGCGAGAGATCCAGAGAAGAGATATATTTTAGGAATGCGCTTCGGTTTATGGGAAAGGAGGAATAGGGAATGGTGGATTTGCAGAGGATTACCAAAATAAGTACCCGCCCGGAGGAATTTATCATGATCACGGAGGAGGTACATAAAATCGTGGAGAATAGTCCGGTGAGGGAGGGACTTGTGCTGGTCATGACCGCGCATACGACCACCGGGATCATTGTCAATGAGGGGCTTCCCTGTGTGGAGGAAGATATACAGGATATGTTGGACAGGATGGCACCGATAGATTCCCCCTATAATCATGCGCATTTTCTGCCTTCTTACGGCGCCACAGGGAATAACTCCACGGGACATTTAAAAAGCCTGATCTGTGGGAATCATTGCGCTTTTCCCGTGGTGGACGGTAAGATCGTCTGCGGCGGTGCACAGGACATTTATCTGGTGGAATTGGACGGACCCCAGACACGGACGGTTTATGTGGAAGTGATGGGAGAAAAATAGAAATCTGACGGGCTGCGGCGGGCAGTCTGTAGGTTTTGGTCAGTCTGCGGTGGTACCACATCATGGCGGGAATGGGCAAAAGAACCCCTATGCCGTATAAAACAGGGAACCATCCGGAATCCATACCGACGGTAAGGAGAGGCCTGACCTGTGCCCTGCGATAATGTGAAGACTGGGAATTGAAAATTTTCCGGGAGGCTTGTCCCTCGCCTTTTTATGGCATATAATAATGATGAATGCAGGATACTATCTGTATAATACAGCAGGTTGCGAAAAGTATCACAGAAAGTAATGAGGCAGAGAAGGTTATGGCAAAAAAAGAGTATTTCACATTTATATCCAGCAGCAAAAGTACAAAGATCCACGGCGTGAGATGGGTGCCGGAATCGGGAGAATATACGGCGGTACTGCAGATCGTCCACGGCATGACGGAATATGTGGAGCGGTATCAGGAGTTCGCGGAGTATATGACGGAGCACGGTTATCTGGTCGTCGGACATGACCATTTAGGGCACGGCGATTCGGTGGAGAGTCCCGACGACTGGGGATATATCGCGGATGAGCGGGGCGAGCAGTATATGGTCGCCGATATAAACAGGGTGCGGAAGATAACGGAGAAGGAGAATACGGGGCTGCCCTATTTTATCCTGGGGCACAGCATGGGTTCTTATCTGCTGAGGAAATACATTACCAGATATGGAGAGGGGCTTTCCGGCGCGATCATCATGGGGACAGGCTCCGTGCCGGATATTGCCACAAAAACCGGGATGCGTGTGGCGGAATGTATCGCTTTATTCAAGGGATGGCGCCACAGAAGCCGGTTGATGGAAAGCATATTTTTCTCCGGTTCCTTCCGGAAGTTCAGCATGGGCAGGGAGGATCCCGAGAACAACTGGCTGAGCAAAGATCTGGAGCTGGTGAAACGGTATTACGGCGAGCCGAAATGTTCCTTCCACTTTACGCTGAACGGATTTTATAATGTGATGAAAGTCGTTTATTTTGACAATCAGGCAAAATATACGGAGCGGATCCCGAAGGACCTGCCCATTGCCCTGCTGTCCGGCGCCGACGATCCGGTGGGGGATCTGGGAAAAGGCGTAAAGAAGGTGGAGAAACAGTTTAGGAAGGCGGGAATAAAGGACCTGTACTGCAAGCTGTACGCAAATGACCGGCACGAGATCCTGAACGAGACAGACAGGGATGTGGTGTATTTTGACATCTTAAGCTGGTGTGAGAAAAGAAAATAGAAAAGAATATAGAAAAGAATATGTTTTCCGCCTGCCCAGGCGCTATTTCTTGACACGATAGGAAAATTGTAATATTGTTAGTTTAGTGCAATTATCCTGTGGTATGGATATCGGTTAAGTGCCGCCGGAAGTGAAATACCACGCAGCAAGCTACGGGGTATTACACCCTCGCGGCAGTCGCCAAATGCTCGTGCAAGCACGGCACTTGGCTCGTTGCTCGCGAAAATAAAGAATCAGAGCCATCATGTCGGCGATCGGGCCGTGGGCGGGCGGGAAGGTAATATGGTAAATTTAGTCATTTGGTTGGAATGTTTCGGCATATGCCTGACTGTTGTGGCGCTGCTTCTTCTGTTGAACGGGGACGGGGCAAGGGAACAGAAACTTCTGATCATCATTATGTGTGGTTCGCTGGTACAGAATGCGGGTTATTTACTGGAATTGACCGCCTCCTCGCTGGACGTCGCCGTGGCGGCGGTGACTGTGGAGAATCTGGGCTCTGCTTTTGTGCCGCTCTGTTACTGCTGGTTTATTTATACATATTGTTATATTACTCCGCCGAAGGTGTTTCTGCGGGTTCTCGGCACTGTCAATTTTTTTGTGCTGCCTACGGTATTTTTTAACTGGCACGGCCTTTTTTACAAGGAAGTCCAATGGGTGGGCGGTGCGGATGGTTTCTATCATATCAGTATCACCTATGGACCGCTGTATGTAGTCTTTTTATTCAGCCGCATTATCATTCCCTATACTCTTTGCATCTATACATTGATCAGAGCCATCCATGAGCGCTCGGACCGGCAGGTCAACCGGCAATACTGGACAATACTGGGAATTTCCACGCTGCCGGTCATTATGCTTGTGATCTATGTTTTCAAGATCGTTGAGGTATTTGATCTGACACCGGTGACGCTGACGATCTCCATGGCGATGGTCGTCATTGTGGTGTGGAGCCGCCGTAACTACGATTTCCGCCATCTTGCGGCGGAGAAGGTCCTGGAGAGCCTGGGAGACGGCGTGATCGCGTTGGATGACCATGACCGGCTGGTCAGCTATAACAGGGCGGCGGCGAATATCTTTACCAGCCTGCCTTCCCACAGGCTGGGAGAGAATGTCAGGGTGCTGGAGGACTTCCGCGAGGAGATGCTCAACGAGGATATCCCCCAGAGCTTTTCGATCAACGGGCAGCACTATGAAAGCCACAGCAAACATATCATAGATGAGAACGGCAAAATACAGGGCTGTGTTATCCTGATTCTGGATATGACCGATATCAAGGCATATATCAACGAGATCAAGCGTGTGCGCCGTCAGGCGGAGAAGGCAAGCGCCGCCAAAAGCGAATTTCTTGCCAATATGTCGCATGAGATCCGGACGCCGATGAACGCGATCATCGGACTGAATGACATCATCATGGAAGAGTGCGGGGATACGGAGATATACGCCCATGCCAAGGATGTGCAGTCCGCAGCGAAGAGCCTGCTGGCGATCATCAATGATATTCTGGACCTGTCCAAAGTGGAGGCAGGGAAGATGGAGTTAGTATGTGTTGATTACTACATAAAGGTTATGGCGGATGAGATCATAGGCATGATGGATATGGCGGCTTCCCAGAAAGGGCTGATCCTGAAGTACGAGTGTGACGAGACGATTCCGTGCCGTTACAGAGGCGATGATGGCAGGATCAAACAGATCCTGATCAATATTCTGAGCAATGCCGTAAAATTTACGAAGAAGGGTTATGTGCGCGCCTATATTACCGGAAAACCCGGGAAAGATGCAGAGGAGGAACTGCTGACCTTTTGTGTGGAAGATACCGGCTGCGGCATTCGGGAGGAGGATCTCGGAAAGATTTTCGAGGACTTCAGACAGGTGGATTCCAAGCGGAACCGGAGCGCGGAGGGAACCGGGCTGGGGCTTGCCATCGTGAAACATCTGGTGGAACTGATGGGCGGCACCATCGAAGTGGAAAGTACTTACGGCAAAGGCACCATGGTTACGATCACGATTCCACAGAAAATCGTGGATGCCCGCCCGATTTCGGAGATGCCGGCGGTTCCGCAGGCAGAACAGAAAGTCACGGATATTTTTACCGCGCCCGGCGTGAAGGTGCTCATTGTGGACGACAATGTGATCAACCGCAAGGTGGCGAGAGGTTTTCTGAAAAACTATGCCTTTGACCTGACTGAGGCGGAGAGCGGGCCGGAAGCGATCGAACTGGTACGCGGCAACCGGTATGATATCATCTTTATGGATCACATGATGCCCGGTATGGACGGTATCGAGGCGGCGCAGATCATCCGCAGGGATTGCGGCGAAAACGGAACCGCCCCGACCATTGTGGCGCTTACTGCCAATGCCATGGAGGGCATGCGGGAGCATTTTCTGGAATGCGGCTTTCAGGATTTCATTGCAAAGCCTCTCGACAGGCGTGAGCTGAACAGGCTTCTGCAGCGCTGGGTGCCGGAGAAGTACAGAAAGACCGGGGATGAGAAAGCAGAATTCAAACCGCTTGATCCGTCGGCGTTTCAGATCGAAGGTGTGGATATGGACGCGGTGATGCAGTATTATTCCGGCGATGAAGAGGGGTTTGTGGATCTGCTCGAACTTTACTGTATGGACGGCAAGCGAAAGATAAAGCTTCTGGGAGAGCTTGCGGAATCGGATATCCTGCGCTATCAGATAGAAGTGCACGGGCTCAAGAGCGCCTCGGCGGGCATCGGGGCGATGGGCGTCTCGGCGATGGCGAGAGAACAGGAGAATGCCGCTGCGCAGGGGGATAAAGCATTTATCTTTGAAAAGTTTCCGTCGCTGCTGGCGGAATATGAGATACTTCTCGAAAATATCGGGCAGTTCCTGAAACGGCACAGACAGGAGAAAAATGCGGGAGAGAAACTTCCCGGCCTGCCGGTGCGGGAATTGAGGGAAGAGACGGCGGCGGCGCTGGAGGAACTGAAGCATTTCAGGTCCAGGGAATGTGCGGAAAGAGTAGAGAAACTGCTGCTTCATGAGCTGCCAAAGGATGCGGAGGAGAAGCTTTTGCAGATACGGGAACAACTGAAGTTATATGAGGATGACAATGCGGAAGAATTGTTAGGCCAGCTTATCGATATGCTTGAAAAGGAGGAGAACGAACACAAATGAGTGAAAAGGGAAACAAAAAGCGCATTTTGGCGGTGGACGATACAGCGATTGTTTTAACGCGGATTTCGAATATCCTTGGAAATGATTACGAAGTGATCACCGTTAATTCCGGGGTGCGGGCGCTGAGATATTTAGAGCAGGAGAAGCCGGATCTTATCCTGCTGGATATCCAGATGGCGCAGAAGGACGGCATTCAGACGCTGCGGGAGATCCGCACGATGAAAGATAGGGAGGATATACCGGTGATCATGCTCACCGGTGTGGAGGACAGGGATTTTGTTCTGGAGAGTGCCAAGCTTGGAATCTGTGACTATATACTGAAGCCTTTTTACTCCGACGATTTTCTGAAAAGGATCAGCCGGGTTTTGGGACAGGAAGCTCAAAAAAAGGACGAAGGCCTGACGGAGAAAGGGGATTCGTGAAATGAATACTGCGTTGGCAAAGGAAGAACTTGAGCGGATACTGGATCAGGCTGTTCAGGATGTGACGGAGCGCACCGCGGGGGTGCGCCTGCATCAGGGTGATCAATCGCCGGGGGAGGATCTCTGTACGGTTCAGATCACCTTTGACAGAGGATTTCGCACCAGCCTTACCCTCTGCGCCGATACCGGGCTGCTGTATCGCATGGCATGTAATTCCTTCCATGAGGAATCGGTCAGCGCAGAGGATCTTGAGGAGTTCGCCAAAGAGTATTTTAACGTACTCTGCGGGAGGATCACCGGAGCCATGTTCCGGGAGACGCAGGTTCCGGCACACTTTGGCCCGCCGGTTTTTTATCGCGGGCGTTATGAGCCTGAGGGACGCGAAATACAGTTCGTACTCACATATTGCGATGAGCAGAGCGGGGGTGCTCAGCTGATCCATCATGTGTCCTGTTCCGACGGGGAAGGAGCGGGCGGGGAAGCCTGATAGAAGGGAGTGTAGGAATGAGCAAACGAATTATGGTTGTAGATGATTCCCGGCTGGTCCGGGTTCAGTTGGAAGATGTTCTGGCAGGCACGGATTATGAGATCGCGGCATATTGTCGAAGCGGGGAAGATGCTATTGAGCGGTACGCGGAGGTAAAGCCTGATCTGGTGACGATGGATATCATTATGCAGGGAATGGACGGGTTGGATGCCTCCGAGCTTATCTTGAAAAAGTATCCCGATGCGAGGATCGTCATGATCTCATCTTTGGCGTATGAGGATACGTACGAGAGGGCAAAAGCCATCGGTGCAAAGGGTTTTGTGGATAAGCCTTTCCATCAGGAGCAGCTGGTCAGGGTATTTGAGCAGGCGTTGTCGTGACCGGAATATCAGAGGGAGAGGTCTGTCATATGGGGACACAACACGGAAACAGGGAGGATAAGATGCGGATATTTCTCGTGGAGGACGACAAGGAGATCGCAAAAAATCTGTCGCTGCTGCTGCGCGGGGAAGGCTTTACGATCACCTGCGCAAGGACGAAAAGGGAAGCGGCGGAAAAGTTCGCGGGGCAGAAATTCGATCTGGCGCTGGTGGATATCTCGCTGCCGGACGGAAACGGCTATGCGGTCTGCACGGAAATGAAGGAACAGCAGGATATCCCGGTGATCTTTCTGACGGCGTCAGGCGATGAGGCGAGCGTCGTGACAGGGCTCAATATGGGGGCGGACGATTATATCACAAAACCGTTCAGGCCCCGCGAACTGGTAGCCCGCATCAGGGCGGCGCTTAGGAAAAGCGGAAAGGCGTCGTCAGTGTTTCGGGTTGGCGCCCTGTCGGTGGATACGGCGGGCGGTATCGTGAAAAAGGGCGGTAAGGAGGTGTTTCTCTCCGCGCTGGAATACCGCCTGCTGCTGGTATTTATCAATAACCCGGAGACGGTCATCACGAGGGAAAGGCTGTTGGATGAGCTGTGGGATGCGGCGGGGGAGTTTGTCAATGACAATACGCTGACCGTATATATAAAGCGT
>ERZ808028.1179-NODE-1179-length-16827-cov-4.343642_pt1 | contig 16827 bp, 15 predicted proteins | sample MGYA00380184_ERZ808028 | MGnify/ENA primary metagenome ERZ808028 (study PRJEB31490, sample SAMN06133397) | mouse gut metagenome | isolation source: J8_1 | host: mice | place: China: Chengdu | collected 2015-05 ...
CTGGTGTAGGTCACATGGAACTTGGCCCCCTCAATGGGAGCGCCCGCCACACTGTCCTCCTTGAAAATGGTCAGCTCAGGCCGCTTGTGATTCTCAAACAGGACCTCCCGATCCCTATTGGGGTAGAGAGTGACAAGCTGGCTGTCAGCGTCCCTCAGCCAGGGCTCCGGGACGGATTTCTCGGAAATTTCGTACACGCCGGGGAGTAAATTTTCCAGCGTACCTTTCCCGTCCGGGCCGGTCCTGACCTCGTTGACGCTGTGGCCGTCCGCCGCCTTGACCAGAAATACCGTATTGGGCACAACTGCGCCGGTGTCAGCGTCCTTCTTCCAGATGGTGAGGTTGGGCCGCTTGTCGTTCTTGATACGAAGCTCGGCCACCTTGCCGGGGGACAACTCCACGTGGTATTCTGTTTTATCCAGAATGTGGTCGGGCAAAGTGGCGGTCTCCTGCACAGAGTAGACACCCGGCTCCAGGCCCTCCACGGAGATTTCGCCGCCGTTCTGGGTAGTACGGTCAATGGAATGGCTGGCGTCCTCAATGGGAGTGATCTTGAAGATGACGCCATCCAGGGGCGTACCGTCCACACTGGTCTTAATCAGCTTGAATCCGGGCTTCTTGGTATTGGTGAAAACGAACTGCGCTGTGTCATTGGCCCGGAGGTGGATCACACGCTGGGCCTCGTCCACCACATAGCCGGGACACTCCACCTCCGTCACCACATAGGAGCCGGTGGGGAGATTGGACAGGTCAATTTCTCCGCTGCCATTGGTGGTGAACTCCTCGGGGCCGTAGCTGCCGTCCACGGCCTCAATGCGGAATTTCACATTGGGAATGGCCTTGGACGGATCGGCGCTGTCCACCTTCACCAGCTTCATACCAGGCTTGTTGTCGTTGAAAAACACCAATTCCTTGGTGCCGACCCCGGCAACAAGCTCGACCTCCTGGTAGCTGCCGTCCATGATGTGGCCCTCGTCTCCTGTGTCCACCTCGACCGCCCGGTAGGTGCCGGGCTCAATGCCGGTCAGCAGGATTTCACCCTGGCCCTTGGTTTCGTAGCGGCCAATGGAAGTGCCGTTGCGGAAAATTTCAAAGGTGACGCCGTTCATGGGTGTATGGCTCTGCCGGTCGTATTTGACCACCCGAAGTCCCACCTTTGCCAAATTCTTGAACACCAGAGGTCCGGCGGGGATGGGGTTGCCGTCTGCGTCCAGCTCCAGCTTGATCTGCTGGACTTCGGTAGTCGACTCGTAATTGGGGGGCGGTACGATCTCAGAAACGGCGTACTCGCCGGGCTTGATGTACTTGCCCGCTTTCTCGGTGGGGTCCCACCACTGGATAGTCTCCAGCTCGCCGGAGGCATTGGTGTCAAATTCATAGACGCCGTTGGTGACAGAGGAGAACTTGAACGTGGCGGGGCCTACGCCCTTATTGGTATTGGCGTCCCGCTTGAACAGGATCGCCTTGCCGGGGTCCGGCTCGTCCGGGGGCGGCGGGGGCGGTTCAGTGCCATTGGTGAATGTCACTCTGGCGGCGCTGCTGGTGCTGGTGAATTTTTTTGCCGTCATATCGGCGGTGCCGCCTGTCCCGGTAATGCCGGTCAGTTTGGAAGAATCGTCCTCCGTTACCTCACAGCGAAAAGAGGGGTCAGCGTCAAAGTCGATACGGATGGTTTCATCGGCCTTCAGCTTGAACTTTAAGCCGCTGCCGGTGTCCGTCACCTGGGCAATACAGTCTGTCCCGTTTTTCGTTGCGGAAAATTTGGAGGGACTTCCTGCTGTGTACTTGACAGTAAAGCCCCATTCCTGGCCAGCGGGGATATTTTCATCTGCTTTCTTGGTCACTTCCAAAAACAGTCCCGTGGGCTGGCTCTCAAAGTTGAAGGGGGAAAAGATATGCAGGCCGAAGGAGCGCCGCTCATTGAAGATGGTGTCCCGCATGGGCCGGGCATACTGGATGGTATCCACATAGCTGTCGCACTCCCGGAAACCGTTGGTGGAGTGCAGCTCCTCGCCGGTGGGCGTCCCATTTTCATCTAACGGATATTCCACAAACTGATTGTCTTTGCCCTGACGCATCCAGCGTGCCATGTTCACCATCGTGGAGGACTGGTCGTAAATCAAGGTGTAACGGCCTGCCCCCTCATTGTTGTAGATACTGTAAGCCATCATTTCCCGAAGGGTATAGGCCCGGCGATGACCGTCCGGGTCCTTGACTACTGCGCCTGTCTCCACGATGATCCGGTATTTGGTACGCAGATTGCCGTCTGCATCGTGGACGTACTCAGACCAGCGCTCCATCGCCTCATCCTTGCTCCAGCCGGAACCTGCGTCAGTGGTACTCAGGCAGTTCAGCAGGTACAGAAAAGCGTCGTTGGCCTTATACACTTTGTAAAGGTTACCAGGAGTGACAAATTCCGCGTCAGTGCCCCACATGGAGGTGTAGTCGTTGTCTGTCCAGCCAGTGGACCAACTGGAGGAATTACAGTGGAACATCTGCTCCTTCTGCTGGTCGGAAATTCCGGTGGCTTTCTGGAACTCGTCGGCGGTGGTCACCCAGCGGCTATTGCTGCCCCCGGTGGCGTCGTAGGAATACACGCCGCCGCTTTCAAAAGAGCCGCCCATTAACTGAGCGGCGTTCGTTCCTTCTCCGTTATACTGCATAGCGGAGGAATTGTACCAGGTTATATCGCGGCGGCACTGATCCACAGACCAACCATTGCTCCAAATCACGTTGAGGGGGGTGCCGACTACATGCCAAGTCCCCCAATCTCTGGTGTTCAGGTCGGTGACAACACCCTGGGGAAATTCGATCAGGGTGAAGCGCAGAAATGTCCGCTCATGGTCTACGGACCAGTCCACATTGGAGGTGGTGGGCTTTTTTCCTCCGGGGCTGCCGGGGTTGTAAGCACCCACACCTCCGGTAGGATCGCTGGCGCTTACCTTAGAAGGTGCGCGCTTGACCGTCTGGGGGCAGAACATCGTCAGTGTCACGCTGGGATCGGCACTGTAGGCCCGGTCGATGACATAGGGCAGATCGTAGCTGAGGTCACTCAGGCTGTCGTTCGCCGCCTCATACTCCGTCCAGATGTCGTATTTCTGATAGGTCACCCCATTCAGGCTGTAGCTGTGGAGCTGGGCGGGGTCGCCCTTGGCCCGGCTGACGCTCACAGTCTGGCCGGACTGACGGACTACCAGCGTCTCGCCGCCGCTCATGGCCTCCTGCTGGAGCTGTGCCAGCTGTTCAGCCAGTGCGTAGGAGCCGGGAACGATGTATTCAAACCGGGTCAGCCGGGAGTTGAACAGTTTACCACTGTCCCGGTCATAGGTAATACTGGGGAGAATGTCAGGCAGATTGACCAGGACACTGTCCTTGTCCACCCAGCCGGTGCCGTCCAGGTTGGCGCCTGTCCAGCCGCCGTTCTGATAACCGACTTTCAGACGGTCGCCGCCCTTATCCTCCAGAAGGGCGAAGGGGACAGCGGCGGGGATGGTAGTAGCCTGGGTGCTGCCGCCCTCGGTCTTGTAGACGGTGAGGGCCTCATTGCCATCGTTCCAGGCGGTGGCGCCGGCCACATTTAACTCAAAGCTGCCGGTGGGGGCGTAGGGGTTGGAGCTGCCGCCTGTGTCAGCGGCAAGGGCCGAAGCCGGGAGCATACCGGCGGCCATAATGACAGCCAGCAGCCCGGAGACAGCCCGTTTCCAGTGGGCTTTCATATGTTTCAGCATTTACAAATTCCTCCTTTTGATTTTTGGAATGGAAAAGGGCCGCACATCATCGTGCGGCCCTGGGTAGGGTGATTATTTCGTTATGATTGGGGCTGTTCATGCGGGGAATGGGCGGTTTCAAGTGCATTTCATAGCCTCCTGTTTCTGATTTGGAGTAAACCATGCGCCCACGCTGGCTCCGGTATAGGGGACACTCTCAGGGTAGCGGGTCCAGACTTCCAGGTGATAATCTTTATGTTCTCCCTGGTAGCAGTCCAGATTGTCCGTATTGCTGTATGGGCTTTCGCTGTCCGGCCACTGGATCGTACCGCCCACGTTCCCGTCTGTGAAACGGAATGCGTTGATGTCGCTGGGCGATTCCAGGGCAACAATAACGTGCCATATCGAATTATTTTCATTGCGCACTTTAAAAATAATGTCTCCCGGCCTGATTTGGGACAGGTCATCCAGCCTACGGCCGGGGTTGGCGGTATCCCCGAAGATAAGGGAGCTCACCATACTGGCATAGGCCCCGCAAGCGTAGGTGTTGCTGACGTGATAGCCACGCATGATTTTCCCGCTGGCTGTGCTGGGGACCTCATTCTTGTGGGTGCCTGGGGTCTTGTTCGTCCCCCAGACGGTGCCGGTAGGCCAGTCCCGTTCAATCTGTCGCAGGAGTGCCAGTACGTTTTCCTCGGTGACAGGCTGGCCGTTGGTCAAATAGCCGGTGCCTGTGTTCTGGACGGCGGCGGGCTGCTCTCCGATGTAGACGCTGTTGGTGGAGCCGTCATAGGAGACATGGAAGCCCACGGCCTCGCCGATGTCCCGGAGCTTCACATAGTTACTGCCGTTGATGGCGTAAGCCTCCAGTTGGACAGGTGTGCCGTCCACATAGAATTTTTGGGCGCTGGAGGTGGCGGCGAGCTGCTGTACTGCCGCATGGGTGGTGGGGACCAGCACGGCCCCGGCAATAATGCCAGCCACAAACTGAACGAATTTTCCTTTCACTTTCGATACCTCCCAAAGTTTATTTCGGAAATGATTTCCTGATAATATTGTATCAAAATTAAGGGAAACTGTCAAAAATCCACACAGTTTCAGCGTCAAAATTAAATCTCACGGTGGGATTTGTTTCTACACCTCCACCGCCCGGACACACCAGCGGTAGTCCCGTTCATCCCGGACGCAGGTAAACAGAGTGATACAGTTGTCGGAAGTGGTGGCCAGCATGGAGTTGTCCGTCTCCCCCACCTTCATCACGTTGGTGACGGAATAGGTCCGGGTCCCCAGCTTGGTCGTCAAAGTGATGGTGTCCCCGGTACTTAACGTGTGGATCTTCCCGAAGTGGTTTGTCACGCCCCGATTGTGCCCGGCCAGAGCCACATTGCCGTCCCAAATGCTGGTGTTGGTAAAATGGCCCGAACCCTTGGCAAGAGCCTTGCTGTCCGTCCCCTGGACCACCTTCACTGTCAAGCCGATGGCGGGGATTTTCAGGGTGCCCAGGCTGCCATTGCTGTAGTAGAGATCAGAAGTCACGTCGGTAAAGCCGGTAGCCGTGGTACTGCCGGTGGTGGGGTAGCTGGATGTGGGTGCGTCAACCGCCCCGGGGAGAAGCACCGTCCCCCCACCAGCGGAGCCGGTCATGGTCCCGTTGAGGGAGGGGCCGTTCAGCGGCCCGCCCGCCGCCAGATTGGGCGTCAAATATTCCCCGGAGTTGGGGAGATAGCTGGTGGGCGTCCCGAAGCCGGGCGGGATCAGGGCGCTGCTCTTGCTCCGGTCCACGTTAGGGTCCTTATGCTCATAGATGGTGTCGTCGCTGGTGGGAGCGCCGAAGTCCCCGGTGGGCGGGCTGTCAAAGGTGTACTCCAGGGCGCTGGCAGGGGTGGCGAAGGCCCCCAGCAGACAGCAGAGGGCCAGCAGCATGGTCAAGCGTTTTTTCATTTTACATACCCCCGTTTCTTATCTTTCATATATTTGGTCAGTTTCCAGCCGCCGAAGCCAGCGCCGCCCAGCAGCACGGCCAGGGGAAGGACCAACAGGGCCCTGTTCATACCTCCGCCGCTGTTCTGGTCTGCCGGGGCGGAGGGGTCCTGCGGGCCGGGCGAGTTTCGCGTCTCACCGTGAGACGCGAATATGGCGGTGTAAATCACGGTGTCGCCGTTGGTCCTGGATACCTCGCCCTTGTACTCCACGGTGGCGGTGTAGCCGGTGGCATACTTCCCTGTGGCGGTGCCGCTATAGTTGGCGGTGGCGTTGTAGAAGCCCCCGGCCTCCTGCCACTGAACGTCGGCCAGGGTTAGCGTCCGCCCGCCGTCGGTAATGGTCTTGGGGATCAGGGATGCGTCGGCGTCGGACAGGTTGGGATAGCTGCGGGTGGCGGTGACGGTGCGGGAGCTGGTCTGGTATCCGTCCGCCTCTACGGTGATACCGGGATAGTCCGGGGTGAGGGTCCCGGTGTAGCCGTCCTCGGTGGTCACCTCCAGGGCGGGCTCCAGCTGCTGGATGATGGCGGCCACGTCCTTGGTATCTGTAGCCAGGGTGACGACCTCGATGTGGTCCTTGGCGTCTGTCTCAGTTTGGTCATTCTTGATCACATCCAGAAGGGTGTAGCTGCGGCCCTCCCGTTCAAAGTCGGCGGTAGGGATAGCGGCGGGGTCATCCCGGACGGACAGGACATAGACCTTTTCGATCCGGTGGACGCCGTTTTCCTCGCTCTCCCGTACCTCAGCGGGATAAGCGGCGGCCTGATTACCGCCTCCAGTGTCCTGTTCAGCGGCCAGCGCCGAAGCGGGGCACAGGGCCAGCGCCAATATAAGGGCGGCGAGTGCGGGGGCAAAGCGTCTCCATGTGCGTTTCATATGCAAACCTCCAATTTTAGTATAAGGTAGTCCAGCGGGGCCGCTGGCCCCGCTGGACGGTGGGAGACAAACCGCCTCCCAGGATAGCAAAAGCCGCCGAAAGGCGGCTTTTGGGGTGTGTCCCCTTTCATAGCACAGACGGCGGGGGGCACTGACTGTCAAGGCCCGGCCAGTCCTCAGAATGGCCGGCTCGCGCATGATTGCGAAGCAATCATGCGGCCTTGACTGGCAGGGGCGCCCGTCGTACCCTCCCCGAAGGGGACACGCCCCGGATGGTGCCGCTTTATCTGGACCCGTAACGGCGGTTGTTCTGCCGTTCCTGCTGCCGGGGATTGAGCTGCTGGTCCAGGCCGTCTCCAATGCTCCGGGCTGTGCCCCGAAGCTGCTCCAGGGCCTCGGCCCGGCTGGAGGGATCATAGCCGTCATAGAACATGCGGACCATCTTGGCGTCCGGGGGATCACAGGCCACCCCGAAGCGACGGCAAACCATATAGCCTACGCTCTCAGAATCCAGGCGGTAAGCCTCCCGCCGGTAGCCCTTGTTGTAGCCCCGGTCATGGGCTCGGGCAAAGGCGATCTCCGTAGCCAGAGCCTTGAAAATCTCCGTGTCGGTGTGGGCCGGGTTGATGTAGATGGTAAAGTCGGCCTCGTTGTAGTAGGCGGCCGCCGAAATTTCTTCATCGGCCGCTATCGCCACAGGGGTCTGATCCATAAGGGCGGCCAGGGCCGCCGTCATTCGGGGCGTCTTATCCTCCAGCGGTGCGGGGGGAATGACGGGCTTGCCGGTGGTCTGGCTGATGTCGTAGTAGCTGCCCATGAAATAGCCCCGGCGCTTGGGGTCCCTGGGCGGGACGAACACCTTGGCCCCGCTGTTCATAGCGGTGTCCATGACGTACCGGCCCTGCTGGTGCCAAAAGTCGGTGGAGCCGATCCGGGTGGCCCCCGGCAGCTGGTACATGGTCAGGGCCACGTTGCCCACGCTGCACCGGACGTTGTCCGCCTGCAAGGTCAGGTACTGCTGGTAGCGGTCCGGCTTGGTGGTGATGTCCTCCAGGGCGCTGTCCCGCATATGGGACAGGTTTTCCCGGTCGGCCCGGAGCTGTTCCGTCCGGGCCTGATCCCGGTCCGCCCTCCCCTTGATGATGTCGCTGATACTTGCCAAATAAATTCCTCCTTATCGAATTTTTTCGTGGGTCCTCTCCCTGGTGTGCGTCCCCCTGGACATGGCTTTCAGCCCTTCCAGCCGGGCCCGGACGGATTCAATATCCGTCCCCTCCGGCGGGGAGGGATTCCAGCCACTCCCGCGCTCGGGCGAGGACCTCTCTTGTGGAGCACGGGGGGCCGCTTTTTTTGACGGCTCACCTTCCTGGGTCTTCTGGGGAATGGGGTACTGCATGGCCTCCATGACGGCGTTGAGCTGGGCGGCGTAGTTCTGATTGGACACGATGTTGACATAGCCGGTGTCGTTGCCCTTTTTCTGAGCGATAAAGTACAAAATTCCGTACTCTTTTGCCAGCTTTTGAAACCGCCGCATGTCCTCCTGTTTCAGCGGGACGACGACGGCGGGGGCGGGATCACGTGCCAGCCGTTTGGCGCTGGTCTTGCCCACCACCTTGTTGTCCTGCCGCTGTAGGGCCAGCAGTAGGGCGGCGACATTTTTCAGCCCGGCCCCGGCCAGCTTGACGGCGCTCTCCGTGGCCTGGATACCCTCTCTGACCACCAGATCGGCGGCCTCGGCGCTCACGTCCAAATAAATCACTTCCTCTCAAATTTTATCGTCGGACGGTCCCTTACCGGACCGCCCTGGGTCCGCTGCTCCTGGTAAAGTGCTGTCCGCTCCCGGATACGGGGAATATCCGCCTCAATTTTGCCGCAGGTTTTCAGTTCCCGGCGCAGACGGCGCAGTTCCGCATTGAAAACGGCAATTTCCGCTTCTATGTCCTCGCCACCCCGCTTTCTGGCGTAAAGGTCTTTGCGGTTGTCGGTAAGAGCGTCAATCTGGGCTTGCAGGGCCTCGCCCAGCGTGGCAAGCTGGCTGTCGCTGTCAATGCGGTATTTTTGCAGCAAGGAAAATTGCCGCTGATACTGCCGCAGTTTCGCCACATCCGCCCGGAAAGCGAAAGAGGGCGGTTTCCGCCTCCGAAGATGCGGTCCGCCCAACAGATATAGGTAATAGACATATAGAGCCCGAAAACCGTGGAGCTTTCGCCGTTGTCCCGGACGGTATGTCCGCCTTTTGACGGCGTACCGCTTGGGGGCAATGGGCTGTGGCGCTGGCGGCGGGAGCATGTCGCCGTTGCGGACAGCGGCCAGCCGTGCCCGGATGTCCGCTTCTGTGTAGCCGTCTCCCAGGCTGTTCAGACGGAAAGCCCGCCTGCCGCCCGGCGGGGTAATGGCGGTGTGCTTGACGCTGGCCCCATATTTCACCGTGTAGCCCTGCCGCCGAAGGGCGGCCAGAAAGCTGTCAAAGGTGAAGCTCTCCCGGATGGCGGCGTCGATGTCCTGGCGGACCAGCCCCCGGATGGTCCCTCTGCCGCTGCGCTCGGCCTCCCACTCAGTGTAATGCCTGCCCTGACCCTCCGGTTCAATGACGGACAGGCCGTATTCCCGGCTGACGGTGTTGGAGGTCTTCCGCAAGGCGCCGAAATAGCTTTTAAAATCGCTGCGGTATTTCCTGCCGTCTACGAAGGACACGGAATTGAACACGATGTGACAGTGAAGATGTTCCCGGTCCGTGTGGGTGGAGACGACGGCCTCATAGCGCTCCCCCAGCAGACGGCGGGCAAAGTCCACCCCGGCGGCATGGGCCTGTTCCGGGGTGACCTCGCCGGGGGCATAGGAGTGGATGATGTGGTAGCCCAACACCCCGCCCCGTTTGTCCCAGCGGCGCTTGGTGGCCTGCATATCCCGGTGGGCCGTATCCGGGCCGCAGTTGATCCCCGTCACCAGATCATGGGTCTTGCCCGGATTCATGCCGTAGTCGATGGCCTGGGACAGCGCCGTTTTTTCCTCGTTCAGCGCATAGTCCAGACAGTGGTCTAATCGGCTGCGGATGGTGATGATTTTGTCATAGGCCACTACAGCGTCTCCTTGACCAGCTGCCACGCCTCCCGGACCAGGGCGGCGGCCTGCCGTATGTCGGCCTCGGAAATGCTCTTTTGGGCGTTGGCCCAATACGCGATCTGGTTGGCGTTGTTGCCGATAGCGGACAGCTCCCGGAGCAAGGCGGCGTAGGTGTCGGGCGGTCGGGGACGGAGTTCTATGCCCATAATGCTGTGCCGCAGTAGGGCGCTGGTGGATAATCCAGAGATAGCGCATTGTTTCAACAGCTGGCGGTATTCGCTGTCATTCAGCCAGAGCCCAATGAAATGCTCACGATTTCGCACAGTTTCCTCCTTTATCAGATTGGCGTCTCACCGTGAGATTTGATTACAGACGGCGGGGCTGTGCTCTTGCTAATTTGCCGTCCGGTTTCGCGTCTCACGGTGAGACGCCATTATTCGCGGGGGTTTTAGGGGCTTTTGCCCCTAACAAGGGTCATTTGTCTAACAAATGACATACTTGCTGGGACAGCGCCGCAGAGCGGCGCTACTTATAAGAGAACTTGACTTTCAAAGCAGCTAGCCTATAATGAGATTACTTCTACAGTTAAAGGGCGGGTATATGTATGGAATTGAAAGATTGGATAGAATTACTGGTTCCGATTATCACAAATGGAATACTTATTTACCTGTTTCAAAGCCTCTTTAGTAAAAAGTTAGAAAAGAAACAGGGGAAGGCAACACAAATAATTACTATTGTTAGACAATACCAGTTGTTTGCTGAAAAAATCAGCGATCTCTTACAAAACTTTACATACTCTTTGGATGAGACAGAGCAAAACACGATACTGAGCCAAGTGTTTGGTGTTGCTGCAAAAGAATTATTTCCCTATTTTGATAGACACTCAGTAATATTAGAGAATTTTCAAAATATAAATTCTGATACTCTTATTTGTACCAACAAGCTAAGAGATGCTTTATCAGCCCAAAATCGTGAATCAGCTGTAATATACTTGAATGAACTTAATAAACACATACAGATGTTAAGCAATGAATGTGATGCCTATATACTTAAAAAGCTATAACTTGATCACTCCTCTTTGCCATACCGTTCTTTTTGAGTTTGGGGATCATAGTCTGGGGACAGATACTTTTCCTCAAACTCGGCGGGGGTGTAGCTCCCAGCCTCAGTGTCCAGAATCAGGTCGCCGGGGCCGATTTCCCGCTGCGTATCCTGAGCGTGAAGGAAAATCGGGACAGGGGTAAGTACAGTACCCAGGAATTTGCCGCCCGGCTGGATGGCCGCATACCGGGGCTGCTCCGGGCCACCGTCCCCGGCCAGCAGCTCATAGCGGCTCATGCCGGGATGGACGGCCTCCAGGGGGATGGCCTTGTCGGTGAACAGGGCGGGGACACCGAAGATTTCAATTTCCCTCATGCGCTCGAAAGGGTCATAGCTGCTCAAAAAATCACTTCCTTACCGATTTTTTAGTTTTGTATTTCTGCTGTTGCGACTGCTCCGGGGCCTTACGTTCCAATTCAGGTGGGGGTGGCTGGATGGTGTTGATGATCTCCCCAGCGGTGGAGTGGATTACGTCCAGGGAGGCTTTCAGCTCTGCCAGCTCCCGGCCCCTGCTCCACCCGGCCACATAGCCGAAGGAGTAGTCGGAGGTGTCAATGCCGAAGTGCTGGCAGACCACATAGGCCACGCTCTCGGCCTCTACCTCCTTCTCCCGCCGGGCCTTCTTCTGTTCCTCAGACAGAAAATCCGGGTTGTGGAGTTTGGCGTGGGCGATCTCATGTACCAGCGTTTTGATGGTCTGCACCTGGCTCATGCCAGGCTTGATGACAATCCGGTTCTCCATGAAACTGGTGTAGCCCTTAGCCGTACCGGGAACATGGTCCTGCTCCACGGGGAGCGGAGACAGAGCGGCAAGGCGGTCATAAATACCGGAAAAATCGGAAACTTCTCCGGTCAGCTCAGAAACACCGATATTAGGCAGCTCCCGGCCCTCGGTCTGGCTCACGTCGAACACAGTGGCAACTTTGAAGCGGGTAGCGTTTTCCCGCCGGCGCTCTACCAGGGGTTTTCCGTCCTTGCCGCATAGGGGCTGCCCGGTGGCCGGGTCGATCTTCTGGTACTCCACCAAATAGGTAAATTGACAGGGGGCCAAAATCTGGATACCCTTTTCACCCCGTTTGACCTGCCGTCCAAACGTTTTTTTCCAGGTGTTGTAACCAGCGACGGTGCTTGCTGTGGGACATTGGAGCAAAATCAACAGGGCGTTCCCAAAGCTGTAGCGGTGAAACTTGGACATTGCGGCCAGATATTCCGCATAGCGCCCACTGGCGTACAAATCCCTGATCCCATTTTCCAGCCGGTCGGTCAGCTCGGCCAGCCGTTCATCTGATACGGGGGACATGGTTCACCGCCCCGGTGTTTTAGGCGGACGTTTGGGCGGTTCCTGGCCGGGCGGCCTACGGGGTTCCACCTTCATTGTGATAGGCTCGTTGCCTTGGGCGCCCAGAAGAATTTCCGCATGGTGGTACTTCTTTTTGAATAGTTCCACCTGCTCTGGGGGGAGGGAGCAAAAATTCTCCTCACCCAGTCCGCAGACAAAGAATGTGCCGAAAACACCGCCGTAGCCGCCCTCGACGCTGCGGTTAAATTCCAGCCCCATGTTAAGGGCCTCATCGTTGGCAACGATAGCAACCATCTCCTCAAAGGGATAAAGGGCAGTGATAGGCCCGCCTACAACGGCCTGCATTTCTTCCAGTCCGTTGATTTCTTTCTCGTAGGGTGCCGTTCCGGGCTCCACTACTAAAACATTCATTGAATCAGCTCCTTTTTTCTTATCGTTATCAAAAAGGGATATTTCCCGATCCTCGCGGAGAAACGTTCTTCCAGCTCCGCTACAGTCCAGTGGCCCTTGAATCGACCCAGGGCATTGTGGCCGAATTGTGCTAAAGCCCTGTCGTCCATATCCAGCAGCTTGGCCCAAAACTGGGGGTGGTGACGGCGGAGCTTTCTCAGTTCGTCAATGCGCTGGAAGGGGCAGCACCAGCAGGAACAGCGGTGGTATATCTCATACAGACCGCCCCAGTCAAAGCCTCGGTCGTAGCAGATTTGCAGCGCTTGGGCCTCGGTGATCCCCCAATCGCAGAGGGGATAATGTTCGCCTTTGATCCGTTCCGGTTCATCGGCGGCGATACCGATATAGTGGAAGATTTTATGGGTTTTTCTTAGCTGTGACACAGCCTTGTTTATCAGGTGTGTTTTGAGCTGGCCGGTACACCAGCGGCCCTTTTTGATACCGGGCCAGCCATAGCCATAAGGTGTGACATGCTGCCATTCCTCCGCACGGTTTACGGGGCGGTCAAACATCATCCTCTCAAAGCCCTCCGGGTGACGCAGGATGGTCAACTTTAGGTCACACTTACGCAATAAGTATTGCTCCACCTGGTCCCAATGGCGGTACATCTCGGGGAACTCCATTCCGGTATCGGCAGTCACTACCATGTCAATAGGCATACCCTGTTCTACCATCAGCAGGAGCATAGCGGTACTGTCCTTGTTATGGAAAGCTTTCCATAACAAGGATAATGAATAGAAAATGAAAATGGAAAGAACCTCCTTAAAAATGCGGAAAGAGCCTGAAGCAAGCTCCAAACTCTTTCCATAATATTTTGTAGATCAGTCTTTGCCGCAAAGATTTGTCAGCAGCGCCATAAGGTCTTTGTCATCTGTCCACGCTGGCAAATCAGAATCAATTTGGATATGGGCGCTTTCAATGGCGCGGCGCTTCATCTCAGTGTCTGCCTTTGCGTAGATCTCAGTGGTTTCAACATGGACATGGCCGAGGAAGTCTCGGATATAAATCAGGTTTATCCCCGCTTGCAGCATATGCATCGCTTTGGAGTGGCGAAAAATATGGGGCGAGATTTTCGTGGGCAAATGTGGGTTCGTCTGTCTGGCAGCGTCAAAATACTTTTTCAAAATATATGTAACGCCCGCCCGGGTGAGCTTTCCCCGCTGGTGGTTTGTAAACAGAGGCTGGTCGGCCTTTTCGGGACAGGACAAGCCGTTATCTGAAAAATATGTGGTCAAAGCACTGGCGGTGCTGGCCATGATTGGAACGAATCTGGTTTTGCGCCCTTTTCCCGTCAGTGTAACAGTAGACGGCTTTTGCAGGCGGACATCGCGCACACGAAGGTCGCAAATCTCCTGGACACGCGCTCCAGAATCATACATGAGGCTTAGCAGGAGCATATCCCGCCGCCCATATTGGGTAGAGGTGTCTGTTTGGCTGAAAATGCTCTGCACATCATCAGGAGAAAGATAGGCAATGGTTGGTGCAGGAGCTTTCTTTGCTTTCAAATCCATGATTTTCTGAGATTCAAAAAGGTAGGCAGGGTGCTGCGTCCGCGCATATCTGGCAAAGGCCCTCAATGCGGCCAGACGCTGGTTGCGGGTAGCCACACCACAGCTACGCTCCTGCTCCAGCCAGTGGAGGAAAGCCGCTATGAAATCAATGTTAAAGTCGGCCAGAGTGATTTTCTCGGGCCTCAGACGGCACTCTGTTTCAGCAAAAAGAAGAACCAGCTTAAACGTATCCCGGTAGGCCATGATTGTATTTTCAGATAATCCAAGCTGCCCTGGCAGATACATGGTGAGGTATGAAGCAAGGCACTGGGCAAAATCAGTGGTTTTCATCTGTACTGCCCTCCATACTGGGGATGATATATCCGTATTTTTCCTCCATAAGCCGAGATACTTCTGGATACGCTTCGGCGGTCATCCGCAGATACTGCTCGGTTGCGGAAAAATCATTGTGCCCCAGATAAGCTGTCAACTGGGGCAACAGAGTGGTGGGATCAGAACCCCGCATTGTCCACCTTTGCAGGGAATGAACGCAAAATGTGTGTCTGAAATCGTGCAGTCTGGGGCCGTTTCCCTTTCCGCCGTGGGAAATCCCTGCTTTCCACAGCAGTTCACGGAAAATGTTGTAGATAGACCTTGTATCGTAATGTCCGCCATCTGGAGCCGCAAAGAACCAGTCTGCACCCGGCAGGCCAACGAGCCTCGTTTCTGCATAAACAGCGCATACGGTTGTTAATTCGGCAGACATAGGAACATAGCGGGTCTTTCCAAATTTGCTGTTTCGGATTGTCAAAATTCCATGCCTCAAGTCCACGTCGCTGGCTAACAAATTGGTTGCTTCAGATACTCGCAGTCCGCAGCAGTACAGCATTCGAAACAGGACAGGCATAATCAGACGCCGCCTTGGAGCACCGGATTTTGGAGGGCAGGTCATTGTGTCAGCAACTTCAAAAAACGCCCTGATTTCTTCATGGGAGAAAATGTATGGAACAAAGTTTCTGTGCAGTTTCCCAATCTCATCCCGCCCAGGCACATAGGCCGGATAGCCCACCCGTTCCATATATTTAGCGAACTGGGAAATCAGCGAGAATCTGGCATACTGGTTTCTATCTGAATCGGTAGACTTTTTAGCGATCCAAGCCTGAACAACTTCTTTGGGCAGGGTGTCCTTTGGAAAATCAAAGGCAAGGGTAAACCGGGAAAACTCGCTCATTTTTTTTGCCTCAGTATTATAAAGGCAGCCAACAGCACGTTTTTCTTGAACAAATCCTTCACAAGCTGCTTTTAGCGGGCCACTATACAGATAGGTCTTAATTTCTGGGCCATCATGCATCTGTCAGCACCTCCCCAAGAGAAAGCGCACATTCACGCAGGCCCTCAATGTCCACCTTCAGATAGGGAGATGTCGAGGCATAGCTGGTATGGCCCATGATATTGGCAACGGTGGACAATTCCGTTCCTTGCTCCAGCAGGCGCCGCGCCATCGCATGGCGCAGAGAATGCATACCGCTCACCGCGCCATTCTTCTTTTCAATACCGCACCGCACTCTGTGCCGATCCAGGATACACCCAATCGAGCCGCTTTTCATCGGGGTATACGGTGCATTCGCCGTGAGAAAAACGAAAGGCGATTCCGCCTTGGGCCGTCCATATTTGATGTAATCAATAATGGCCCAGCCCACATCCTCCAGCAGCGGCTGCGTTACCCGGTTGCCTGTCTTATGCTGGATAAACTCAAGTTCGTTTCGTTCCCATTTTAAACTGTCCAGCCGCAGAGCGGAAACATCCGCAATCCTCAAGCCGAGTTGTACCACCAGTAAAATAATGGCGTAATCACGCTTCCCAGCCGGACTGCCCCGGTCAATGCTCTTGAGCAGCCGTTCCAGTTCCTCTCTGCTCCATAAAGCAGGCACATTCAGATTTTTAGGCGCAATCACTTTCGGGACAGCAAATGACCAATCGCATTCCAATATGCTTTTTTGTTTCAGAAAGCGAAAATAAAAGCGCAGAGTTGCTAATCGGTGCTTCGTATAGACGGGGGATTCCCCTTGGAGTGACGCGGCGTAGTCAGAAACAATTTGTGCGGATATGTCATGGATTCCAGATACTTTCCGTGATGCCAGAAACTCATAGAACTGCCTGATGTGGTGGATACGAAGCTTTTTTGTAGCATCGCTGTTGTCCGCAGTCTGTACTGATTCAACATACGCAACAATTATTTTTTCATCACCTAGTTCCCATCCGTCAAGGGTTTTGGCATTCTTTGCGTGATTTCGCAACACCGCACCGTACAGTTGATATTCACCAATCCTGCGTACGCAGCGTATATGGGATGCCTCTGGACTTGTCAGCCACCGGTTTTCTGCAAATGGGAATCCAATCGTGTCGGCCAGATACCTCCGGCCCAATTCCTCGGTGAAGTAATCCGTACCAGTTTTCTCTTGCACATAGCGGCTTAGCTGTTTCGCTTTCACACGAAACGTTGAGATGGTTGCTGGTGAGTACTGCATCCGCTCCATTTCCGAGATCACACATTCTGCAATCTGGCTTATGGTTTGCCTTTGTTCCATAATCTTCCTCCTTGATGTATTTCCGCTTTTGCGGTTCTACATCATTGTAAAAGATTATGGAAAGTTTTTCGCTCATCAACCCGCTATTTTTCAATCTTTTTGGAGGTGACTTTTCATTTTATATCTCTTTTCATTATCCTTCCCGCCTGAGAGGGAAACAACATGAAGTGGCGGCTTTTCTACCCTGGCCCGCTTTTTTCTGGACATAAGAAAGCGCCCTCATGGGCGCTTATGGCCGGGGCTGTCCCGGCTCCTTCCGGGGCGGGCCGC
>ERZ808028.1180-NODE-1180-length-16821-cov-5.016722_pt1 | contig 16821 bp, 17 predicted proteins | sample MGYA00380184_ERZ808028 | MGnify/ENA primary metagenome ERZ808028 (study PRJEB31490, sample SAMN06133397) | mouse gut metagenome | isolation source: J8_1 | host: mice | place: China: Chengdu | collected 2015-05 ...
TTCAGGGCGTTGTAGGTCTCCTCCGGGTTGTCGGAGGTGACCCGCTGGCTCCCCCGCACCTGGGCCAGGGCCTGCATCACCTTCTCCTTGTCCAGGCGGTAGGTGCGAAACAGCTCCTTCAGGGCGGCGCTGGGGTGGGCCAGCAGGCCGAGAAGGATGTGCTCCACCGAGATGTATTCGTCTTTCATGGCCTGGGCCTCCTGCCCGGCCCCCTGGAGAGCCCGGTCCACGTCCTGGGAGACATACACCTTCCCGCTCTCCCGGCCGGAGCCGGAGACCTTGGGCAGCTTGTCCACCTCGGCCTCCACCGCCGCCTCAAAGCTGGGGACGGTCATGCCTACAGCGGTGAGCAGCTGGGGGATGAAGCCCTCCCCGTCCCCCACCAGTGCCAGCAGCAGGTGGGGCTGCTCAATCTGCTGGTTGCCGTGGGTCAGGGCGATGTCCTGGGCCCCCTGAATGGCGGCCAGGGATTTTTGGGTAAACTGATTCATGTTCATACTAACACTCCTTTCAGGAATAAGCCTGCGGTATGCTTGTAGTATAGGCCGCTCCGGCGGAGATTTCATGAACATAGTGTGAATTTTTAGCACTCACTTACTCCGAGTGCTAATCCAATGTTTCCCGTTGCTTTTCCACCCCGGCTGTGCTATGCTTATTTATGACATCGTGAAAGGAGCGTACCCTCCCAATGGACGAACACACCCTGCCCCAGGAGGCCCTGGACTCGCTGGATGAGATTGACCGCAGCCTCCATCAGATGCTGATGCTGGCGGAGCTGTCTGCCAGCGACGGCGACATGAACCGGGCCAACCTGCAAACAGTTCTGGAGTATTTACAGCGCAAAATCGACCGCGCCGCCGACCGCCTGGATGAACTTTAACGGGCAGCGAAAACGCCTCCCTGGGGAAAGGGAGGCATTTTATCTGATCAGATGGACAAGAATGGGGATGTTCTGCCGCTTGCAGCTGTCGATTACATGCTTCGTCCCCCGGGACACCCCGTCCCAGAAGGCCACCACCAGGTCGGCATAGCCGATGATTTGCAGATTCCGCTTTAGCGGTGCGTTCCGCCCATATTTTTCGTATTCGGGCAGAAATTCCGTCAGCTTCAGGCGGTTTTCCCTGGCCCACGCCCGGGCGCAGGCATCCACCCCACGGGCTCCGCCTGAAACAATTTCCGTCGTGCCCTCCGGCAGATAGGGGCTCAAATCCGGTATGCTCAGATTTCTTGAGCCGACAATTGCAACGATCATGTGCACCCCTCAAAATTGATATGGTTCAATTTTTTAGCATATTATAGCAGAGGCAACACAAAATGTAAATATCTCACTGGTTAAATAATGAGGTATTTATGAAACCAATCTATTCCGATATTCTGAAAGAGCTCCGCCGGGACCGCAAGCTGACGCAGAAGGACATGGGCGACCTGATGGGGATTTCCCAGACCACCTACTGCGACTATGAAAACGGCGTGCGCAGGATGCCGCTGGCCATGCTGAGCTTCCTGGCCGACACCCTGGACACCTCCACCGACTACATCCTTGGACGGACCCCGGAGATGCGGCCCTACCCCAAACGGACCGCGAAGTCCTGAACGGAAAAAAACGGCCCTGCGGCCGTTCCACAAAAAAGAAATGACCCTTGACTGTACGTTTCGTAATCCGTTACAGTCAAGGGTCATCTCTGTTCTGTCTTATTATCTAACATCATATGGTTACCTCCGTTTCTATTGGATACGCTCCACTGCATCCCGCCGGCAATCCTCCAGTTCTTCCACGACCATCTTTTTGTTGCCGTTATTACGGCCTAACTCCTCATATGTGAGGCCCTTGGTCGGATTCCCTTCCTGTTTGCCTTTTCGGTCTGCCGCTTTGCGCTGTCTGAAACGATCTGTCTTTTGCCGGTCTTTTCTGGAGATACCCTGATTTTCAGAGCTTCCTAAGAATCCTGAAGCTTAGTTGTCTCTCCTTAGCTCCCTCTCATGGCCGATCACAGATGTTTATACAAAATTGTTTGACCAGACATTTCGTTTCAGCTGCCGGGGCACTTACTTGTACATTGGACTCACCTTTCCTTTGTCTGGTTATAATTTACCACACTAATGTAATCCTGTCAAGTGTTTTTGTTCGTTTTATTCAACAAATATGACCCCCGGATTTTTACGTTTTGCATAATCCCAGGCAGAATCCTGCAAAATGAGGGCCCCTCCTGCCGGAAGGGCCCTCCATGCTCACATATGTTCCGGCTCCTTGTCTCCGGGCAGGGCGCACAGGAACTGATACTGGGGCACCAGGGACTTCCACCCCTCCAGCACCTGGCCGGCCAGCTCCGGGGTAAAGAACACCCCCTCGCAGTTGCGCTCGCAGGTGAAGCCCAGCCCCTTCCGGTTGTACCAGGGATAGAGCAGCGGGCCGGGGTCCCCCTTGGGGCGCTTGTACTCCTGGCCCTCCAGGTGAAACTCCCCCCGCCTCGCCACCGCCCGGGCCAGTTTTTCCACAGGCCTGGGGTCCCGGTCGATGCGGGCGCGGAGCTTGGCCATGGTGGCGGGGAGCATCTCCCAGCAGCCCATGCCGTAGCCGTAGTGGTCGGGGGCGATCTCAAACCAGAAGCAGGGGATGTGCCCGTCCTGCTCCCCCGGCTTGCGCAGGGAGAACCAGAGGTGGTCCTTGTAGGGTCCCCGGCCAAAGAGCCGCCGGGCGTCCCGGTAGATGCGGCTCACCTTCAGCTCCAGGCCCAGCTTGGGGAAGGCTTCTGTCATATCCTCCAGCAGCTGGGCGGCCAGCTCCCTGGTGGGCCGGTCCACTAGGTCGATGAACTCCTGCTTGTGCTCCTGAAACCAGGTGCGCTCGTTGTTCAGCTTCAGGCCCCATAAAAAGTCGATGGCGCCCTGGGTATAGCCTTGAAACATGGTTTTTCCTCTTTCGGTGTTCTCTTTATGCAGGGCAGACATTACACGCCCCTGTGCCCCGTTATCCCGCCATCTGGCTGGGGTCGATGGGGGTAATCCCCGTGTCAGAGGGGGGCGGCGTCCCGGGGTCGACAGGGGGCTGGGTGCCCGTATCGGCCGTGCCAGGGTCGGTGGGCGGCGGCGTGGTTCCGGGGTCCACCGGCGGATTGGTCGTGCCTGGGTCGGTGGTGGTACCGGGATCAGTGGTTGTTCCAGGGTCAGTCGCTGTGCCCGGGTCGGTAGTTGTGCCGCTGCCGGGCTTGCCGTCCACCCAGGTGGAGGGGTCGCCGTCGGCGGGATTATAGTGGTAGGTATTGGGCCGCATGTTGTATTTGCTCTTGCCCATGTCCTGGGTCTCCAGCAGGTTGCCCGCCTTGTCGTAGATATCCCGGTAGGTCTGGGCGCTGATGCCCACATAGGCGTATTGCTCCCGGTCCAGCACCAGGGTGCCCTGGGGCACGTCGGGGTCGGGCTGGTAGACGGTGGTGGGGCTCACCCGGTTGAATGTATTGCTCCGGGGGACGGCGTAGACGCCGTCGGGGTTGGTACCGTAGATTTTCACGTTCAGATACCGGCCCCCCTTGGCGTCGTAGCTGCTGGTAACGATCTTGATGGGGTAGTCAGTACTGTTTTTAAAGCGGAAGTCCTGCACACCGAAGAAGACGGTAGCGTCCATGCCGGGCTCCACATAGCCGGTGTTAAAGCCGTGGGCGTGGCGCTCCACAATCTCCAGACTGGTGTGGAGCACCGCAAAGTAGATGGTGGAGGAGGGCTGGCACACGCCGCCGCCCACACCGGTGTCCGACTTGTTCCCCGCGTAGATGGGGGCCTCCCGGTAGCCCTTCTCCACGGTGCGGCTGCCGGTGGTGTTGTTATAGGAGAACTCCTCCCCGGGCAGGAGGATTTTATTGTTGCAGGCCTCGGCGGCCAGCTTCACATTGTGCTTGCGGTTGGCCGAGCCGGACACATGGGTGGTGCCCTCCCCCAGCAGGTCCTTGAACAGCTGGCCACCCAGGTCGTCCTTGGTCACCTTGGGCCGGGTGATGGTGAGGGGGATGGAGAAGGTCTCGCCGCTCTTGGCGTTCTGGTAGGCGGTTTTCAGATCATCCACGTTGAAGTCCACCCCCACGGTGTGGTCGGTGATCTCCATGGAGTCCAGGTCTAGGGCGGCGTCCTTGGGTTCGGCGTACACCTCCCGGTGGATGGCCTCGAAATCGGGCTCCTGGGTCTCGCTCTGGGTGGCGGACAGGGCCACGGTGGCGTCTACCGCGTCGCTCTTTCCGCTGAACCGCTCCACAAAGGCCTGCTGGAGCTTCTCCTCCATCTGGTCCTTTGCCTCCTCCCAGTTTACGGTGGTGACCGGGGCCCCCTTGGTCATAATCAGCTGGTCGCCCTCCACCTGATAGCCGTGGTCCTCCGCCGCGGCGCTCACCGCCTGCTCCATCCGCTCCATCAGCTCGGCCTGGGCGGGCTCCTCCTCGGGGAGGGCCAGGGGCAGCTGGCTGGACATGCCCAGCATGTGGCCAACCAGCCGGGGGCCGCCGGTAAGGAAATTATCGTGGCCCACGTCCCAGGCCTCCTGGGCGCTCCGGGCGGCGTCCACCGCCAGCTTGCTGACATCCAGTTCCTCCTCCAGGTCCTCATAGGTCAGGGAGAGGGAAATGTCCTTGCCCTGCCGGGCCACGGTGTCTTCCACCGCCGCCCGGGCCTGCTCCGATGTCATGCCGGAGACGTCAATCCCCGCCACCGACACGTTGGGCAGGATGGTATCCCGGCCCGCCGCCCAGGCGCAGGTGCCCAGGTAGGCCGCCGCCAGAAGTCCCACCACCGTGCCGGTGATAATCCAGGGCAGCTTGCCGCCGCCCGCACTCTTGTCTACTCGCTGTCCATCCATTACACTAATTCCTTCCTGTCCGATCCAAGTCCGGACCGGCGCACACAGGATGCTGTGTGTCCCTTTGATATCATGGCCGCATATTGCATACCGATTTTCTATTATAGCACGGCCTCCCCCCGAAATAATTACAGAATAGTTACAAGTCCGCAGAAAGATTTCACCAAAAAACCAGATTGAGCCATTTACTTTTTTTCCATCCTGCGTTATGATAGGCTTTGTAACACACCGCCCCATTTCTTCACCGAATTTTAAGAAAAAATCAATTCCATTTTGGGGATTTTCTGTTATAGTGTTAATACATCAGCACAGCCGCCGGCGAGAGGGACCGGCGGGGATACGGGGGTACAACATGGCAGACTACCAAGGTCAAAAAAATAACGGCGACGGATTTTACTGGCTCATTGCCCTGGGGCTGATCTTTACCGGCATCGCCGCCCCGGTGGGCGTGCTGATGATTGTGCTGAAGATGCTCAGCGGCAACAAGAAAAAGGGGCGCCACCCCTACTATCAGCAGCAGTACAGCCAGAGGGACGTGGGGGCTCGCACCACCTATGAGGCCTCCTCCTGGGAGGAATCCTCCCAGGCCGCTCCTTCCTGGGAGGAGCCTGTTCAGACACAGGCCCCCCTCAAGCCCAAGCAAAAGCAAAAAAAGGGCAAGGGCCGGGACCTGATCGCCGAGCTGGATAAAAAGGGCAAGAGCTGGGCCGTCATCGGCGGCGCTGTGGCCGCGGGCTGTATGCTGGGCTTTATCGCCGGTCTGAGCGACGCGATATACTGGCTGTTCAACGGCGAATTTTCCTGGTTCCTCCGGGAGCTGATGGACCTGATCATCCTGCCCTGTGTTTCTGCCGGCGGACTGGGCTTTGTGTGGGCCGGGCTGCGCAAGCGCAAGCAGGCCAGCCGCTGGCGCAGCTATATGGCTATGATCGGCCGGCAGAGCTCGGTGTCCATCTCCGCCCTGGCCTCGGCCACCGGACTGCCCCCCGCCAAGGTCCGGGACGACCTGGCCGACATGCTGGACGACGGCATTTTCCCTCAGGGCTTTCTGGATTACGGCGGCGACCGGCTGGTCCTCTCCAGCGACGGCCTCACCGGCGCCCCCCGGGAGCAGACCGCCCCGCCTCCGCCCCCCAAGGCCGACGAAAACGCTATCCTGGCCGAGATACGGGCGGTGAACGACGCCATCGACAACGAAAAGATGTCCGCCCAGATCGACCGGATCGGGGTCATTACCGCCAAAATTCTGGATTACCAGAAGACCCACCCCGACAAGGCCGTCCAGCTCCACAGCTTTTTGAGCTACTACCTGCCCACCACCCTGAAAATCCTCCGGGCCTATGCCCAACTGGAGGATCAGGAGGTGTCCGGCCAGAACATCACCGCAGCCATGTCCCGCATCGAGGGCATGATGGACAAGGTGGTGGAGGGCTTTGAGAAACAGCTGGACCTCCTCTTTCAGGGGGACGCCATGGACATCACCACCGATGTGGAGGTTCTGGAGCGTATGCTGGCCAAGGACGGCCTGTCCGACCGCCAGGGGCTGACGCTGGAGCTGTAATCAAAAACCGCCTCGAATCCGAGGCGGTTTTTTTATGCTCTCTCATATGTCACATACCGGAAGCGCACGCCCTTCTCCTCCAGGACCGGTCCCTCCTCCGCGATTTTCCACTCCGGGCGCTCGTCCAGATTGGGAAACCAGCAGTCGGCGCCGGGGAAAGCGGCCTCTATCCTGGTGATACAGGCAGTGTCGCACCGGTCCAGAAGGGCCTGATACACCGAGGCCCCGCCGATGACAAAGGCGTCCTGGGGGGCGGCGGCCAGCAGCTCCTCCAGCGAGGAGAACACCTCCGCCTCCGGCGGGGCAAAGCCGGGGTTCCGGGAAAGAATCAGATTCCGGCGCCCCTTCAGCGGCCGGCCCCCGGGGAAGGTGGCCAGGGTCTTCCGTCCCAAAATCACCGGGTGGCCCGTGGTCAGCGCCTTGAAGTGCTTCAGGTCCTCTGAAATGTAGATCAGCTGGTCCCCGTTCCGGCCGATGGCCCAGTTCTCATCCACCGCCGCGATTACCTTCATCTCAGCGCCCCCTCTACAGACCGTTCACCACAAAATTGGGCCGCCCGCCCTCCAGCAGCAGCCGGAGGTTGTTCCACATGTTCCGGTGGGCCCGGCGGAAGGAGCCCCCTGTGATCCCGCCCAGGTGGGGGGAGTATACCGCAGAAATCTCCGGGGGCAGGTCCACCAGGGGGTGGTCGGCGGGGGTCGGCTCGGGGTCGAAGGTGTCCATGGCGATGCCCCCCAGCCTGCCCTCCAGCAGCGCCCTGCGGACAGCCAGACTGTCCACCAGCTGGCCCCGGGCGGTGTTTACCAAAATGGCCCCCGGCTTGACATGGGCCAAAAATGCCTCGTCAATCATATGCACCGTCTGCTCGTTGACGGCGCAGTGGAGAGAGAGGATGTCGCACCGGGCGGCCAGCTCCTCCAGGGGCAGATACGTCACCCCCAGCTCCCGCTCCAGCTCGGGCGGGCGGCGGTGGGCGGTGTAGTAATACAGCGCACAGCCGAAGGGCCGCAGCGCCCGGGCGGCCGCCTGTCCGATATCCCCCAGGCCGATGAGGCCCACGGCCTGCTCCCCCAGCTCCGGGGCGTTGGACACCATAACCTGTTCCTTCATCTGGATCTGCCGCCCCGCTTTCACCGCCTCGTGGCCGGTGACTCCGTGGCGCAGGGCCATCAGCATAAGCATGACGGTGTGCTCCGCCACCGACACCGCGTTGCAGCCCTTGTTGTTGCAGACAAAAATCCCCTTCTCCCGGGCGGCCTCCACGTCGATGGCGTTGAAGCCCACCCCCTCGGAGTGCACCAGCTTCAGCTGGGGCAGGGCGTCCATCACCTCCCGGGTCACCGGGGTGATGGCATCCACAAAGATGGCCTGGGCATCCCTGTTGGCCTCCACCTCCTCCGGGGTGGGCCTGCGGGAGGTGCAGAACACCAGCTCCACAGGCAGCTGCTTCACATAGTCAGGCAGATACAGGTCATACCGGGCCTTCGGCCCGTAGATCAAAATTTTCATACTCTCGCCTCCAGCGCGGCCCAGCCGTTTTTCTCCCGCTTTCTTGTAACCGTAAGGCCCGCCCGCTTCAGGGCCTCCTCCACCTCGCGGGCCCGGGTGTCGATAATGCCGGAGCACAGAAACACCCCGTCCTCCTCCAGCAGCCCGGGCACCTGGGGGGCCAGGGGAATAATCACGTCGGCCACAATGTTGGCCAGCACCAGGTGATACCGCTTTCTGGCCAGCTCCGCCGCCAGACTCCGGTCGGACAGCACATTGCCCGCCCGGACGGTATACCGGTCCTCCCCAATCCCGTTGAGGGCGGCGTTTTCATAGGCCACACCCACCGCTTTGGGGTCGATATCCACCGCTATGGCGCTTTTCGCCCCCAGGCACAGGGCGGCGATGGACAGGATCCCGCTGCCGCAGCCCAGGTCCAGCACGTCCCGGCCGGGGACGGTGTGCTCCTCCACCCCCTCCAGGCACAGCTGGGTGGATGCGTGGGAGCCGGTGCCGAAGGTGAGGCCGGGGTTGAGATAGAAGGGCACCCGGCCCAGGGGGACGGGCTCCTCCCGCAGCCACTGGGGCACCACGTAGAGCCGGGTGCCGATCTCCAGGGGCTTGTAGTACTTCTGCCAGCTGTAGGCCCAGTCGTTGTCCGCCAGGGGGGTGGCGGTGTACTCCTCCTCCAGCCTCCGGGTGTACCGGTCCAGCTGGGCCCGGCCGTCCTCATCGTCGGTGACATAAAATTTTACCCGGGTGACCCCCTTCATACGGTCCAGCAGCTCCTGGTCCACGTAGTCCCAGCACTGCCTATTCTGCTCCAGAAAGGTCAGAAACTCCTGCTCGTCCTCTATGACAAGGCTGTCCATCCCGGCGGCGGCCAGCTTCGCGCACACCCCGTCCAGCCTGTCCGGGGTGGTGCTGACGGCTACCTCCAGCCATTTGATCTCGTCCATTTTGCTCCTCCATCTCTCTACCGGTTGGTTCCAATATAGAACAGCGCCACGGTGCCCGGCCCCGAGTGGGCGCCGATCACAGGCCCCACATAGTTGATACAGATATTCTGAACGCCGAAGCGCTTTTTTACCATGCCGGCCACCGTCTGGGCGTCCTCCAGACAGTCCCCGTGGCTGATGAAGACGGTCAGGCTGCCCGAGTCGATGGCGGTCTCCTCCATCCGGTCCACCAGGGCCTTCAGAGCGGCCTGCCGGCCCCGCACCTTGCCGATATTGACAAGATGGCCCTCATTGTCCACATGGAGGACGGGCTTGACCTGGAGCACCGAGCCCACCAGCGCCGTCGCCGCAGAGATCCGGCCCCCCCGCTTGAGAAAGTGCAGGTCGTCCACGGTAAACTGGTGGCACAGGTTCAGCTTGCGGTCCTCCACCCAGTCCCGGACCTCCTCGATGGTGCCGCCCCGCTCCCGGGCCTTGGCGGCGTACCACACCAGCAGCCCCTGGCCCAGGGAGGCGCACAGGGTGTCCACGGTATACAGCTTCCGCTCCGGGTACTTTTCCCTCAGCTCCTCCACCGCCAGGCGGGAGGAGTTGTAGGTGGCGGACAGGCCGGAGGAGAAGGCCAGAATCAGCACATCCTTCCCGGCCTGGAGCAGGGGCTCCATCGCCTCGGTGTACTGGGCCACGTTGACGGCGGCCGTGGTGGCCTCCTCCCCCTGGCGCAGGGCCTCATAGAAGAGGTGGGGGTCCATCTCCCGGTTATCCGGAAAATTGCGGTAGGTGCGGCCCTTCATAATAAAGCTCAGCGGGATCACCTGGACATCCAGCTCCTGTGCCATCTCCGCGCTCAGATCGGCGGAGGAATCGGTGAGAATGATAAAATCTGACATTTGAGATACTCCTTCATTTCATGAGGCTGGGGGCGGCCTGTATCCCCCCGATACCGCCTTCAGGGCTTGTGTCTGGCCTTCGTCTCCTGGGGCTGGAGGATGCTTAAAATCCGCTGACAGGCCAGCTGATTGGCGTAGCTGCGCACCGCAAAGTCCAGAGCCATCTTGGCCAGTTCGGACCGGTCCACCTCCGGGTCGATGGTCTGCGCGGTGTCGGTAAGGGCCTGGTCCAGCGCCTGGCAGAAATAGCCGTACAGCTCCGGAGGGGATTTCTTTGTGGCCCGCCCGGCCCCCATCAGCGCCCCGATATCCCGGACGGAGAGCACCTGCTTCAGCGCCACCACCGCCGTGAGATAGCCCAGGTGGATGGGGCCGTACCGCTTGCCCTCCGCCCGGGGCACCAGGCCGTCCTTGATATAGTTGTTTACCATAGCGGAGGTGAGGGCGGCGCCCTCGTCAAAGCGGATCAGCTGCCGGGGCATATAGGAGATCAGCTGGTCCATATACAGCGCGATGTCGGGCAGGTCCTTCCAGGGGGTGGGGCGCTCCTGTTCCATGCGGTCCTTCAGGTTTTGCAGCTCGTCCATGGGGCGGCCCTCCTTTCTTCCTATGTAGTATTGATAATTATATCACGGAATTTCTGGAATTGTAAAGGGTAAAATCACCCCCTCCGGCCTGTCTCCATCCACCGGCGCAGCTGCTCCAGCGCGCCGCGGTGCCGGGTGGAGCGCAGACGGGGAAAGGCCTTGAGAAGCCGGCGGCGGCCGAAAAATTCGCCCTCCCGCAGCTCCTGAACCGACCCGCGCCACTCCTCCAGCTGGCGGCGGACCTGGGCCCGGTGCTCCTCCCGGTGCTGCTCCCACTCCTCAAGGTTGTCAGCCAGCTCCGCCCGGCGCATCGCCAGCCTGAAGGACAGCTCGTCCATGTCCTCCTTCCAGTCCGCTCCACGTCCGGCGGCCTCCAGCACCCGGTCGGCCAGATTCTCGCCAAACTCGTTGGAGGCCTCTTTGATCCTGGCGGCCAGCTCGTCAATCTGCTCCAGCCGCCGGTTCAGCTTGACGATGGTGGCCACGGTGGCCGCCAGGTCCACCGCCATCACGCCCCCCAGCAGCGCCAGCAGGACCACCCCCAGGGTTCTGGGGATCAGCCGGACGGTCAGCAGGACGGTGGGGTGGAGCAGCTTGACCACAAACATGCAGGCAAAGCCCCAGGCCACCGAGAAACGCAGGCAGATATAGCCACTGAGATTGAAGGGCTGGTCGGAGTAGTCCCACCAGCGCTGGTGAAACAGCTTCTCCAGTACAAAGCCGGTGAGCCACTCCAGGGCGGAGGTGAGGGCCACCGAGCCCAGAAACAGCAGGGGCAGGCTGTCCGCCAGAGGGGTGAGGCAGGTGAGGACAATGACCACCCCGAAGCCGTACACCGGACACACCGGCCCGTTGAGGAAGCCCCGGTTGACAAATTCCCCGGTGACCAGGGCGGCGTAGCTCACTTCGGTGCACCAGCCCAGAAAGGCGTAGATAAAAAATATCCATACAATCAGATACAGCTCTTCCATTGCGCACAGGCTCCTTGATCTCTCTTTTATTTGGGTATTATACTTTCTTTTTTCCAAAATGTCCAGTCTCACCCGCAAAGGAGCGCAAAAATGGATAAACCAGCCTCCCCCCGAATAGATTGGTGGGTGAGGGGGGATGGACTTGTCTGAAAAAATGCTGTCTGCCGGCCGGGGCGCGCTGTTTCTCACCGCCCTGAGCGCGGTGTCCCAGCTGCTGGGCTTCGGCTTCCGGGTGATCCTGTCCCGCATGGTGGGGGCGGAGGTCATGGGGCTGTATCAGCTGGTGATGCCGGTGTATTCGGTGCTCCTGTCCCTCACCGCCGTGGGGCTGACCTCGGCGGTGTCCAACCTCACCTCCCAGCATCTGGCCCTGGGCAACCGCCGGGCCGCCGACCAGACCATCGCCGCCTGTCTGAAAATCTTCTTTCTCCTCCTGCTGCCCGTGGGAACGGCGGTGATTCTGGGGTCTGACGCCATCTCGGTGTATCTGCTGGGGGACGCCCGGACCCAGCTGGGCCTGATTCTGCTCATCCCCTGCGTGGCCCTCACCGGGATTGAAAACTTCCACAAACACTTTTTCTACGGCTCCGGCATCGTCCGTCCCCCCGCCATTGTGGAACTGCTGGAGCAGTTTGTACGCACCTTCGCGGTGATTGCCCTGCTGCTCCTCTTCCTGCCCCAGTACCCGGAGCGGGTGGTGGGCCTCATTGTGGGGGGAATGGTGGTCTGTGAGGTGTTCTCCTCCTGCACCCTGGCCGTCCTCTACCGCCGGCGGCGGGGAAGGCTCTCCGGCCCGGGGGAGACCGGACGGGTTCGCAGACGGCGCATCTTCTCCATCGCCCTGCCTGTGGGCCTCAACGCCCTGCTGGGCAACCTGCTGGGGGCGGCCAACTCCGCCCTCATCCCCCAAAAGCTGGTGGAGGCCGGGCTGGACCGGTCCGCCGCCGTGTCCCAGTTCGGGGTGGTGTGCGGGATGACCATGCCCATGCTGTCACTGCCCATCGTCTTTCTGGGGGCGCTGAACCTGGTGCTCACCCCCCGTCTGGCCCGGGCCTTCGCCCTGAACCGGCCCCGGGAGATCCGGCGGCTGGTCTCTCAGGCCATCTCGGCGGTGTCCCTGCTCACCCTGCCCTGCATGGCCCTCATGGTGGTGGTGGGCCCTGACCTGGGTCGGGCCATGTTCCACCAGGAGGGGGTGGGGGACTACCTTATCCCCCTGGCCTGCGTCATGGCCATGAGCTGCGGCACCTCCGTGCTGGCCTCCTCCCTCAACGGCGTGGGCCGCCAGCGGACGGTGGCCGCCGTCTCCCTGCTGGGAGGGCTGGTCCAGCTGGCCTTTACCCTGGCCCTGGTCCCCCTGTCCGGGGTGGGGATGGCGGGCTATGTGGCCGGGGCGGTGGTGTCCACCGCCCTGGAGCTGGGGCTGTGCCTGTGGCAGATCGTCCGAGTCACCGGGCTGGAGGTCCGCCCCTTCCAGTGGATGGCCGCCCCCGGTCTGGCCGCCGCCCTGGCCGGCCTGACCGGAAATCTGCTGTTCCGGGTGCTGAAGGACAGCGGACTGTCCCCCATCTCCGCCGGACTGGCCACCCTCCTGTTCGCCCTGGTCCTCTACCTGGCCGCCCTCCAGGCCCAGGGGGTCAAGGCCCGGGAGGTCCTGCGGCTGGATTGGTAACCATATGCAGCAGCCCCGTCCGGTTGGACGGGGCTGTCGGTTATTTCGTCTCCCGCATGGGCGCAACCTCTTTTTTATAGACCCAGCGCAGAAACAGGATACTGGAGGCAGTAGCAAACAGATCCGCAAAGGGGAAGGACCACCACACGGCATCCAGGCTGCCGGTCTGGGCCAGGAGGAACGCGGCGGGCAGCAGCACCACCAGCTGGCGTATAGCGGATACCGCCAGGGACAGCCCCCCATGTCCCAGGGCCTGGAAGACCGAGCTGCTGACGATACAGAACCCGGCCATCAGGAAACTGATGGAGATAATCCGCAGGGCGGGTACCCCGATGGTCAGCAGATCACCGGCGTCCTCCCCCTCCGCCTCAAACAGGCTGAGGAACACGTCCGGAAACAGCTGGAACAGGGCGAAACCCACCGCCATGATGCCCACGGCGTAGGCCATCGCCAGCTTGACCGTCCTGGTGATCCGCTCGGGCTTTTGGGCCCCGTAGTTGTAGGCCACAATGGGCACCATGCCGTTGTTCAGGCCGAACACAGGCATGAAGATAAAGGACTGGAGCTTGAAGTAGATGCCGAACACCGCTGTAGCGGTCGCGGTGAACGCGATCAGGATCTGATTCATACCGAACACCATCACCGAGCCGATGGACTGCATGATGATGGAGGGCAGGCCAACGCTGTAAATACCCTTTATGATCTCCCGGCTGGGCCGCAGGCCGGCCACCGACATCTGAAGCTCCGGGTTGTGGGTGAGGGACAGGTAGAGGCCAACCAGCCCGCCGATAATCTGCCCGGTCACGGTGGCCACGGCCGCCCCCGCCACCTCCATCCGGGGAAAGCCGAACAGTCCGAAGATGAGGATGGGGTCCAGAATCAGGTTAATTACCGAGCCGGTGCCCTGAATCACCATGGCGTACACCGTCCGGCCGGTGGCCTGGACCAGCCGCTCACAGGCTACCGACAGAAAAATTCCCATGCTGCACCCGGCGATGATGGTCAGGTAGTCGGCACCGTACTCCACAATGCCGGGGATATCGGTCTGGACGGTGTAAAACAGCCGGGCGCAGGTCAGACCCAGGACGGTGAAGACCAGCCCGCTCACCACCTCCAGCATAACCCCGTTCATGGCGGTGCGGTTGGCCCGCTCCTGGTCCTTTTGGCCCAGACTGCGGGAGAGCAGGGCGTTTATGCCCACGCCGGTGCCCACCGACACGGCGATCATCAGATTCTGCACCGGAAAGGCCAGAGATACCGCGTTCAGGGCATCCTCACTCAGCTTGGCCACAAAGTAGCTGTCCACAATGTTGTAGCAGGCCTGGATCAGCATGGAGAGGATCATCGGCAGCGCCATATTCAGCAGCAGCTTGTTCTCCGGCATGATCCCCATCTTATTTTCATTCGCGGGCTGTGCCACCCAAATTCCCCCTTTTTTCTCTATGTTTGTACAAGAGCCTATTATAGGGGAATCAAATTTTTATGTCAATGGCACTTTTCACAGATTTTACGCCACTTCGGGGACAGGTCCCCTGCCCTACTGTTCTGTGGTCAATTCATACTTGTTGACTGGCTCCAGATTTGCAAAGAGCTCACTGAACTCCACATTTAATATTATCTTCATCGCAATTAAATCACTTATAAAAATGTTCCTTGTTCCGCCTTCGATCATTGCATAAGTCGATTGAGACATGGGGCGGCCTATCACATCCATACGGGCACACATATTGGCCTGGGTCAGCCCTTTCGCCTTGCGGAGCCGCTTCAGATTCTCTCCGATGCTGATGTCCTGAATCAATTTAGCCATGTTTTCCTCCAAATATCACTACCTGAATATTTTTCTTGATTATACCCTTCGTTTGTGATATTATTATCACTATTAAGTGATAATCGGAGGGATCATTTATGAACAGCACGGAAAACAATTCCAGTATGCCTGAGTTTTTCCCGTGGGTCCAACAGCATTTTGGGCTTTGGTCGCTGATCTGTACCCCAGGTCACGAGCATGTAAACCCTCTGAATCTGGTGGATATCATTGAAAAGCTGGCAGAGGCCCATTTGGATGAACTGATTTTTGTTATGCTCACTGTACATCGAAATGAACCATTCGTAGCCTATTTTTACCGCACTATGCTGTTTAACTTAATCGCGGAGCACTGGGAGAGCGAACGAGACCACATCATCAAAAAGATGATTGAATACTTGGAATAAAACACAAAACTTGTCCTATTTTTCATTGACTTCTTCTGTGTGATTCAGTATGATAAAGGACACACTGATTTTTCATACAAAGGAGATACCAACTATGCTCACCCTGGAATCCTTCAAGGCGGCCCGCAGCGTTCTGCAGGCCGTACTGCGTCCCACCCCGCTGATCCACTCCCCCTATCTGTCCAAGGTCTGCGGCAACTCCGTCTACCTCAAGCCGGAGAACATGCAGGCCACCGGAGCCTATAAGCTCCGGGGGGCCTACTATAAGATCAGCACCCTCTCCCAGGAGGAGAAGGACCGGGGACTGGTGACGGCCTCTGCCGGCAACCACGCCCAGGGGGTGGCTTACGCCGCCCAGGCCGCCGGGGTGGCGGCTACCATCGTCATGCCCACCACCACCCCCCTGGTGAAGGTGAACAACACCAAGGACTACGGGGCCAAGGTGGTGCTCCACGGCGAGGTCTTTGACGACGCCGCCGAGCTGGCCGCCCAACTGGCCCAGGAGGAGGGGCTCACCTACGTCCACCCCTTCAACGACCTCACCCTGGCCACCGGCCAGGGCACCATCGCCTATGAGATATTCCAGGACCTGCCCGACGTGGAGGCCATCCTGGTGCCCATCGGCGGGGGCGGGCTGGCCGCCGGGGTGTCCACCCTGGCCAAGCTGCTCAACCCCCACGTGGAGGTGATCGGCGTGGAGCCCACCGGGGCGGCCTCCATGCAGGCCAGCCTGGAGGCGGGCCATGTGGTCACCCTCCCCGCCGCCACCACCATCGCCGACGGCGTGGCGGTCAAAACCCCCGGCGACCTGGTATTTCCCTACGTGCAGAAGAATGTAGACCGGATTATCACCATCGACGACAGCGAGCTGGTGGAGGCCTTCCTGGACATCATGGAGCGTCACAAGATGGTGGTGGAGAACGCCGGTCTGCTCCCGGTGGCCGCCCTGCGCCACCTGGGCTACGAGGGCAAAAACGTGGTATCCGTGCTGTCCGGGGGCAACATGGACGTGATTACCATGTCCTCCCTGGTCCAGCACGGCCTCATCGGCCGGGGGAGAATCTTCACCTTTGCCGTTCAGCTCCCCGACCGGCCGGGCTCCCTGCTCCGGGTGGCCCAGGTGCTGGCCGCCAACAACGGCAACGTGGTCAAGCTGGAGCATAACCAGTTTGTCAACATCAACCGCCAGTCGGGCGTGGAGCTGCGGGTCACCCTGGAGGCCTTCGGCCACGACCACAAGAAGCAGATCCTCAGCGCCCTCCGGGCCGAGGGGTTCCAGGCCGTGGAGACGGACACCGGAGATTTTTATAACTGAGCCCCGGCCGGGCACAACTTTTTCTTGCCGCCTCCGCCATCTTATGGTAGAATGGCTTGCCAAACCGGAAATAATATACAAGGGAGTGGACCCTTTTGTCGAACTACGAAGCGGAAATCAAGCGCCGGCGCACCTTTGCCATCATCTCCCACCCCGACGCGGGCAAAACCACCCTGACGGAGAAGTTCCTGCTCTACGGCGGAGCCATTGCCCAGGCGGGCCAGGTGAAGGGCAAAAAGAACACCCGGGCGGCCACGTCGGACTGGATGGAGATCGAGAAGCAGAGGGGCATCTCGGTGACCTCCTCGGTGATGCAGTTCCAGTATG
>ERZ808028.1182-NODE-1182-length-16813-cov-5.831083_pt1 | contig 16813 bp, 17 predicted proteins | sample MGYA00380184_ERZ808028 | MGnify/ENA primary metagenome ERZ808028 (study PRJEB31490, sample SAMN06133397) | mouse gut metagenome | isolation source: J8_1 | host: mice | place: China: Chengdu | collected 2015-05 ...
ACTTCAACATTTCGAGGCTCAATCGCATTGCAGCCCTACTTGCTCGCTGTCTACGCTTCGCACCAGCCATTACTGACCGCCACGCAAGACTCGCTACTGTTGGTTGGCTAGACCTTCGCAGACAGGATTTGCACCTGTTAGGTTAATTGCCCTTTGCTGGGCGCACAACTGAAAGTTGTGGTGTAGAGTTTTATGCTCTAACTCCTGTTACCAATTAATACCTAATTCTTGAAAATCTCCGTCTGTAGAAGCCAGCACTAAATCCAATTCTGTGTTTTTTTCTGCTACTAGTTTTATTCGATTTAAACCTTGTTTAACTGAGAATGTCTGCGTTATCTCATTACTGTTAGAGGCGAAGTCTTTTTCAGCTAATAGGATTAATGTGTTATCAGGTAAAATAAGTACCAATTTTGCTTTTCCACTTTTGATGGACATCTCACCTGAAAGTTCAATATCCATATCTTCATCAGACGTAAAAGACCAAATAGTTTCCATTCCTTCAATATCGTCAATTTTTGCTTCAATCTTTTTGTTATCGATTTCTTGTTCTATTTCTCCAAGATTAAATGTATTGGTTTCGCTTGCAATGTTTTTATCATTATTATAAATAGATAACATTGAATTAAATGAACATGATGAAAATAAAAGCATGATTGCAATAGTTGGTAAAATAATTCTTACTTTTAAGCACATAAAAAATTCTCCCTTCTTGCTTTTGTCAACTCCAATTTTCCTCTATCTACATCTTCCCGACAAATTTAGATTTGTTTATTCGCCCATCATATATTAGCTATTTAGAAGTTTTGTCAAATCCTCCACGGAAGCATCCATTTTCACAGAAACTTCTTCCATGGTCATGCCGGAAGCAAGAAAGCGTTTTATCACCATTTTCATATCCTCGCCGACCTCAATGATATGGCCGTCCAAATCGTAGAACCGGATCACCCGCTGGCCCCAGCTATGTTCGATCACTTCTCCCAGATATTCCATGTCCGGGAATTCTTTTATCTTGTTTAGAAAACCGTCAAAGTCCTGTTCCTCAAAGACGATTTCTGTATTGTTGGATTTTTTTAATATCTTTTCTTTCGGCAGATTCACAAGCCAGTCAAAATCCTGCTGCAATGCCAGGCCGCAGGTAAAGGCGATGTTCTTACCGTAATCCTGAAACACCTCTAATCCAAACAGATCCTCATAAAATTTTCTTGCGGCGTTAATATCTGCCACCGATAAAGCATACATACATGTTTCATATAAATACTCCTTTCAACCTGTGGTTCCCTATTTTTGACCGGATCTTCACAGACCTTCACTGTTGAAAGTTCATTTTATCATAGAACAGCCTATATCTCTACTATTTCATCTCCGGTTTTGTCCAAGATTTGTCCTGTTTTTGTCCATGCTAATCCCTATCGTTATTCCTGCTATTTTTCAGAATTAGTATGCAAAATGGATTCACAAGGATTATCATCGTATGCCCGACAACACAGAGAGCAAACTTGAAATGCGTTCTGTACAGTCTGCTTCTCGCGTCTCCTGTTTTCTCCAGTCATTGGAAAGCGGGAAATATACCTTATCATTCACTGATTTCCCCATATCCCACTTACCATCTTCTTTTTTCAGCCCGTTTAACCAATCCGCAACAAACTGAAGCTTATCTGCCGCATATCTGTATTTGGATAAAAGCTCAACAGCCGCAAGATAACGGCTGGCCTGCCTGCTTTCAAAAACCTTGGGCAAGAACAGGATTCTCTCGCTATATATGTAATAGATTCCATCCTCTTTGTCTAAAACATAGTCCATCAGAGCTTCCTCGGTTCTTCTGTCCAGGCAATTTACCAAAAGGGATATTTGGTAAAAACACGTATAATCAATAAGCCTTCCGTCCATTGGCCGGCTACTTTATTGGCCGCCGGATATCCATCCGAAAATCTTCTGCTCCATGCTGTAAGCATAAGGGAAACGAAAATCTCCCAGTCCAAAATCTTTTCCCTGCGGTCCGGGACCTCCGCCTGTCCAACAAGACAGTTATTCATATAGGAACACGCTTTCTGGTATTGTATAGCCCAGATGTTCCAGCCGCCAAAACGCCTGCTCCGTTGTAATCGGCCACCTGGAAGAGCCAGAGGGCGTATGGAAAAAAACCATTTGCCGTCTTTTTCCTGCATGGAAATAATCTGTTTTGCCCACCTCGTATCTTTATGCATGAAATCTCCCCTCCCCAAGCCGCCTGTTACCTCCATGCTCAGACTGTCTTTATCCAATATCGGTTTTACGGAAATGTGCAGCGCCTAATGCCAGCGGCAACAATATCCAGATAACCGACATCACAATTCCACGGAATAAAAACTCCAGTGGAAATGCTTCTGTTGGACAGTCTGCCATAAGGTTCAATATCCAGTATCTGCTGATTGATATATTTAACCGCAGCACGGAAAACAGTATATCCAGTCCCTGTACCAGCAAAGTAGAAAATATGATTACTGCCATCGTAATCCCAATCCCGGCCGCCATATTCCGGCTCCACTCACAAATGGCGATAACAATACTGCTGACAGCAGCTCCAAAAAGCAGCTGAAGACCAAAATAGATCAGCAGGTTTTGGAAAAATAACCTGTCCCCGTCCGGTGTTCCGATGAGGACTAATCCGGTTATCAATATCACAAAGAATATAATCAGATTCATGATCAGGGTAACCGCCATTCCAAACAAATGCTTTGCCAGAAATACCTTCATTCTGGAATAGCCTTTGCCGACTACATTTTTCATTGCTCCATGCGTATAATCGCTTACCATCCATATGCAAAGGAATATCATCCCAAACATCGTTACAAGCCCTCCGACAGCAAACTGTGCCGCCATACCGGAAATGCCGGTCTCCTGCAAAACATCCCCGCCGGCGCCCATTGCCTGGCCTGCTGCCGTCATGGTCAAATAGACAAGAAGTATCATGCCTGCCGCAGATAACAGGCATATCCAAAATGCTTTATTCTTCTTCCATCTATACCACTCACCATACAAAAGATTACGCATGGAAACCACCTCCCGGCAGGGGGCTCTCGCCCATTCTTTCCATGAAATAGCTTTCCAAATCCTCCCCTGCAAAACAACTCTCTTTCAAGGCAATTCCATTTGCTGCGACTGCATAGTTGATTTCTTCGGTCGTGTCCAACTTCTCAAAAACACATATGGTATGTGCATCCGCGACCGTACTTGAGATACCCAGTTTTTCCGTCAAAACCGCTGCTGCCCTCTGTGCGTCATCCACTGTAAGCTTCAGATACTGCCTGCATGTTACGTCCAGCTGATCAGCGCCAATCTCTTCAATCAGTACGCCGTCCCGTAAGATACCATACCTTGTCGCAATCTTTGACAGTTCCCCTAAAATATGGCTTGAAATCAATACCGTCACATGTTCCTCCCGATTCAGTTTTAATAATAAATCCCGGATTTCCCTGATACCAGACGGATCTAATCCGTTTATTGGCTCGTCCAAAATCAGAAAATTGGGCCTTCTTATCAGGGCAATGGCTAATCCAAGACACTGTCTCATTCCCATGGAAAAATTCTTTACCTTTTTCTTCCCGGCCGATTCAAGCCCTGCAAGCTCCAGCATACGATCTGTAACTGCCTTATCTGTAATACCCAGATTCCTCCGGATGATTTCCAAATTATCCCTTGCGCTTATGCCGGGGTAACCGCCCGGCTCTTCAATCAGGCTTCCGATATGCTTTCTCTGCTGCTCTAAATCTGTTTTGCCGAAGAGCTCCATCTGTCCGCTATCCGGTGAGGCAAGCCCCAGCACCATACGCATGAAAGTAGTTTTTCCTGCGCCGTTCTTCCCAATCAGCCCGTATATGTCTCCCCGGCGCACTGTTACGCTCACCTGATTTACAGGCTATGCATTTCCCATAGGTCTTTATCAGTCTTTCTGTCTTTAGTATATCGTTCATATTGACCTCCAGCTTTTCTTGTTTTCATTCCAGGCTCTGCAAGATGTATTATCTTATCATTTATATACATCTATTACAATATACCAGGCCAGTTTTGCAGATTGAGGGGCGGTTTTTGTGTTCTCTTTGATAGTCTTTCTAAAACATTGATCTGGGATTGACATCGTAACATATTCCTCTTGACTCAATTAATAACTCTCAATAAAAAAGATGCCTCCCACAATTTCGGAAAGCATTTTTCATAAACCTAAAGTGTAAACTACAACAAATATTTAATTTATACCATCCCTCCATTCTTTCAGCCAATCTACAATCATCTTGCCCTTCCGTAGAGCTTCGGTAATCTGATTACATTTCGAATTTTGAGGCCCCGCAAAATTAATTACCAGATCATCATTTTCCATTAACTCTTTTGCAACAGCTTCAGCTACCCCTGGTATATCAAAACCCTCATATTTTCCGACAGAGGTTTTCCTCAAACGTTCTAATGCTTCTCCTTCTATTCTTTCTTTGAACATTCCATATGTTCCAAATCCTCTATTTCGTATGTATTCCTTAAACTTGTCATGCTCATCTTGTGTATAGTATATTGGGATCACACGTTTAAACATTTCTTTTGCCTCACTTGAATAACTCCCACACCAATGTGCGAACACAAACTCAAACATAAGGAATCGAAAACTATCTTCAATATAATATGCCTCAACTACAGGAAATTCTGGTGGAAGAACATTTGTCCTTCCCTCATCAATCCTTTCTAAACTACTCGTAAATAATGGTATATTTTTATAATACAACCGAATTTCTTCTTGATTAGAAAAATCAGTATGGTAACTCACATTGCAAAATGCAAACAAATAGAAATATGAACTTCCCACTGCATTATCATTGATATCCGTTGGCACTTTAATCCGTTCATCCTTATCATTCCCCTCATGAACATAGTGAACTGTATAATCTGGATCAAATTTGTAATAAAAAAAGAAACGACTAATGCCAAATATATCGGCATCTCCATCTACTCTCTCCCAATTTCCCAGATCTCTCAAATAGTTTTTTGCTCGTTGTGACGGATTATATAAAAGCCCAAAACGTCTTTTCCATAATACCTCTGTATCATATAAATCTGCGGTACTTGTCTTCGGAGTATTTGTATCACCTTTTCGAGTATAAATAGCCCCTTTGAATAAAGTGCCTCCTTCTCCTTTATAATCCTCCAACAAATAAAATGGTGTATTATCACTTTGTTTAATAATAACGACATCTATTTCTTTTTCTGAAACAGTAATGGTCTTTACATATACCTCCGGAATATATCCACCAGCCCACTTCGGTTTTTGACGCAATAAATCAATAACATTTTGTTGATTTTTACGTTTCTCATTACTAACACCACATAGAATATGAGTGCCATCCTCCACGCCAATTATAATATAGCAATTACGATTAGCAGGGCTGTTTGCCATGCAAATAATATCATGCAATAAATCAGAATTATTTTTATACCACTGTCTCTTAAAGTCCCAATAAACTCCTTCTGTATGCAACTCAATTAGGCTTTTTATCTCATCTTCTAATTTCAAAGCCTCCATCAAATCACCCCACATTTCCTCTGTACTCATTTATTTGTTTTACTATTTTTTAGCAATTCCTTACTATTAATAAAACCATATGATTCAATCAATTTCTTATCTTTATTGTTCAGCTTTGGCACACCCCACACTAACAAGTGCTTAGCTCTTGTACTGGCAACATATCCAATTCTTTTTGATTCTCCCTCACCGTTTATCCAATGTTCCTTCCAGTGTCCACCTTTACTCTTTTTATCCTTACTCGAAATAACTAATGTAGAATCATACGTACATCCTTTACTTGCATGAATTGTCATAACCGGAATACTATTCTTTGTTGATTCCACTAATTCTCCAATAGTGACCTTTCCATTTCCATTACTAACCTTGAAATTTCTTCCATCAATTAATTTAGAGAAATCCCTGTCTATTACTTCATCAAAATCTTTAATATAAATATAATTTCTACCTAATATTTTACCTAGATCTTCTCTCGCCCATTCATGCCATTTCCCATATGTCTGTGTAAAATCTGATAATCTGGCTGACTGCAAGATATCTTTTAGTACATTCATGATAAAAAGTCGCCATTGATAAACAGAAGTAATTTCTTTGGGACAGTAATAATTTGTTTTCGTCCGTTCGCCGCCGAACCATCTTGAAATTTGTTTTCCCGCTAATTCTAACGCCAGGCTCATTTGCTGTGGCAATTCTTTTTTCCAAAGTTGTGCTGCTACAATAAGCGGCTCTTTTTCATCATAATCATTGCGGTTAGATCTCACCAGCTGTAAACGTAATGAATTTTGCCTCACCAAAATCCGATTCTCCTTATTTAAGAAATGATATTTCTCCAATATTTTTTCATAAATTACTACAGCATCCTGTGGCTCTATGTACTCAATATATAATAATGGCATACTACCAAACTGACTCTTTTTATTCACATATTTCCCATCTGTGCTTCCAATTAACTTATCTGAAAACTCTACTATTTCTTTACAACTTCTAAAATTAATACTTAATTGCTTTTTCTTAAAATCTTTTACATATTCTTTAATTTCATTCGGCTCAACACGCTTAAATTCATAAATGCTTTGATTTAAGTCTCCAATACAATGAATACTACAACCAAGTTTCTGCAATCGCATGAGAATGCTTAATTCATTACCTGACAAGTCTTGGCATTCATCTATAAAAATAACGGGAAATCGCTCCGATATCCTGTCTCCCATTTCTTTCTTTGCCAGTACTTCTGCAGCCAGATAATTAAGATCATCAAAAGTTGCAAAACCATCCCTCCAAAATGCTTCTTTACAATCACGAAAACATTTTCTAATATACTTTAACTCCCAGAAGTTACTTCTGGTTTCTCGTTTCTTTCGGATAAACTCTTGCAAAGAATCACTTTTATAATATTCTTTAAGCCATTTTGTGCTATTTTTCCCAGAAGCAAAGTAAAAATCTTTTTTCCAAATATCATATCCCATCTGATGAGCTAAAATAGGTTTCCATTGTCCTTTTAAATCTATATACGATACATCACACTTATATTTTTCTAACCAATGGTTAGTATAAACAGGCATATCCTTATCAATTATATTAAAAGAAAAATCTCCATTTTTACCCTTAAACCCTCGCACCTTATATGCAAAAGGTTGAACAATATAACTATGTATAAAACTGCTTAAAGTTCCAATATAGTGCGGATATATATTATTTTTTCTTGTAAATTGTTTTATGCGGTTACTTATCACACTAGTAGCATCATTTGTAAAACACAATACAGCAATCCCTCGATTATAATATTTCCATTGCAACATTTCATAAGCAGCTTTTAGGCTAACAACCTCTGTCTTGCCACTTCCTGCACATGCATTTAAAAAAGTGCATTCATCCTTTTGTATCATCACATATCTAAGTTGCTGTTCTGTTTTTTCGGAAATCCTGCATCCGCTAAAATCTTTACATATATCGCCATCCGTCAATAAATAGCACTCTTCACAACCAATTTCTACAGGCTTTTTACATATAATATTGGCTATTTTTTCCTGAATTTCTTCTTTAGTCACAGTCTCCTCCACAGGCCCAGATAATTGCTCTTTTTATATAATCTGGCACTATTATAGTCCTTTTTTCTTCCAGTTTTTCTAAAAGTGCTTGCGAAAAAACGCCCTTTCCTATTTCATCGCAATCTATATGCTTGTAAATATAGGTTGCATCATTGCGTTTTTCTTCTACATCGCTATATTCATTATTTTTGTCTTTTATCTATTTGCAACGATTCTTTACTCCATTTTCTCCTCCATCCTTTGTCCATTTCTCTTCTAAAACTTCAGCCATAATAGAAAAATTCCCACTCATTGCCAGGTCATATTCGAAGGTTTTTAAAGATGCAACATACAATCTTGCCATTTGTGTTGTATTTATCTCATCTGCCAATTCTATCGCTTCATTTCCGCCCTTTATTTTTTCTCCATCAATAGGATATTTCTCTCTTTTTGTTATTTTTCCTTGGTTATTTCTTTTAATATCAGGAAGCGGATCCTTATCCGTTATGCCGCTACATCGAATTGGCAGTCTCTCCTCGTCCCAAGGATCATAAAATAATGGGTAAAAATATTTAAAATTTATTCCATTTATATTTACTACGGTAACTCCCGCTTCTTCTAATGTATTTGGTAATTTTTTCTTATGAATCCCATTATATTCGTCAAGTACCACTGGAGCTAAAGATGGCAGTAGCATTGCTTCACATATTCCTTCTACCAATATTACCCCTTTAGAAAATAGTAAGGTAGATTTCGTTATATCCATCCATCGATTTAAATAACCTTTTATATTATCCTCAAGTTCAAAATCCGATAATTTCTTTATTGCAATTCCTGTCTTTGTACTCGATACATGTATAATAGTATCAATATCAACAGATGATGCTAATACAGCTGAATGCGTTGTAAGTATAATCTGTAAATTCTTTTTTTCTACTGACATTTTTTGCAAATATTTTATTAATTTAGACTGAATTTGCGGATGTAAATGTGCTTCCGGCTCTTCTATTAATAAAACAGAAAACAAACGGTTGTCAACAGCTTCTAATTCAGCAAACACTGTCGCTATATATAACAGATTATTGTATCCCAAACTATTGATTGCAACATCTCTAAATTTCTCATCATCCATTTCCCCCATATTAGGGAAAAAAACCATTTTTATACTCTGAAGAATTGCGGAAAACGAATTTTCTGCAAATTGTAAATTAACACTCTGTCCAAACACATTTCCCATAGATACTTCCATAGCTGTGTTAATGTCTTTTCTTGCTTTTGCTATTTCATCAAACTTATTATCTTCATTCTTAATCACTGATTTGTTAAAACTATTAAATGCATCTACAAGTTCTTTTTGTCTTGTCTCATTTCTATATTGATGCTTTAGCAAAAGTGCAAGCCTTGATTTTTTCCCATTTGTTAATTTTTCCTCTGCATTCCTAAGTGCTGGCAAATAGATAACATTAATAAAACCAAACGTATCTTCCTCAAAAGCACTTGCTTTGGATTTTCCTCCCCAAAAGCTTTTCTTAAAATATCCCCTTGGATTCGGCTTGCTTTCTACTGCCAAATGTAGTTCAGCTTCAAACTCCGCATTACACCATGATAAAAAGGTCACTTTTTCTTCTTGATTTAATTCCTTTAATATTATATCAATTTGAATATTCTTTTTCTGAATATTATCTGTAAATGATTTATAAAAATCTTCTTCTGTAATGTATGATTGCTCTGAGTCCCTCAAAATCATTCGCAATGCATCAATAATTGTAGATTTTCCTGACGCATTCTCTCCTACCAGAACATTCAACCCTTTATTTAATAGAATTTTTGACTCGTCTAAACAGTTTTTGTATCCTTCTATCATTAATTCTGAAATATACATACTTTATATCTTCCTCTATTAGTAATTAATTGAAATCTCTTTACGCCATCTACGATAAACAGCAAACGCAAAAGCAATATCCTCGACGCCTATTTCTGCCTTTCCTTTTCTCTCCTCTTTCCCTATTATATGCTTCATTATGGCATTTGTCTGGATATTCTTTTTTATTTCTGCTGTGATCAAAACATCCATCCCTAGAAGATACTCTTCAAATTTTCTTCTCTCGTCTTCATTCTCGAATATCATAATTGGCATTTCTTGTCCACTGCGATTTGAACATACATATCTTCCATTTGTAATTAATCCGAGCAACTTTCCATTCATAGTATTTTTTATAAAGTAGTAATAAATTATTTTCTGTCCTATCATATAATTCCATTCTGGTTTTGGAATAATACATCTTCCCAAATCCATATACCATATTTCTGTTTCATATAGAGTTGTTGACAAATAATCTAATTTCAGTTCTGCATAAAGCATTCGTTCATCATCATAAAAATAACTGATATGATCATATCCATCATCTGAATTCCCTACTATAATCCTGTACTCCGGATAATCTTTATGATATTGCTGCCGGCTTACATTCCAATTAGCTTCTGACCAACCTTTATAATCCTCCAACAATAACTCAAATCTCTTAGTTGGCTGCAAATCATATCCAAAATGCTTTCTCCACAAATATTCCGTATGCTCTATACTTGCCGTTTTGTCCCTTGGTGTATTCATATTTGCTGTACGAGTATAAATTGCACCCGGTCTGACTCTATCAATAATTTTATTTGTTTTTCCAAACTCCTCTTGCAAATAGTATGGAGTATGCATTCCTCTAACAATAACAAGTACATCTAATTCATGCCCTTCCATTTTTAAAGTATATACTTCCACTTGTGGTATATAACCGCCAGCAAATGGTTTTGTTCTCAAAAACTTTATAATATCCGCAGAAGTATATCGAACCTTTTGTGTTTTCTCAATTCCACAAATAGATCCATCATCATTTGCACCATATATTAAATAGGCGTCCCGATTTTCCAAATTATTTGCCATGCAAATTATATCATGCAGTTTTTCCTCAACTGTATTAGGGTAATCAGATTTATAATCCCAATATCCACCTTCATAACCTTTGGCCAGTAATCCTTCTATAATGCTCCTTAAATCCATCATCCCCATTGCCTCTCCTATTCTCATATCTTTATCCCTATACCACTAAAAATAAACTATAACGTACTCTGATGCTATACCCTCACAAGCTCAAACTTGTTAATGTCTTTATTATACTGCGATAGCTTTCCAGATGGAATAGACTTTTTTAATTTCATTCAGCAACAATAAGAATAGCATACCGTCTGATTTTATTTTTCATAAGGACAACATCTTTACTACTTTTTTCATAAGCAAAAGAGCATTATATAACTCTGAAAGCAGCCACCCAGGCATAGAGCAGCCGCTTCTTCCTCTAATCATCTTTCTTATTCCTACGGTCAACATATGTAAGAATTACAAAGATACATGAAATAATTGATACAACCTCCAAAATACTCATACACAAGCCTCTCCTTTCTCTACCGTTCTGTTTCCAACAATGGTATAATGTCTGTACAGCTATAACCTTTGCTTACGCATATACTGTAATATATTTGAGAAGTTGGATTCCAGTCAGATTATGGTTGGATTTCTAAACCTGACGAAAGGAGAAAATCTCATGGCAGATATCATCACCACTTCCGCTTTCCTTCGTACCTTATTAATGAAATGCATTGGCACTGTTATGATTGAATGGGAACAATGGGATTTCCCCCAGCCCTCCTTTGACAGGGGCTATTTTAATGACCGGCTCAAGCGCCCGGTTCCGGTAAATACCCTCACACGACAAAGGCTCAAACGCCTTTTTGAAAATGTCTTTTCTCCCGATAACCGCAAGGGAAAATTTCAGGAGCCACAGGCAGTTGAAGCGGCAAATGCCTTTATTTCCCTTGCAGAAAAATATTTTCATATCAATCTATCCGTCTGGGAAAATAATTATTCAACAGACAACAGTATCAGCCGCTCCCATCTGCTTTCCTGTCTTGATGTGGTTCTGGGAACGATAGAAGGGACCGAGTTACTGCCGTCAGAAAAGATTGCTGATTCCCTAAATAACTATATGACAGAAATCCATTCTGCCGAAAATATGCCTGCTCCCACATATCCAAAACTGCTGACCCCTGCCCCCTGCCAGCAGGCTTCCAACTTTTTTGGCCGCCAAAATACAACCTCTTTCCTGATGGAGCAGTTACTTTCCGGACATTCCTGTTACTTGCATGGGATAGGCGGTATTGGTAAAACCGAAATTGCAAAATCAGTTCTGAAACAGATTCTAAGTATGACCTCTTCCAGTTATGGTTTTACCCACATTGTATGGGTGAATTACACAGATGGAGATTTCGCCCTTTCCCTCGTGCGCGCCCTGAATCTGGATGGGACAATCAATAACATGGAACAGGCATTCCAGAAGGCCGTTTCCATCATAAACCAATACCATGAAAATCTGTTGCTTATTATAGATAACGTAGAAAATGCTGATGATGAGCACCTGCTTGGACTCTGCGGATACCTTAACTGCCGTTTTCTGATTACGAGCCGCTGCGAGGGATTCCCGTCTTTTACCAAAATACCTGTCCCGGCGCTCTCTGAGAACGATTGCATGACTTTATTCTATTCCTATTACTTTGGCCAAAAAGACGATATCATGCTTAAGAAAATTATACAGCTTGCAGACCGCCATACCGTTACCATTGAGCTTCTTGCAAAAATTGCAGATTCGGAGGAAGTTCTCTTATATGAATTCTACGATTCTCTGGTTCAATGCGGCTTCCACATCAGTGCCGAAGAGGTGACTACGGCTCATGAAAAGATGCATTCCGAAGGCCGGATAATCGAACAGTTGAAAAAACTCTTTGCCGTGTATGGCTGCAGCCCTGAAGCACAGCATTTACTGATTCAGATTTCGACCATCCCCAATATCCAGTTCGGATTTGAAAAAGCGAAAAAGTGGTTTGACTTAAAAAACCGTACCCCGCTGAATCAGTTAGCCAAAAAAGGCTGGATAAAAAAAGAACCGCTTTATGACAATGGCCGGCAGCATTATCTCTATTACATGCACTCTGTTATAGCATCCGCAATCCGCGCCCAATTTACAGAGAAGCTTTATCAGGCATGTCAGAGCTTCATTTATGAAATTACATTGGAAATGAAGGAAATCCGCTCCCAGAATGACGCGGCTAAAAAGGAATTGATTCAGTTCAGCTGGTCACTGAATGATATTTTCCAGGGGCAGTTCCATTCAGAAAACGACTGCGGCTTTCTGTGGGCTTTGGCTGAAATCTATCGGGATATTGGTTATTATAAACGTGCCGTTCCCCTGCTGGATCTGCTTTTTAAGCTTTATACAGAGTTGTACGGAGATGACTGTATCCAGCTTGGTTCCGTCTTCAACAGCAAAGGGATGATTGCATATAACCTGTCCCATTTTGATGCAGCACTGGATTTTTATCAAAAAAGCCGTGATATTATAGATGAACATATTACCCCTGAAGCAGTTTCTTCCTTGGCAAAAATAGAACTTGCAAAACTTGACCTGAATATTGGAAAAACATATTTAAAGACCGATTATCACAAGGCAGGTACGTTCTTTGACCGTGCCTATGACGTGCTGCTTTTGGAAGAAGGCAGGGAAAGCCAGCTTACACAAAACGCCCTTGCACATAAGGCAATGTTTTTAGAGGATACCGGCCACTTGCTGGAAGCAGAAAATATATATGAAGAAATATATAATCAAAACAAAGAAGATACGGATGATTATGACACACTGTTGCTGCGCGCCTCCGTTGCTCATCATATCGGGAATATATACTCGGACTATGCCCCTGATAAAGCAATGCCTTTCCTGATGGAAGCGAAAGATATTTTATGGAATATCCTTTCCCCTACCCACCCGGATACCCTGGATGTCCTGAATTCTATCTGTTCTCTTGAACTTACGACAAAGGACAATTACCCGGAAGTCCTGTCTGACCTTCAGCATCTGTTGGAATTATTCATAAAGGCATACGGACCAGATGACCCACAGGTAGGAACCATCCACAACAATATCGGACTCTGCTTTTATTACATGGGACAGCCTGCGGAGGCTGTCAGGAATTACAGAAAAGCCATACAGATCAACATATCTGTTTATGGCGAAGACCATCCCTCAACAGCATATATTTATAATAACATCGGCGCGGCATATTCAGAAACAGATCATCCTGAAAAAGCCATCCCGGAACACGAGCATGCCTTAAAAATCTATGAAGCGGCATATCCTGACAAACTCAATCTGGATTTTGCCCTTACTCACGCAGATCTTGCAGGCGCTTATTTATTGGAGGGAAACGGGGACAAGACAATGGAACATCTAAATGAAGCATTTGACATATATCAGAAAATGCTTCCGGAAAATGCGCACCAGCTTATTTATCCATACTGTACCCTCGCCAATCTCATGACAGCACTGGGAAACTACGAGACTGCCATTACCAGCTATTCTCACACCATCTGGCTCCTGCTTGAAAATGGTTATACGGAGGATTCCCCTGCAGTTCAGGAATTTGCTGTCAAAATAAATGATTTACAGCAGATACAAAACAGCGAGGAACCAGATCGCAGTTTATAAGTTTTTATGTCTCTCGAAATTCTGTATCGTGATGAAATTCCTCGCAGCAGAGCTGCGGGGAATTAGACCCAGAGAGAATTAAAACTCATATCTTGTACCATGCGAGAGCAATAGGCCATCTGTCAATTCTACACGCAGAATGATGGTGTTTTCATCGTCAAAATCAGTATGTCCGTTATTTATCCATTCTGCAAAGACCTTTTTTAGCTTTTCTACAATCACACAATTTTCTATTTTTCCGAAATAACCCAGGCTGATGCCTTTCCCGTGCGCCGTAAACCACTCACCGGCGATTGCAACAGCAGGATTATTCTTTATGTGTTTCATTTTGTTTGAGAGTGCGTGGGTAATGATATAAAATGCCCCTTTTTCGTAATAGGCATTTACATATCGCACATAGGGCATTGCCTTTTCTGTTGTCGCTAATGATATAATCGTATCTTTCCCAAAACGCCTAATCATGATCTGTTCTGCTTCTTGACTAAATTCTTTCATTGAATCTTCCTCCCTTCAAATTACATTTTCGGATCTGTTCAAAGTCTCGGCAAACCGAAAGTTGTTACATTGTGGGGTATGTTCATTATACATGCTTTGTTGTTTTTACTCTTGATTGTACAATTTCTTCAAATAGCTGTTCTTCGTTTGGGTCTTTAAAAACTCTTTTGGGAATTAACGTATATATTCGTGGTGCTTGAATTAAGTAATAAAAATCATGGTTTTCCCATAGTGCAGCGTAAATGTCCCACTTCATTTCTGATTCAATGCTTTGTGTTTTAAATTTAATGGTTTCCTTAGAAAATACCAGCGTATATTCCTCATGATATTTTTCAGTTTGTTTGAATTTCAGTATAGGCATTAAAATATATAAATAGCTTCCCAATGCAGTTACAACAATTATCAATCCAAATATTAAAATACTAAATACACCAAAAGAGGAGAACAGCATATAAACTACTGACATCAACAGCAATACAGCGACTAAAACCATATCATATTTATGTATAGTTTTACTAGAAATTAAATATTGCCTTTCTGCTTTTATATATTCACTTTGAGTATATTGAAATCTTAATTCTACTGTTTCCAAAGGCATACCCCCATTCGTTATATAATCTTTGTTGTAACTTCCAAGTTTCCAAACTGATATGTAATCTATCCCCTCAGATTTTTTAGAGCGTCGGGGTTATTTGAGATAATCTCTCCAACAGTCTGACAGCTTTCCATGTCCGGACAGTCACCGCATGTCACCACACCTTTTTTCAATGCACACTGACGAATCCCGCAAAGACTATCGCAGAATACAGTTTTAATTCCATCAACACGACATCCTTCACAATTGATATGTTCAGGCAAAATGGGGGCATCATTTAACTCGGCCCACCGTTTTGCAGTTTTCTCACGCAACGCCTGATCGTCATTGATTGTTGCAAGATATGCGTCGCATTTTCCACAATCCAGCCCACAGTATGCAATCATATTTTCCATGGTTATGTACCTCCTGAAAATCCTAATTTAGTATTTCTCTGTCTTAACAAATTCTATCAGCTTTTACACATCGTCAAAATCATCATAATCGCCAGTAATTCCGAAAACTTTCTATCCCATGCCTTAGTCCACCATTCTACAGATCTACTGTTCAACCTCTATCTTATTTACAAAATCCAAATTATAACGCGCAGCACCGTGGTCTCTAAATATCGTTGCACTTGTAATACGGATTGCCAAAATAACACAGTTTTCATCCCGCTCATTATTTGCATCGTCGTACCAGTCTGCAAATACTTCACGGAGTTTCGTTCTTAAGGCAGCGTTTTGGGGTTCCAAAACCCATCCGAGGTTTGTCATTTTTTCCTGTGCAGCTTTAGGTCAATCTCTCTATGGGATGCAATCTCCGAAAGCACCCCTGCAGCAAAAGCGCTTTTCTCTTTGATCGTGAGAGTTTCCGTATCCGGTCTGCTCCCGATTTCCCTGAGCGCCTCCTTAAGTTCCTGCAGATTCAAGAGGTTTATAGCCACACAAAAGAGCGTCTTTTTACGGCCGTCATTATAGCCAGACAACAGGATATCCAGTATTTCTATTTTTTTCATCTGCTCTGCATTATAGGCTTCGACCCCAAACTGCCTTACCTTTTCCAGATCAGCCCTTCGGTTTCGGTGTGTGATGAAGGAATCAAAATCGTCAATATGTTCATATTTTTCACATGGATACTCCCTGCATTGACAGCAGTATTCTACTCCTCCATGCTCCATACTGCACCTTGCGATCCTGCATGACTGATTTCCTTCACCTCCACCGCAGCCGGGGCAGTTTTTGTTCAAAAGCATGGGGCAGAGTCCACAATTCAGACCACAAAGGGACAATAACTGATTTTTCCGGTTAAATCCTTTCATGATACCTCCCAAACAGCTTGCCTTTACCTGATTTGAAAAGCAACAACTTAATCCTCTCTGGTAAACAGAAATATAGGAAATTATATCATTGTCTATGGAATTTCACAACCGAAATGGTATAAGTGATCGAATGAAAAATACTGGAAAGAAAAATAGGATTGCAGTTCCAAACAATCCTTCCTGTAGTTTATAGAGCCTCCATATCAAACAGGCTTAATTGTACCGGCTGCTCCTTCCTCTCTTTTTCTTTTTCCAGGCGCATCTGTTCCAGTT
>ERZ808028.1183-NODE-1183-length-16780-cov-4.498174_pt1 | contig 16780 bp, 11 predicted proteins | sample MGYA00380184_ERZ808028 | MGnify/ENA primary metagenome ERZ808028 (study PRJEB31490, sample SAMN06133397) | mouse gut metagenome | isolation source: J8_1 | host: mice | place: China: Chengdu | collected 2015-05 ...
GGCCCTGATGGAGGCGGCAGGGATCTTTGAGTATGAGAAAGTACAGATCGCGGATGTGGACAACGGCGCCAGATTCGAGACCTATGTGATCGCGGGCGAAAAGGGCAGCGGGATCATTTGTTTGAACGGCGCGGCGGCGAGAATGGTCTCCGCGGGGGATAAAGTGATCATCATGTGCTATGCGCAGATGACGCCAAAGGAGGCGAAGGAGAATCCGCCGAAGGTGGTGTTTGTGGATGGGGAGAACCGGATCACTTCCGTCTCGCGCTATGAAAAGCATGGGGCGCTGACTGATATTACAGGATAAAAGTGAAAGGATCTGCAAAATGTGTGAGCGGAAAAGGGGGAAGTTATGCTGAAAGGAAAGAAAGTGGTGCTGGGAGTGACCGGCAGTATTGCCGCTTATAAAATGGCAAACGTGGCGAGCATGCTGGTGAAGCAGCACTGTGACGTGCATGTGGTCCTGACAAAGAACGGGGCGGAGTTTATCGCGCCGGTGACTTTTGAGACGCTGACGAAGAATCCCTGTCTGACGGATACGTTTGACAGGCGTGATCCTTCCGATATCCATCATCTCTCGCTGGGGCAGACGGCGGATCTCATGCTGGTGGCGCCGGCGTCGGCGGATATTCTGGGAAAGGCGGCCTGCGGCATCGCGGACGACCTTCTGACTTCGGCCATTGTGGCGGCGACCTGTCCGGTTCTCTTTGCGCCGGCTATGAACACCCATATGTATCTGAATCCGATCGTGCAGGATAATATCCGCAGGCTGAAAGAGTTTGGCTACGGCTTTATCGAACCGGCTACGGGACATCTCGCCTGTGACGCGGAGGGCGTCGGAAAACTGCCGGAGGAGTCGGTCTTGGTGGAAACGATCATAAATATGCTGCAGGAAAAGGAGTCTGTATCAGAAGCCGGAGAAAAGAAAAAAGACCTTCTAGGCAGGCGCATTCTGGTGACGGCGGGACCCACCAGAGAGAGCATGGATCCGGTCCGTTTTATCACAAACCACTCCACTGGGAAGATGGGATACGCCATTGCGGCGCAGGCGGAAAAACGGGGAGCGGAAGTTACCCTTGTGACAGGGCCTGTGGAACTTGAGATACCGTCTGGGGTGACGGGTGTTCCCGTGACGACGGCGGAGGAGATGTATCAGGCGGTGACGGGTCGGGCGGCAGGCCAGGATATGATCATCAAGGCGGCCGCCGTGGCGGACTACCGCCCGAAGCAGGTGAATGAGCAGAAGACCAAGAAGCAGGACGGCTCCCTCATGATCGAACTGGAACGGACAAAGGACATTCTGGCGGAACTCGGAAGAACAAAAAGAGAGGACCAGTGCATCTGCGGCTTTTCCATGGAGACGGAACATGTGCTGGAAAATTCCAGAAAGAAACTGGAAAAGAAAAACGCGGATATGATCGCGGCAAACAGCCTGCGTGAGAGCGGAGCGGGTTTTGGCACCGGGACCAATCATCTGGTGCTGATCACGGCGGACGGGGAGGAAGACCTCGGCATGCGGCCGAAAGAGGAATGCGCCGATCTGCTGCTGGACCGGCTGCATGAGATCTGGAAGAAAAAACAAAAATAGAGGGGAACAGCTATGGGCAGAGTAAAAAAGATATGTGATTTTTTGTCATCCAATATTGCGGTCCTGATCATTATTTTTTCTGTGATCGCCTTTTTTTACCCGAGGGGGTTTTCCTGGGCGACAGGCTATACCACCCTGTTTTTGGGGGCAGCCATGTTCGGGATGGGGCTGACGATCAAGGCGGAGGATTTCCGGGTCGTCTTTACGAGACCGAAGGATCTGTGCATCGGCTTTGTCCTGCAGTATACAGTGATGCCGCTTACGGCTTTTGCGCTGGCAAAGGCTTTCGGGCTTTCGGCGGATCTGGCGTTGGGCGTGATCTTAGTGGGATGCTGTCCGGGCGGGACTGCGAGCAACGTGATCACCTATGTGGCAAAGGGAGATGTGCCTTTGTCGGTGGGCATGACCATAGTATCCACTTTGCTGGCGCCCCTGTGTACGCCGGTACTCGTATATTTTCTGGCGGGCTCCTGGGTGGAAGTGTCTTTGGTCACGATGATGATATCGGTGGTCAAAGTGGTGCTGATCCCTGTGCTGGCGGGAATTCTGATCTACCGGCTCTTTCCGAAGCAGGTGGATGCGGTCAGGGAAATGCTGCCCCTTATCTCCGTGATCGCGATCGTTATGATCATCTCGGGGATCGTCGGCAGCAATGCGGAAAAGATCATGACCTGCGGCCTGCTGGTGATGGTAGTGGTGGCGATCCACAATACCATCGGGCTTGCGCTGGGGACTGCTGTGGCGAAACTGCTGAAGCTGGAGGAGAAAAAGGTGACGGCCATCGGCATCGAGGTGGGGATGCAGAACAGCGGCCTTGCGATCTCCCTTGCGACCGCCAATTTTGCGGCAAATCCGCTCGCTACGCTGCCCGGGGCGATCTTCTCGGTGTGGCATAATATATCGGGGACGATCTACGCGGGGATAAGGAACCAGAGCAGGGCAAAAAGGGATCCTGTGCCGGAGGAATGATGATCACGGGATCCGGACAGATATGAAAGAATGTTCAGGCGGCAGGAAAACTGCCGCCTTATTTGTGGAACGGCATTGCGGCCCTCGGGGAAAAAATGCGCCCCTCAGGTAGCATCCCGGTGATATCTGTGCTATAATCATGTCGAGAGAAAAAACGGCGAAGGGGATGTGACGGCATGGAAAAGGGCAGTCCTGCGGGAAGGCAGGAACAGCGGGATGGAGAACTTGAAAAGAGGATAGCGGAGCTGGAGGACAGGCTGCGGGCGGCGGAGGAAGCAAACAGGGCAAAAAGCCGCTTCCTGTCCAATATGTCCCACGATATCCGCACACCGATGAATGCGATCCTGGGGATGACATCCATCGGCCTGTCACATATTGACGAGAAGGCGAGGGTGCAGGACTGCCTGAACAAGATACAGACGGCGTCGATGCACCTGATGAATCTGGTGAATGATGTGTTGGATATGTCGCGTATCGACAGCAATCGGCTTACGCTGAGCGAGGAGCCGTTTTCCCTTGCGGATCTGATCCATGATATCTCGGTCGTCGTGCGCCCGCAGGCCGCTAAGAAAAACCAGCAGATGGAGATCGGGATCGGGAGGATCGATGAGGAAGAACTGCTCGGCGATCAGCTGCATCTGAGGCAGATTCTGGTGAATATCATCGGAAATGCGGTGAAGTACACGCCGGACGGGGGAAGGATCGAGATACGGTTTTCCCAGTGCCCGGAGGAGGCAGGTGCGGATAGTCTGGCGCAGGCGTTTGAGAGGGAGGACGCCGGCGGGAGTAAAGAAGGGCATTCTCCGGAGAGCGGTGAAGAGAAAGCCGGGGCGAAGCGGAAGGTGTGGTTTTGCTTTGCGTGCAGGGATAACGGCATCGGTATGAGCAGGGATTTTCTGGAGAGGATATTTGTTCCCTTTGAGCGGGTCCGCAATGAGATCACAAGCAAGATAGAGGGAACCGGGCTGGGAATGTCGATCGTGAAAAATCTGGTGGATCTGATGGGCGGACAGATCACGGTGGAGAGCGAAGAGGGAACGGGAAGCTGTTTTACGGTGAGAATTCCGATCGCTGTATCCGGGCAGAGTGCGGAAGTGCGGAACCTGCCGGCAGGAGAGACTGTGCTGGTGGCGGAGGGCAGGAGAGACAGAGCGGAGCAGATGGCCGGATATCTGGAGGACGCCGGCCTTGTCCCGGTATGGCAGGACACCGGCGCGCGGGCCGTCACATGGCTTACGGAGGCGCATTTTGAGGAGCGTATGCCCTGTGCGATGCTGATCGGGGAGGAACTGGCGGATATGCCGGTGCTGAATCTCGCCTCCCATGTGCGCCAGTTGGCGGGACGGGAGTTTCCGATCGCGCTGGTGTCGGAGGGGGATTGGGCACAGATGGAATACCGCGCAGTGAGGGCGGGCGTCAACGCGTTTATCCCCTGTCCGCTCTTTAAGAGCAGGCTTCTCGATACGATAGCGGAACTGACAGGCGAAAAGGACAGGGATGCCAGGGAGGCTAAGCAGAAACAGGAGTACAGCGGGTGCCATATTTTGCTGGTGGAGGATAACGAGCTGAACCAGGAGATCGCGCTGGAGCTGTTGTCCATGACAGGTGCGCAGGTTGAGGTGGCTGACAACGGCGCACAGGCTGTGGAGAAGTTCGGACATTCCCCGGAGGGGCATTTCGATATCATCTTTATGGATATTCATATGCCGTTGATGGACGGATATGAGGCGACAAGGCGTATCAGGCGGATGGACCGGGCGGATGCCGGGAAGGTATGGATCGTTGCGATGACGGCGGACGCTTTCGTGGAGGATGTCAGACAGGCGAAGGAGGCGGGAATGGACGAACATATTTCCAAGCCTGTGGAGCCGGGGCGCCTGCAGGACATTTTGTACAGACGGTTCCGGGATCGGTGAGACGGCTTTACGGATATCGAGGGAAGGCCTGTGAGATGCGGGAGAGTGGAACGGTATGCAGCAGTACCAGGAGGAATATATAGAAAACTTAAAAGATATTGCTGCCCTTGCCGGGCACATCGGGCAAAGGGGCGGCTCCTGCGCGGCGTGCGGGCCGGAGCTGGAGGCGAGGCGCAGGTTTGTGGAGAGCAGGGCAGAGCGGAATATGGAGCTGTTGAAGACAAAGCTGTTTCCGCTGTTAGACCATCTGCCGGAGGCAGACCGGGAGGAACTTCAGGAATTGCAGGAGTTTTCGGAAAAGCTGTTTCAGGTCGGAGATGAGCTCGATACGGGGTTGTTCTGCAAGATCCATCAGGCGTTATTAAACCTTGCCAGGCTGACAAAGGATCAGAAGGGAATGATCCGCGAACTCTACTGGCTGGGGCTTGGAAAGCATAACCAATGCAGCAGGCTGGTGGGGCTTCCGTTTGGCATCGTAGAGAACTATATGTCCGGGATGCGCCTGTGCTTCACGGAGGCGGCCGCCTATCTGAAATATTATGACCAGATCGAAGATACGGACACGAGGGGATATATCATCCGCTCCCGGGCCAACATGGCGCTGGGGGATTTTTCATCCGCCGGTGAGAAGATCCGCAGGGTAAAGCAGACGCTGCAGATCCTGCAGGATAAATACTATCAGGAGAAAGAGCCGGATCTGCCCTGGGAGCGGTATATTTTTATGACGCACAGACAGATGGCTGACAGCATTTCCTATAACAGGGACGATGTGATGAGCGCGGAGGACATCGAAGCGGTGATGGAGTCGGTATACATTGTATACCAGACACGCCTGCAGGAGGCGGCTGAAAAAAAGATGCGGGCGCCGATCCAGGCCGCGTTTTCCTACGCGTCGATCCTGTATTACTGCGGGCTAAGAACGCTGGATAACCTGCTGACACAGATGGAGCAGCTGATGGATACGGCGGAGTCCTCCGACTTCTCCTACGAGAATATGTACGGCCTCATCTCACTGCCGGCGCATTACTGCCGGTATCTGGCACAGTACCCGGAGCGCATTCCCGCCAGAGAGGAATATATAGAGGATCTATACCGGCGTATCCTTGACTATGTGGAGGTATTTCCGAACGCTCCGGAAAACGAACATCTTTTTTTGTTCCTGCGGCAGTTGGCAAATCACTTTGTGGAAACGGGGAACAGCATTCCCTACGGGGAGTTTCTGCTGAAGCTGCTGATCCGGTTTGCGCCGGATATCTATGTGCAGTCCTATATCGTGGGCAGGGCGGCGTCGGTCTTGTGCCGGATCATTGTGGAGGAGGAGCCGGAATTTTTCGACGATATGGAGGAGATCAGGGCAGTCCGCGATCCGGATGGAAAACGGAGGGCTGTGCAGGATTATGCGATGCATGCCGGGCTTTTTCATGATGCGGGGAAGATCAACTTCATGAACTTTTACACCCGGACGGGAAGACAGTGGTTTGATGAGGAGTATGAGATGACAAGGCTGCACACGATCGTGGGGAATGTGTGCCTTGCGGGACGAAAATCTACCCGCCGTTATGCGGACGCGGCGCTCGGGCACCACAGCTGGTATGACGGATCCCGCGGCTATCCCGAGTCTTACCGGCGGCTTGAGAGCCCGTACAGACAGATGGTGGATGTGATCGGGCTGATGGACTGGATCGAGAATGTGACGGACGCGCAGTACCTGTTTACCGGCGTGAAGCTGACCTTTGAGGAGGCGGTACAGACCGCGGTTTCCATGGAGGGAAAACGCTTTTCACCGCTTCTGACGGCGAGGCTCCAGGAGGAGGAGATCGCGGCAGAGATCAAAAAGGCCTTTGAGGATGGGCGCGCGGAGGCGTGGGAGAGAATATACAGGGAGAAGGTATGATGCAGGCGGCAGAGTGGTTTCTCACATCACTGTATTGTCTCGATGCGGGAGTTGACCGCATGGAAATGACTACAGAACTGTGATACCGCGCTGCCGTTTCAGCCTCTCCTTCAGGAGGTTTAAAAATCTTTCGTTTCCGATCACGGTGAGCATGGGACCGAAGGACATGACTTCGATCAGCAGTTCCGTCTCCATACTCTGATTGTAATAGATGAGGCATTCATAGGTGTCCTCATCTATTTTTGTGGTGTTTTTTTCGTAGTTTGCGAAGTGCAGCATAGCTCTCTCGAGGGCGTTTCGCCTGTTGACGATGCGGAGCCGCAGGGGTTCTTTGTAGTAGGTGCGCCGGATCATTGCGTTCAGGTCCACGGGAGCGGGGAGCGTTTTTTCCAGCAGCCGGACGCTTTGGATGCGGGATATGTTGAGGATTTCCAGTTGGAAGTTTTTGTTTTCCGGGTTGTTTTGGTATGTATTGTTATCGATTGCCGCATCCATTCTATGGCCTATTCCCCGGTCTGCCTGTATACTGCGGCGGGAATGTGAACGCCGGTTTTCGTATGAGCGGAAGGGGCGCAGGGCGAGGAGCCGGAATTTATCATTTTTCACCGAGTACTCCAGCCGGGCGGGGATATAATGATGGTGCAGGCGTCTGCCGGAAGGGGAAGTGTAATCGATATCCACAAACCGGTTCAGCTTCTGGGCTTTTAACAGTGTGCGGAAACATTCGCGGTAGTTCTGGTCTTCATAAGGGTCGCCGTCCGAAAACCGGTCGAAGTAACAGAACTGTTCCGGCGTCCAGAGCGGGGACACCGGGGAGAGCATATTTTGCAGTTTTTCCAGCTCTTCCTGCTCCAGAAACAGGCCGATGCGCGGATCGGACAGAAGCGCCTTTAAGTAGGATTTCTCCAGATCCGAAACGGGGGTGAGAAAGGCGGGGGCGATTTTTGAGCGGTACAGATTTCCGTCTTTCTCCAACAAATTCCAGGTGCCGTCCTCCAGTCTGGGGACGATGGAAAGCAGGCTCTCCTCGAAGCCTTCGCCGCAGATCCGGCGGCGGATATCCTGTATGGTCAAAGCTTCCGTGCTGTCAAGCAGGTGGCGCAGCACCTGATAGTAGCAACTGTAAATTTCCGAAAATATTTCCATCGTTTTCTCCTTCACTCGATCTGATACATCCGGTACATCGTCTGCAGATCCCGGTAAAAACGCTGCTCCACCGATCGGTCGGTGCATGTGAGGGATAAGATCCTGCCGGTAAAAGTGCGCAGCCAGGGCAGCATTTCATTGCAGTCGAACACTTCGATCTCGTACCGGTAGATGCCCGGCTCCGTTTTTGTGACCGTGCCGCCTCTGCCTTCCTTCATCAGGCGGTCGACAATGTACTGTTCGGCGGGTTCCCGAACCTGCACTGTCATGGTCAGTTTTTCCAGACGGCTGCCGCCTCTGCCCTGAAAGGATACGCCCCAGAGCCATTTTTTGTTGCGGTCAAGCGTGGAACATAGCGCGTCGTATTCCTCTGCGGGCTGCAAGAGGCTGACCGTTCTGACGCTATCCAGCCGGTAACAGGAAAAACGTCTGTTTTTGGGGATATAGCCGCAAAGGAAGCGCCTGCCGCTTCTGGTGCTGGTAAAGATCTGCAGCGGGGTGCATTCCGAAGTATGTACCGTTTTGCCCCGGGAACTTTTCATTTCCAGCCGCACATTGCTTTTTCGGTTCATGGCGTTTAAAAGTTCCAGAAGGATCTCGTCCTCCAGTGTGTGCACCCAGAAGCCGTGTTTGATCCGGAAGCTTTTGTTGGGATGGTCAAACTGCTCCGTCAGATGATTTCCCACGATGCCGAAACAGGAAGCCAGCTGGTAAAAAGCCAGCGCATCCAAAATATTTTCGTCGGAGCTGATCAGCCTCGCAAGGGAATTGTCCAGAGAAAAGACAACGCTCTTTCCGGCTTTCCTTTTTTGCAGCAGGCCTTCTTTTTCATACGCGTTGCATTTCCGGCGGACGATCTGGACATCAAAGAGCGCTTCATATTTTGTGAGCAGATGTTCCGTGATCTCTTCGGCGGTGAGTTCCGCGCCCTCCCGCAGCAGATCCAGTATCAGAAAGTGCAGGACGATATCGTTGTCGGTAAAGCTTTTCGTCTTCCATACCCGAAACAGCGGGTTCGTGTCGAGGAGATTGCTGTCTATGGCGAGCGAGATATTGGAACCTCTCGAGACATGGTCCTTGCGCACGTACTCCCCCAGCCAGCTCTCGAGCCGCCTTCTCTCGTTATCGTAGGTCCGCGGGCTCTTCTCCTTAAATTCCTCTCTGGTCTTGAAACCGTAGACGAAAAAATCCCGGACATATTCCCTTGTTTTTGGAAAACTTTTGATCAGTTCCTGAAAGCCGGACATCTGCTGCCTCCATTTTTGGTCTGTCAATTTTGCGTCCCACGCCAGCCCCGATACAAATATTCGATAAAAATGGGGGCGGATCAAAGCCATTGTATCATACCTCGCAACTTTTTTGAAATGATTCCGTGGAAAATATTGCATAAAATGGGGGTAGTTCAGGAGGCAAGTGAAATGAAAGGATGGGGTGAGTATGTTTGTGATATGTAATGAGAATACGAGATTTCCGATCAAGATATGGCTGGAGGATGAAAGTTGTCTGGAGGAGGGGTGCCTGGAGCAGGCGTATCATCTCTCACAGCTTCCGTTTTTACATAAATGGGTGTGTCTGATGCCGGACACTCATACGGGGAAGGGGATGCCGATCGGCGGTGTGATCGCCGCGAAGGATGTAGTCATTCCGAACGCGGTGGGAAGCGATATCGGCTGCGGTATGGATTTTGTTCCTACCAATATCCGGGTGGAGGATATCCGGGGGATCCAAACAGGGAACGGCTCGCTGGTGCAGGCGATGATCGGAAGTATCATGCGGGGCATTCCGCTGAATACGGAGCGGTACAGGGAACCCCAGAAGTCGGAGGTGTTAGGCCGCGCGAAGCAGGAGATGGAAAAGTATGAGGGGAATGCGGAACTTGTGCCGCTGATCGACGACGGATATTTTCAGATGGGGAGCCTGGGGGGCGGCAATCATTTTATTGAGCTTCAGGAGGATCAGGACGGATTTCTCTGCATCATGATCCACTCCGGGAGCCGCCATCTCGGGAAAGCGATCTGTGACCACTTCCATCACATGGCAGCGGAGCTGAACAGAAGATGGTACAGCGAAGTAAAGGAGGAATTCCATCTGGCGTTTTTGCCCGTCGGGTCGAAAGAAGGGCAGCAGTATATCAACTGGATGAACCTCGCTCTGGAGTATGCCTTTGAGAATCGCGCCCGTATGCTGGATAAGATCTGCAAAGTGGTGAAGGAACTGATTGAGAAGCACGCGGGGCTCACCGTGGAGTTCGGGGAGGAGATCAACTGCCATCATAATTACGCGGCGCTGGAGAATCATTATGACGCCAATGTGTGGGTGCACAGAAAAGGCGCTACCAGAGTGCGGAAAGGGGAGATGGCCGTCATACCGGGAGCCATGGGATCTTACAGCTATGTGGTGGAAGGAAAGGGAAATCCGGAATCTTTCTGCACCTCTTCCCACGGTGCGGGCAGGCGTTATTCCAGATCGGGCGCCATGCGGGCGTTCAGCACGGAGCAGGTCATGACAGATTTAAAGGAACAGAATGTCGTGCTTGGGAAACGGAAGAAGAACGATGTGGCGGAGGAATGCCGGTTCGCCTACAAGGATATCGATCTGGTCATGGCACAGCAGCAGGAGATGGTAACGCCTGTGAGGAAGCTGAAGACGGTGGGTGTCGTGAAGGGCTGAGGATCGGCGTGATGCGGTGTTCCGCACTGTGACGCGGAACCTGCAGGGTATTGTAACTTAAATAAGGAAATAATTTATAGCGCGCGGGCATCGGAAGATACTTCCTGCCCGGCGGTGCCGGCGGCGTGCCGTTCGGTATACCATAAATATTTCACAAAACTTAACGTATTGTTAAGAAGGATTTGTGATTCGAGGGTTCAAATCCCTCCCGTGAAAACGGTAGCTCAGTTGGTAGAGTGCACAACATGATGGCAAGACCTGAAAAGTCTGCGGTTCGAATCCGCACCAAAATAGTACTGTTATCCCGTTTTCGGGCGTGGGCGCGGCTTATGCCGATCCGTCTTTTGCCTGAAGATCCGGGATACCGCAGGATGGAAGGAGCGACAGCGGCCTATGGAAAATATTTTCCGGTGATCCGGTGATCTGTGCCTTAGGGCAGCGTCCGCGGGGCGGGCCTGCCCGGGGAAAGCCGCAGGAGAGATGCCGCAGGACGGATTTTGTCCGGTGAAGTATGCCGGGCAAAAACGCAGCGGCAGTTCGAGGCGGCGGGATCTGTCAGGCAAAAGAGCCTGACGGATCGCAGATACACGGGATCGGAGAAAATATTGACGATGGCTGCCCTTTCTCCGGAAAACCTGCTGAACGGATCTTCCGCACCGGGCGGATGAAAGCGGGATAACAATATTATAAAAACAAAGTATATAAATAATACAGGGAGGTATTATCATGAAATATATTATCAAAGATAATCAGGCAGGGTTTGTATTAAAGAACGGCGTGTTTCAGAAAATGATCACGGTTGGAACCTACCATTTTTCCAACATGGCAGGTTACACGGTAAAGATTGAGGAGATGCTGGGGGAGATGGATTATCTGGAGGTGCCCTATCAGGTGCTCGCCAAAGATCCCGCTTTTTTGGCGGCAACGGTACATATGGAAATACCGGACGGTTTTGCGGGCTTTCTCTACATGAACGGCAAACTGACTTCTTTCGCGACAAGGAAGGAGTATGTTTTCTGGAACGTGTTTGACAAATATGAGATGAAGGTGGTCTCCATGGAGGAGGCGCTGATCGGCGCGGAAGTCTCCAAACAGATGCTTTCCATGGTTCCGGGAAGATATTACACAGAAGTACAGGTGGGAGAGGGCGAAGTCGGCCTTGTATATTATGACAATGTGATGCAGGAACCGCTCTCCAGGGGAGTATACCGTTTCTGGAACTACAATCATGTCATCACATGTTCCGTCATCGATATGAAGCAGAAAGAGCTGGATATCGTGGGACAGGAGATCCTGACAAAGGATAAGATCGGTATCCGCATGAATGTGGCGTGCATGTACAGAGTACGGGATGCGGTGGAGTTCGTATCCACGATATCCGACTTAAAGACACAGCTCTACCCGGCGGTACAGCTTGCCATCCGGGAGATCGCGGGCAATTATAAGCTGGATGAGATACTGGAGGCGAAGGAGCAGATCTCAAAAGAGATCTATGCAGCGCTCAAAGAGAGAGAAGGGATGTTCTGCGTGAATTTCCTCACCGCCGGCATCAAGGATATCATACTGCCCGGGGAGATCAGAGAGATCATGAACAGCGTCCTTGTGGCGGAGAAAGCGGCGCAGGCGAACGTGATCTCCAGAAGGGAGGAGGTAGCCTCCACCAGATCCCTCCTCAATACGGCGAAGCTGATGGAGGAGAACCAGACGCTCTACAAGCTGAAAGAGCTGGAGTATCTGGAGCGGATCTGCGAAAAGGTGGGCGAGATCTCCGTGAACGGCAGCGCCGGGATCGTGGAGCAGCTTGGGAAGATGATCGGCGCGGGGAGATAGGCCTGGCTGTTTAAGAATGAAAATCCACAAATTTCAATGAATCCCCTTTTCGATGATACCGAATCCCAGCGGATAGGGGCCGGTGTGTACGCCGATGGTGGCGCCGATCTGATAGACGGGTATCTCATGGATGGGATATCCGTTTTTTTGCAGTTCTAAAAGGGCATGGCTACGGAAGGCGATGCCCTCCTCAATATCGTAGCCGTAGCCCACGGCGATGCTGTAGCATTCGATGCCGAGGCTGCTCTCCTTCAGGTATTCGAGCAGAAGATCCATCACTTTCTGCAGCGTGCGTTTTCTGCCCCTGTCGATGCCGGAGGGGAAGATCTCCCCTTCCTTCAGGGTGATCACAGGGCGAATGTCCAGTATGCCGCCGGCGAGGGCAGCCACCTTCCCGATCCTGCCGCCGTGTTTTAAATATTCCATATTTCCCACCGTGAAAAAGATCCTGCCGGTGCTTTTGATCTCCTCGAGGCGTGCGATGGTTTCCTGATAGCTTAAGCCGGCATCCCGCAGGGCGGCGGCCTCCAGCACATACTGTCCCTGTAATACGGTGTTGATGGTGGCGTCTATGACAGCGATCTGCGCATCGGGATAGTGTTCCAGAATCAGTGCCTTCGCGTTTAAGGCGGACTGCATGGAACCGCTGAACTTTGTGGTGATGCAGATGCAGATCAGGGGAATCCCTTCTTTGACAAAAGGCAGGAAGGCGTCCTCGTAATCCTGTACCGAGGGCATGGAGGATTTGGGATAGACGCCCTTTTTGTCCACCATCTGCTGATAGAAGTCTCTGATACCGATCTCTACATTTTCCTTTAGATAGTGTTCGTCGTCGAAAGATACATAAAACGGAACGACTGTGATATTCTTTTCCTGCGTCAGTGATACGGGAAGATCGCAGGAACCGTCGCTGATGATATGAAATGTTTCGCTCATGGCGGGTACTCCTTTTGTAATAATAAGTAGAATTAAAAACCAGATTATTTCATTTATTATACCATATAAAATGGAATGGGAATACTAAATTGTAAGATTTATCGGCAGATTTTCTCTCCGAAGAGTTGAAAAGTGAAGAAAATCAGTGTAAGATAAAGTGCGGGAATAAAGAGCGAAATAAAGAGCAGGGAGAAAAGTTATGGCATTGAGTAAAAAACCGGTAACCGGTATGAAGGATATACTGCCGGAGGAAATGGAAATCAGGGATTATGTGATAGGCGTGATCAAGGATACTTACGGGAGTTTCGGGTTTACGTCCATGGAAACACCGGCGGTGGAGCATCTTGAAAATTTAAACTGCAAGGCAGGCGGGGAAAACGAGAAGCTGATCTTCAAGATCTTAAAGCGGGGCGAGAAGCTGAAGCTGGAGGGGGACTTAAAAGAGGAAGATCTGGTGGACGGCGGCCTGCGCTATGATCTGACGGTGCCCCTTGTGCGGTATTACGCGGCGCACAGCGGCGATCTGCCGGCGCCCTTCAAGGCATTGCAGATGGGCAATGTGTGGCGGGCGGACAGGCCCCAGCGCGGGAGATACCGACAGTTCATGCAGTGCGATATCGATATTCTGGGGGAGGCCTCCAATCTGGCGGAGATCGAACTGATCCTCGCGACGACCACAACGCTCGGAAAGCTGGGATTCAAGAATTTCCAGATCCGCATCAACGACCGGCAGATCTTAAAGGCGATGGCGGCTTACAGCGGCTTTGCAGAGGAGAGTTACGATGAGGTTTTCATTATTCTGGATAAGATGGACAAGATCGGCCTGGACGGTGTGAGAGCGGAGCTGTTATCTGCGGGATATGGAGAAGCTGTCGTGGAAAAGTATCTTGGCCTGTTTGCGGAGCTGGAAAAAGCGGAGGACAAGGCGGTTTATGTGGCAGAAAAGCTTGCGGGATATCTGCCGGAGGAAGTGAGCGGAAGCTTTCAGGAGATTTTGGAGAGTGTGAACGCATCGAAGGGGGATTTCTTTGAGCTGGTATTTGATCCCACGCTGGTGCGGGGCATGTCCTACTACACGGGGACGATCTTTGAGATCGCCATGCCGGAGTTTGGCGGAAGCTGCGGCGGCGGGGGCCGTTACGATAAGATGGTGGGGAAATTTACCGGGAAGGATGTGCCCGCCTGCGGTTTTTCCATCGGGTTTGAACGGATCATCCTGCTGCTTTTGGAGAGCGGTTTTAAAGTGCCGGGCGCCGCGGAGAAGACGGCATATCTGATCGAGAAGGGCATTTCGGCGGAAGTGATGACAAAGGTGATGAAGCAGGCGCAAAAAGAGCGGGAAGCAGGGAAAAAGGTGCTCGTCACCCGGATGAATAAGAACAAGAAGTTCCAGAAGGAACAGCTTAAAGCGCAGGGATATACAGAGTTTCGGGAGTTTTACAGGGAGGCTCTGAAATATTAAAAAGTGAGAGACAAGGATGCCGAAAGCGGGGCCTGCCTGACAGGATGGAAACCGTGCCGGGATTAAGGCAGCCTTTCGTTAAAAAATATATATTGAATGAAAGAAGGGAAGAAACATGGCAGAATCAATACAGGGATTAAAAAGGAGCCATCGCTGCGGGGAACTCTCCGCGAAAAATGCGGGCGAAACCGTGACTGTGATGGGCTGGGTGCAGAAGCAGAGAAACAAAGGCGGTATCATTTTCGTGGATCTGCGGGACCGCTCGGGCATTTTGCAGCTTATTTTTGAGGAGGCGGACTGCGGCAGCGAAGCCTTCGCGAAGGCGGAGAAGATGCGCAGTGAGTTTGTGATCGCGGTGACGGGCACGGTGGAGAAGCGCGGCGGCGCGGTGAATGAAAACCTCGCCACAGGGGAGATCGAAGTGCGGGCAAAGCAGGTGCGTATTCTGGCGGAAGCGGAGACGCCCCCGTTCCCCATCGAAGCGGAGAGCAAGACGAAGGAGGAGATCCGTTTAAAATACAGATATCTGGATCTGAGAAGGCCGGATCTGCAGCAGAAACTGATGCTGCGCAGCAAAATGGTGACAGCCATGCGGGAGTTTATGGCGAAGGAAGGCTTTCTGGAGATCGAGACGCCGATCCTGTGCCGCTCCACGCCGGAGGGGGCAAGGGACTATCTTGTGCCGAGCCGCGTGCATCCGGGCAACTTTTACGCGCTGCCCCAGTCCCCGCAGCTCTATAAGCAGCTCCTTATGTGTTCCGGCTATGACCGGTATTTCCAGATCGCAAGGTGTTTCAGGGATGAGGATCTGCGGGCGGACAGGCAGCCGGAGTTCACACAGGCGGATATGGAGCTGTCGTTCGTGGATGTGGAGGATGTGCTGGATGTGAACGAACGGCTGATCCAGTATGTCTGCAAGGAGGCGATTGGACTGGATGTTCCGCTTCCGCTGCCACGGATCAAATGGCAGGAGGCGATGGACCGCTACGGTTCCGACAAGCCGGATACTCGTTTCGGTATGGAACTGACAGATGTGTCGGAAGTGGTGAAGGACTGCGGCTTCGGCGTGTTCACGTCAGCGCTCGGGAACGGCGGTTCGGTACGCGGCATCAATGTCAAGGGGCAGGGCGCTATGCCGAGGAAGAAGATCGACGCGCTGGTGGATATGGCGAAGGGCAGCGGTGCGAAGGGGCTGGCTTATCTGTGCATCGGGGAGGACGGCGCGGTGAAATCCTCCTTCACAAAGTTCATGACAGAGGATCAGGTGAAGGCGCTGATCCGGGCGATGGGCGGTGAGAACGGTGACCTGCTGCTGTTTGCGGCGGACAAAAATACGATCGTCTGGGGCGTGCTGGGGCAGCTCCGTCTGGAGCTTGGAAAACAGCTCGGGCTGTATGATCCGAACCAGTTCAATTTCCTGTGGGTGACGGAGTTCCCGCTGCTTGAGTGGTCCGATGAGGAGAACCGATTTATGGCGATGCATCATCCGTTCACCATGCCGATGGAGGAGGACTGGCAGTATATCGATTCCGACCCGGGCAGGGTGCGTGCGAAGGCCTACGATATCGTGTTGAACGGCGTGGAGCTGGGCGGCGGTTCCGTCAGGATCCACCAGAATGATATTCAGGAGAAGATGTTTGAAGTGCTGGGTATCGGGCAGGAAAAGGCGTGGGAGAAGTTCGGCTATCTGCTCTCTGCTTTCCAGTACGGCGTTCCTCCCCACGCGGGACTGGCTTACGGCGTGGACCGTTTCGTGATGCTGTTAGCGCACGCGGAGAGCATCAGGGAAGTGATCGCCTTCCCGAAGGTGAAGGATGCTTCCGATCTGATGTGCGAGACGCCGAACGTGGTGGACGAAGCGCAGCTTGAGGAGCTGGGAATCGCGGTTAAGGCGCAGGAATAATACAGGAGAAGAGCTGAGAGGGGCGGGCGTGTATAGAAGCGATTGCCGTATGGTCAGATCATCAGGAGAGGTTTCGCGGGGCGCGCCGCGGGCCTCTCATTTTGTTATATTTTTTTGTGATACGGCGGGTGTTATTGACTTTTCTGCTTGAACTGTATGTTACTGCTCTTCATATATATACATGAGTTCACGCAGTGCTTTCCCGCCGATCTGTTCTGTTTGACAGTCTCCCGAAAAGGTAAAGCCGCATTTTTCATAAAATCTTCTGGCGCGGTGGTTATCCTCCAGAACCCACAGGAGAATGCGCTCAAATCCCAGTTTTTTTAACTCTTCCAGACAGGCTCGCAGCAGAGGACCGCCGCAGCCTTTTCCGGTGTATTCGGGGAGTAGGTAGATGGATATGATCTCCCCGCAGCCGCTGTACTCCTGCCACCTTGATCTGCAGAAGCTGGCGGTACCGACCGGG
>ERZ808028.1188-NODE-1188-length-16673-cov-18.390817_pt1 | contig 16673 bp, 16 predicted proteins | sample MGYA00380184_ERZ808028 | MGnify/ENA primary metagenome ERZ808028 (study PRJEB31490, sample SAMN06133397) | mouse gut metagenome | isolation source: J8_1 | host: mice | place: China: Chengdu | collected 2015-05 ...
CTGTACACCCCCCTGTTCGCCATCGCCCGCATTGTGGGCTGGTGCGCCCACCGGGTGGAGGAGGTCTACAACCCCTACGGCCGGATTATCCGCCCCGCCTACAAAGCGGTCATGCCCAAGCGGTCCTTCGTGCCGCTGGAAGAGAGAGGTTAAAAGCACCCTTTTGACCTCAAGCTCGAAGCGGCCAAAAACCAGGAAACGGTTTCAGAGACATAAAAAGCGGCGGTGCGTGAGCACCGCCGCTTGTCCGTTTATGGGATGTTTTTGGGTTTTGGCCTATACTGTTCTTCGCCGCTTTCCACAAACTTAATTAAATTGATGATTTCCTCCGCCGTCCATCCCGCACTTTGCAGCGCTTCGATCAGCCTATAATTTTCCTGCATATTCATAGATCGTTACCCCCTTTACCGTCCTGTTCCATCGTCTCATTGGTTGGGCGCTCTAATTATACCATAGGCCCCCTCAAAATACAACCATCCGATCAGCCCCGCTTCCAAACCGCCCCGCCGGGCACGTCGGTGACCTCGATGCCCTGGGCCTTCAGCTCCTCCCGGATGCGGTCGGCCTGGGCGAAGTCCTTGGCCTTTTTGGCCTGGGCCCGCTGGAGCACCAGGGCGTCGACGGCGGGGTCGCCCTCGCCCTGGATGGTGAAGCCGTCCGCCCCGGCGGTCTTGGCCTGGGCGGCCTCTTTTTCCCGCAGCTGCGCCGCCTTGGGAAGCAATGACAGGGACAGCACCTGGTCGAAGTCCGCCAGCACCGAGCGCTTGGTGGCGTCGTTCACCGGGGCCTTGAGCGCGTCGTACAGGCAGGTGATGCCCATGGAGGTGTTCAAATCGTTGCCCACCTGGGTGAGGAACTTCTCCTTGAGCTGGGCGGCAGCCTCCTGGTCTACCTCCCCGTCCCCGTCCTTCAGGGCGGCCACCCGCTTGATGAGCTTCTGATAGGCTCCGGCGGCGTTGTCCAGGTTCTCCCAGGAGAACACCAGCCCCTTGCGGTAGTGGCTCTGGAGGCAGAAGAAGCGGTAGGCCAGGGGGTCGTAGCCCTTCTCCTCCAGCAGGGACACGGTCAAAAACTCCCCCTTGGACTTGGACATCTTGCCGCTGTTGGTGTTCAGGTGGTGGACGTGGAACCACTGGGCGCACCAGGGGTGGCCCAGGTAAGCTTCGGACTGGGCGATCTCGTTGGTGTGGTGGGGGAAGGCGTTGTCCACCCCGCCGCAGTGCAGGTCCAGGTACTCCCCGTTGAACTTCATGGAGATGCAGGAGCACTCGATGTGCCAGCCGGGATAGCCCACCCCCCAGGGGGAATCCCATTTCAGGGCCTGGTCCTCGAACTTGGACTTGGTGAACCAGAGGACGAAGTCGTTCTTATTGCGCTTGTTCTGGTCCTCCTCCACGCCCTCCCGGACGCCCACGGCCAAATCCTCCTCGTCGTGGTCGTTGAACACATAATAATGGTCCAGGGTAGAGGTGTCGAAGTACACGTTCCCCCCCGCCACGTAGGCGGAGCCCTTGTCAATGAGGGCGGACACCACCTTGATGAACTCGTCGATGAGGCCGGTGGCGGGCTGGACCACCTCGGGGGTCTTGATGTTCAGCTTGGCGCAGTCATCAAAAAAGGCGTCGGTGTAGAACTTGGCGATGTCCATGACGGACTTGTTCTCCCTCTTGGCCCCCTTGAGCATCTTGTCCTCGCCGGTGTCGGCGTCGGAGGCCAAATGGCCCACGTCGGTGATGTTCATCACCCGGTTCACGTCATAGCCCTCGTAGCGCAAAAACTTCTCCAGCACGTCCTCCATGATGTAGGAGCGCAGGTTGCCGATGTGGGCGTAGTGGTAGACGGTGGGACCGCAGGTGTACATCTCCACCCGGTCGGGGGTGTGGGTCTTGAATTCTTCCTTCTTGTGGGTGGCGGAATTGTAAAGATACATGGTATTTTCCTCCCTTTCAGGTGTGGTTTTCCTCTGTGCGGGCGGTGCAGGACTCCCGCCGCCCCTGGATGTGGCACTGGTCCAGCAGCTTCTCCAGCACCTCCACCCGGTCGGACAGGGCGGACAGCCGTTCCAGGTTGGGGTTTTTCACGCTGGTCTGGTCCACCTCGTCGGCGTAATGGGTGGCCTTTCCGGCGATGCGTACGATCTGGGCGGGGATGCCCACGGCGGTGGCGTCGGCGGGCACCTCAGAGAGCACCACGGCGTTGGCGGCGATGCGGGAATTGTCCCCCACCTTGAAGGGCCCCAGCACCTTGGCCCCGGTGGAGATGAGCACGTTGTTGCCAATGGTGGGGTGGCGCTTGCCCTGGTCCTTGCCGGTGCCCCCCAGGGTGACGCCGTGGTAAATCAGGCAGTCGTCCCCCACCTCGGCGGTCTCGCCGATGACGATGCCCATGCCGTGGTCGATGACCAGCCTGCGGCCAATCTTGGCGCCGGGGTGGATCTCGATGCCCGTCCAGAACCGGCTCCACTGGGACACGAACCGGGCCAGGAACTTCAGCCTGTGGCAGTATAAAAAATGGGCCAATCTGTGGTAAAGGGTGGCGTGCACCCCGGGGTACAGCAGGAAAATTTCCAGCCTGCTCCGGGCCGCCGGGTCCCGGGCCTGATAGGCCCGGAGAGTCTCCCCCAATCGGGTCATAAAAAGGTTCCTCCTTGTCCAGATAAAAAACAAAGCCCCTCACGCCCGGAAGGCATGAGAGGCGGCGGTACCGCGGTTCCACTCTCGTTTCTCGCTCTTGGCCGTGACGTGGCCGGACGGAGGGCGCCCAAGTCCCCCTCGCTCCCGCGTGCAATTCGCCCATGGCCTCCCCGAGGGCCGCTTTCAGCCTGCGGCGGCCCCTCTCTGACGGTTTCGCGCCCGGACTACTCTCCGCGCTCATCGCGATATTTGGTTTTCATACTGTTTTAGTATACTATCACACCCGCCGGAATGTGTCAAGAGAGGGGCGGATTTTTTCCCGCCCTACGGCCCTCCTTGACAGCCCGGCCCAATCTTAAAGAACAAATTTTCGATTTCCGCTGGAATTTTCCGTCGAGGTGTGTTAATATATTACATTGACCTTATCGCCGCTCCGGGCGGCCGATTTCGAACGAGGTGAGTACATTGACCTTTTGGATGGCAATGGTTCTGGGCGTGGTGCAGGGCGTGGCGGAGTTTCTCCCCATCTCCAGCTCCGGGCACCTGTCCCTGCTGCAATACTTTTTCGGCATGGAGGAGCCGGACGCTTTATACAACATCCTGCTCCATTTCGCCACCCTGGTGGCGGTGTGCGCGGTGTACCGCCGGGACATCGCGGAGATGATCGTGGAGTTTTTCCGGCTGTTGGCCTCCCTGTTCACCAAGGGCGGGCGGCGGGAGCAGGGCAGCCCCCCCGAGGCCCGGCGGATGATCCTGCTGCTGATCTTGGGTACCCTGCCTTTGTTCCTGGTGCTGCCCTTTGACGACGCGGTGGAGGGGCTGGGGGCAAACCCGGTGTTCGTGTCCGCCATGCTGCTGGTCACCGGGTGCATCCTGTTCCTGTCCGACCGGTACGGCGGCGGGCGGAAAAACGGCCGCACCGCCACGGTGAAAGACGTGCTGCTGGTGGGCCTGGCCCAGGGGGCGGCCACCATCCCCGGCCTGTCCCGCTCGGGCACCACTATCTCCGCCGGGATGGCCCTGGGCTTCGAGCGCAATTTCGCCGTGCGCTTCTCCTTCCTGCTCTCCCTGCCCGCCGTGCTGGGGGCCACCCTGCTCAAGGTGGTCAAGGTGGCCCAGGGGGGGGAGCTTGACGCCAAGCTGCTGCCCATGTACCTGGCCGGCATGGTGGTGGCCGGGGTGGTGGGGTACTTCTCCATCTCCCTGGTGAAGCTGCTGGCGGACAAGGGCAGATTCGGCATGTTCGCCTACTACTGCTGGCTGGCCGGGGCCGCCTCCCTGGCCGCCGCCCTGATTCTGCCCCTGCTCTCCCCCGTTCCATAACAAAACAGGAGGACTCCTGAATGGCTTCCACACAAAAGAGAAACACCAATTCCGGCGGCTCCACAGGCCGCTCATCCTCCGCTTCCAAAAGCAGCGGCAGGCGGACCTCGTCCGGGTCCTCCCGGTCGTCGTCGGCGTCCAAAAACCGCTCCTCCCGCAAGCCCGCCCCCCAAAAGAGGCCCTACCGCCGGGAGGTGGGGGGGGCGGTGTGCCTGCTCATGGCCCTGTTCGGCGCCATCGGCTACTTCAAGACGGAGGAGGGGGCGGTGATCGCCCTGTTCTGCGACCTGCTGAAGGGGCTGGTGGGCTATGGCTTCTATCTGACTCCCCCCATGCTGCTGGGGGCGGCGGCCATCCTGCTGCTCCACCGGGGCCGCCCTGTCCGCCTGCGCCTGGCTGGGGCGGTGTGCCTGCCCGTGTTCATCGGCGCGCTGCTCCACCTGATCCTGTGCAAGGCCGAGTACGAGGGGGGCATCGCCCTGGTGGGCCAGCTCTGGAAGGACGGCAGGGCGATGGCCTCCGGCGGCGTGGCGGGCGGCCTCATCGCCATGGGCTTCCGCTTCGCCTTCACCACGGTGGGGGCGGTGGTGGTCCTGCTGATCTTGAGCGCGGCGGCGGCGCTTTGCGCTTTGCGCCTCACCCCGGCGGACGTGCTGGACTACTTCCGGGCGCGGCGGGACGACCGGCCCGAATACGACCCGGACGACTACCCCGAACCCGAAAAGCGGCCCAAAAAGCCCGCCCACCGGGAGCCGGAGCCCGCCCCCGCCTCCCGGCGGAAGAGCGCCGCCATCGACATCCCGGTGGACGACGGCCCCCTGCTGGCCAAAAAGCCCACCACCCCCGTGACCACCGTGCGCAAGAAGTCCTTTTTCGACAAGGTGGCAGGGGTCACGCCCCCCGGCCAGGAGGACCGGCCCCCCTTTGAGGAGGAGCCCCCCGAGTACGAGGACGTGGCCGAGCTGCGCCCCATGAAGGAGCCACCCCGCACCCCCAAGCCCGGCCCCGCCGCGCCCCCCCCGGCGTCGGTGGACGACCTGCTGCCCCCTCCGACCCCCACCCCCATCCGGGACGATCTGGACACCCCCTCCCCCGCCGTGGAGGAGGCCCCGCCGATGGTCCGGGAGGACCCGGTGCCCCCGCCCGTCATCCGGGAGCCCGCCCCCCAGAAGCTGTCCAAGGAGGAGGAGCGGGCCCAGGTCCAGGCGGAGATGGCCCGGGAGATCGAGGCAGGGATGGAGCAGGACTCCCCCGCCTACCGCTACCCCCCCGTCTCCCTGCTCAACGAGGGCCGTGGCGGCAATGCCGCCGCCGCGGACGGGGAGCTCCACGCCAACCAGCAGCGCCTTCAGGACGCCCTCCAGTCCTTTGGAGTCAGCGCCCACATCGTCAACGTCATCCGGGGCCCCGCCGTCACCCGGTACGAGCTGGAGCTGGACCAGGGGGTGAAGCTGAACAAGATCACCAATCTGTCCGGAGACATCGCCCTGGCCCTGGGGGCCTCCGCCGTCCGAGTGGCCCCCATCCCCGACAAGATCTCCACCGTGGGCATCGAGGTGCCCAACCGCCAGGTCAGCCCGGTGTGCATCCGGGACGTGCTGGGGTCCAAGGCCTTCACCGACAGCCCCTCTAAGGTGTCCTTCGCCGTGGGCAAGGACATCAGCGGCAGCCCCATCGTGGGCAATATCGCCAAACTGCCCCATATGCTCATCGCCGGCACCACCGGCTCGGGCAAGTCGGTGTGCACCAACTCCCTCATCATCTCCCTGCTGTACAAGGCCACCCCGGAGGAGGTCCGCCTCATCATGGTGGACCCCAAGATGGTGGAGCTGAGCGTCTACAACGGCATCCCCCACCTGCTCATCCCGGTGGTCACCGACCCGAAAAAGGCCGCCGGGGCCCTGCAGTGGGCGGTGAGCGAGATGATGAAGCGCTATCAAAAATTCTCCGAGGTGGGGGCCAAGGACCTGGCCTCCTACAACCGGCACGCCGCCCAGCGGGAGGACCTGGAGCCCATGCCCCAGATCGTGGTGGTCATCGACGAGCTGGCCGACCTGATGCTGGTGGCGGCCAAGGAGGTGGAGGAGTCCATCTGCCGGGTGGCCCAGATGGGCCGTGCCTCCGGGATGCACCTGGTCATCGCCACCCAGAGCCCCCGGGCGGACGTGATCACGGGCCTGATGAAGGCCAACATCCCCAGCCGCATCGCCTTCGCCGTGGCCTCCAGCCTGGAGTCCCGGATCATTTTGGACACCGTGGGCGCGGAAAAGCTGGTGGGCAAGGGCGACATGCTCTACGCCCCCCTGGGGCAGGACAAGCTGCGGGTCCAGGGCTGCTTCATCACCGAGGAGGAGGTGGCCAACGTGGTGGACTTCATCAAGGAGGGGGCCTGCGCCCAGTACGACGAGCAGGTCATGCACGAGATCGAGAAGAACGCCGAGGACAAGAGCAAGGCCGAAAAGGGCGTGGGCGGGTCCGAGCCGGAGGGCGGCGGCGACTACGACGAGCTGCTCCCCGCCGCCATCGACGTGGTGCTGGAGGTGGGACAGGCCAGCGTGTCCATGCTCCAGCGCAGGCTGAAGCTGGGCTACGGCCGGGCCGCCCGGCTGGTGGACCAGATGGAGGAAAAGGGCGTGGTGGGCCCCTTCGAGGGCTCCAAGCCCCGCCAGCTGCTCATCACCAAGGAGCAGTGGGCGGAGATGCAGTACAAGCAGAATATGACCCCGGCCGTGCCCGACGAGCTGCCCTTTGAGGGAGACGCCCTCCCCCAGGACCGGGACGCGCCCCCCTTTGAGGAGTAAAATCCATTTAATTGAGGAGGCCCCGCCATGAATGTGACAAGCTTACCCAGCTGTTTTGGCATCGGGCGTCATACCCCGTGCAAGTCCTCCCTTGGGGACAAACTCGTCTCCATGGTGAACGAAAGGGCCGCTTCTCCGCTGGAGGCCGCCAGACAGGCGCTTCTCAGCGCCAAGGAAAAGCTGGAGCTGCACCGCAACGGGCAGATCGAGGGCGCGCTGGAGGGATACCTCACTCTGCGCTCCCGTCAAACCTCCTATGAGAGCGGGCTTGACGCACACCGCCAGCAGCTGGAGCAATTCCAGGCGCTAAGCGCTCGCCGGGACCAGCTCTCCCAGCGGCTGTCCGCCGCCGGGCCCGTACCGGAGGGCAGGCTGTCCCCCCAGGTGAACGCCCTGGAGCAGGAGCTCGCGGCGGTGGACCGCGACATCTCCGCCCATGTGGAGCAGGCCAACCGCTACGCCGCATCTCAGCGCAAGTACGCGGACTATCTGGCGAAAACAGGTCAGGATGGGTACGCCGCCTTTGAGTATCAGCAGCCGGTCACGTACACCCGGGAGAACTTTGCCGGCGAGACGCAGCACATGATCGAGCGCATGGAGACTGGGTACGTCCAGTGGCGGGAGCGTGTGTCCTCCTACTGCGAGGCCCATGGCCTGACCCCTTACGATTTTGAGCGCTATCTGCAAGAGCGGCGCGAACTGGGCGAGGCCTGCTTCGCCGCGCAGCAGAGGTTCCGGCAGCTGCTGGATGCGTCGCAGGGCGCCGCTTCCCAGCGCTCTGACTTCGACACAGTGGAGCTCCGCAGGCGGGAGGAGGACGAGCTCATCCCATAGCGGGCGCCGGTTTCCCGTCGAGTATATGATGAAAAAAGGCCGCGATGGCGTATCGCGGCCTTTTTTGATGCGGTTGTCATCCTGCTTATCGAAACCAGCCCCGGTCCTCCCGGCTGTCCAGCACGTCCAGCATGGCCGACAGCATCTGCGCCGACTGCGCCCGGGTCAGGGGCTCATATAGGTCAGTGCTGCTGGAGAGCACAGACACCGCCTCCATGTTCACCATCGACTGATAGGCCCAGGCGGGGGCGGTCTCCTCGGAAAACGCGGAGGCCGTCCCGGACACATCGCCGGTGGCCAGCAGGCGGTCGATGATAACGGCGGCCTCCGCCTGGGTGATGGGGGCGTTGGGGGCGAACACCGTCTGGCCCGCGTCGTTGCGGGAGCCCTCCACCGTGCCCACCACCAGGGCGGCGGACACATAGCCCTTGGCCCAGGCGGAGATGTCGCCGTCGTCATAGAACCCGGTGAGGGACACGTCCGCCAGCGGCTCCTTCCCCGCCGCCGTCATGGCCATGGTCAAAAACTCCTCCCGGGTGAAGGCGCTGTCCGGGTCAAAGCAGTACAGGCTGCCCACCTGCCGCCCGGTGTACACCCCCTCCTCCGCCAGGCGCAGGGCGGCGTAGTGGGCCGGGTCGCCGGTGAGGTCGGAGTAGCTGACGGCAGTGGTCTGCTTCTGGATGACCACCTTCACCGTGGCGGGCTTGGAGCTGTTGCCCTTGGCGTCGATGGCCACATAGGTGAAGCTGTCCTTGCCCTTTTTACCCTCATAGGGGGTGTAGGTGAAGGCGGCGGGGTCGGTCTCGTCCATGGCGACCTGGCCCCGGGCGGGGCTGTCCACCACCTGGAAGGTGACCAGGTCCCCCTCCGGGTCCACGGCGGCGAAGCGGCTGGAGACGGCAACCCCCTTGTAGGTCTTGAGGGCCAGGTCCTCGGCGATGGGGGCGGCGTTTTCCACATCGGCGGTGGTGCTGGTCAGAGCCAGGGCGGGGGCGGTCAGAGCCCCAGCCAGGCAGACAGACAATATGATAATTCGTTTTTTCAAAGGGAAAACCTCCTTTGTATGGTTGTGGCCCTAGCATATCCCAAAGGAGATAAAATATGCGGGCGCTTCCTGTCGAAAGCACCCGCGAAAAATTTGGAAAACAGGGCTGGGACATCACAGCTGGCTCCGGTCCTTGAGCCAGCTGGGCAGGGGCCGCATTTTGATGCCGGACACCAGCCCCATGGCAATAAACAGCGTCAGGGTGGACGACCCGCCGTAGCTGAAAAAAGGCAGGGTCACCCCGATGACGGGGCCCACATAGAGGCACATGGCCACGTTGATGACGGTCTGGGCCATGAGCATGGCGGCGATGCCCATGGCGATATAGGCGGACATGTAGCTCTTGGCCCGGCGGGACACCCACACACACCGCAGGATGATGAGCAGCAGCATGAGCAGCAGCACACAGCAGCCCACCATGCCGAACTCCTCCCCGCACACGGCGAAGATGTTGTCGGTATGCCGGGCGGGCAGGCTCTGCCGGGCGGGGGAATGGGTCTGCGTGCCCCTCATCCAGCCCATGCCGGTGAGCTGGCCCGAGCCGATGGCCAGCAGGGACCGGTTCTGCTGCCAGCCCGCGCCCTGGGGGTCCAGGTTGTTGCCCTTCCAGTGCTCCACCACAATCCGGAATCGCATGATGCGGTAGTCGGTCCAATATTTGGTGCGGGGCAGGATGAAATGCCACAGAAAGACGAGGGCCCCCACCGCCGGGATGCCCACGCCGATGAACCACCACCTGCTCACCCCGGCCACCCAGGCCATGATGATGAAGATGAACAGGTAGACCAGCACCATCCCCCAGTCGCCGGACAGCACCGCCAGCATCCCGGCGAACACGCCGGTGAGGACCAGGTACTTCACCAGGGCGGGGAACCGGCCCAGGCCCTTTGGGCGCTCCTTGTTGATGAGCCAGGCCAGCACCACGATGTAGGACAGCTTGGCGATCTCCCCGGGCTGGAAGCCGGGGAAGCCGGGTATGGGCAGGTAGACCCAGCTTGTGTTGCCGCTGTCCCCGCCCTCGCCGAAGGGTTTGAGCAGCAGGATGACAAACAGGCCCAGCACCAGGAACACCCACCACCACTTCTCCATCAGGTACTCGATGTCGATGAAGGTGATCCACACATAGGCCACAACGCCCAGGCACAGGAACATGGCCTGCTTTTTGGCGCAGCTCCAGAGAACCTCATAGTACTGGGTGGCGGAATAGACGAGCACCAGCCCCATGAGGCTGGCGATGACGCACAGCGCCAGCAGGACCACGTCTCCTTTATGGAAAAATTCCTTGAGTGTGCGTGTGGGCTGCAAGGCGGGGCCTCCTCTCGGGCGAAAACTGCAAATTAGTATAGCACATCGCGGCGGAATATGCTATACTGTTTTGAACGAGTTTTGAAAAACTTAACTTTAATGACTGGAAGTGACCGCAAATGGAATTTGTCACCCACAGCCGGGAGGAGACCGAGACCCTGGGGGCGCGTCTGGCAGACACGCTGGAGGCGGGCCGGGTGGTGGCCTTCACCGGGGACCTGGGGGCGGGCAAGACCGCCTTTGTGTCCGGCATGGCCCGGGCGCTGGGGGTTGAGGAGCGGGTGACCAGCCCCACCTTCACCATCGTCAACGAATACGAGGGGGGGCGCCTGCCCCTGTTCCACTTTGATATGTACCGGCTGGGCAGCGCCGACGAGCTGTTCCACATCGGCTGGGAGGACTACCTGGCCCGGGGAGGCGTGTGCGCCGTGGAGTGGAGTGAGAACGTGGCCGAGGCCATCGAGCCCGACGCCGTCCGGGTGTCCATCCGCCGGGGGGACGGGGACGATGACCGGGTCATCACCATCGAGGGGGTGGAGCTGTGAAAATCATCGCGCTGGAGAGCTCGGCCATCACCGCCTCTGTGGCGGTCACCGAGGACGAGAGACTGCTGGCCCAGTCCTTTCAAAACAGCGGACTGACCCACTCCGCCACCCTGATGCCCATGGTGGCTGACCTGCTGAAAAACACCGGCCTCACCCTGGAGGAGATGGACGTGGTGGCGGTGGCGGCGGGGCCGGGGTCCTTCACGGGGGTGCGCATCGGCGTGGCCGCCGCCAAGGGGCTGGCCTGGCCTGGGGACAAGCCCTGCGCCCCCTGCTCCACCCTGGAGTCCATGGCCTGGCAGTGCGCCCACATGGACGGCGAGATCTGCGCCGCCATGGACGCCCGGAGGAATCAGGTGTACTGCGCCCGGTTTCGGGCGCAGGGCGGGACCCTCACCCGCCTCACCCCCGACCGGGCCATGGGGCTGGACGAGCTGGGGTCGGAGATCCGGGCCTCAGGACAGCCCCAGACCCTGGTGGGGGACGGGGCCCATCTGGTGCAAAGGGCGCTGGAGGAGCGGGGCCTGCCCTGGGCCCTCATGCCCCCCCATCTGCTGTACCAGACCGCCTGGGGGGTGGCCCGATGCGCCCTGCGCATGGCGCGGGCGGGCGAGCTGGTGTCCGCCGCCGCCATGGCCCCCAGCTACCACCGGCTGAGCCAGGCGGAACGGGAGCGATTGGAGCGCCTGAGCGGAACGAAATAAGGAGCGCCTCTCCCGGCGGACCGGGAGGGGCGCTTTTTGTGACTCGATTGGGATGCTGCCTTAAAAGTAGAACAGCTCCTCGAACTTCTTGTCCAGCGCCACGCACAAAATGAGCGCCAGCTTGGCGGTGGGGTTGAACTGCCCCGTCTCGATGGAGCTGATGGTGTTGCGGGACACGCCCACCAGCTCCGCCAGCGCCGCCTGGGACAGGCCCTTCTCCGAGCGGGCCTCCTTCAGGCGGTTTTTCAGGATCAGGCTCTCGTCCATCAGAAGACCCCCAGCGTGCGGCGCAGGTAGACCAGGAAAAAGAACAGGCTGAACCCGATGTACACCAGGCCGAAAAACAACTCATGACGGCGGTGGAGCTTGGCGTATTTGAACAGGGAGACCGTGGCGTAGGCGGCCCACAGCACCGTCCAGGCACTATAGTCCGGGCCGTCCCGGAAGATGGCGTGGAGCACGCTGAGCAGGGAGCACACCAGCATACCCACGCCAAGTCCGACGCCGTTGGCCTTGCCCAGCACCTCGGCCTCCACAAGATCCCGGTCTTTGTTCTCCTCCCGGCTTTTCTTCAGGATTTCGTCTTTGTCCATGAGATGGACCTCCCAAATCATATTGCCAAGTTTACTTGGTATTACTATCATAGCATTGCCAAGTTTTATTGTCAATAGATTTTGCCAAGAAAACTTTGCAGCATTTAGCGCAGGCTGTTCAGGTATGTTTCCACATCAAAGGGGTCGAGGGGACTATCCTTTCGCAAATATAGCGGGTGGTGGGGGTGCCCCGCGCGGGTCCGCTTCCCGGCGGAAAACCACCGGGCGCCCCGGCCCTCCCCCACCGCGGCCATATCCCGGACGCATTGGGGCAGGTAGTCCCGCTTCTCGATGACCGCCCCCCAGGCCGCCCACACCGCCGGACTGCCGCCCTTGTCCAGGGATAGGACGTAGTCGAAGGCCCGCAGGTTCTCGGCGTGGAGGGCGAGGTTGAGAGACTTGTCCATGTCCTCGGGCCGGGTGGCCCGCTGGGCGTAGACGTTGAACATGAGGAAGCTGTCGTAGCCGTTGTGGAGGGCCACCCGCTCCACCGACTTCAGGGTGGGGTCCAGGCCGCCGGGGGCGGCGGTGGAGGGATTCACCCCGATGCAGATGAGGGGCCGCTCCCCCCGGGTGCCCAGGATGTACCGGTACTCTCCGTAATAATTGGGGACATAGAGCCACTTTGTTATGTCGTAGTCGGGGGAGGGGGCCAGGGCCGCCGCCAGGGCGTCGTCGAACCGGACCAGCTCCAGGGTGGCGGTATCGCCGCTTGGAATGTGCATAAAATCACCTCAGACGACAGTTTAGCACAAAAACTGGGGAATAGAAAGGGGCTTTTGAGGACAAAAGCCTGTTGCGGGGACTTCCATGATGTGGTATGATATTGAAAATCATTTCAATGGAGGTACGCCATGGAACGGCAGAATGTCCAAGCCCTTGCCCCGGAGCACCGGCACTGGATTGGGATGCGCATCATCAAGACGGTGGTGGCGGTGTTCCTGTGCGGCCTGCTGGCCTATCTCCGGGACACGTCCGCCCTGTACTCCATGTTCGCCGCCCTGTTCTGCGTCCAGCGCTCCACGGGCAAGACCATTGAGTCGTCCATCAACCGTGTGCTGGGCACCCTTGTGGGGGGCGTGGTGGGGGTGCTGACGGTTTACGCCATGGACACCCTGCACATCCTGCACATCGACCTGCTGCGGTATTTTTTGATGTCCCTGCTCCTCATCCCCGTCATTGAGCTGTGCCTGGTGATGAAGCGGCCGGACTGCGCCGGCATGGCCTGCGTGGTGGTCATGTGCCTGGTGGTGGACCCCGGCGACAAGCCCGCCGTCTACTCCATCGAGCGGCTTTTTGAGACGGCGGTGGGAGTGGCGCTGGCCTGCGGCATCGACATGCTGCTGCCCCACCAGCCCCTGCCCCAGGAGAGGCCCCTCCCGCCCCAGCAGGACCAGGAGCCGCCCTCCAGGGAAGGGGAGGAGCCCAGGTGACCTATCAGGACATCCACCCCGCCCGGTTCCTGGCCCGGCCCAACCGCTTCATCGCCCAGGTGGAGCTGGAGGGCCGGGTGGAAACCGTCCATGTGAAGAACACCGGGCGGTGTAAAGAGCTCTTGCTCCCCGGCTGCACGGTGTATCTGGAGGGCAGCGCCAACCCTGAGCGCAAGACAAAATATGACCTGGTGGCGGTGGAGAAGGCACGCCCCGGCCTGCCGCCCCTGTTCATCAACATGGACTCCCAGGCCCCCAACAAGGTGTTCGCGGAGTGGATGGGGTTGGGGCTGGGGGAGGAGCTGGGCCTTCCCCGCCCTACCCTGCTGCGTCCGGAGACAACATGGGGGAATTCCCGGTTTGACTTCTACTGGGAGCTGTCAGATACCGGGAAAAAAGGCTTTATTGAGGTCAAGGGCTGCACCCTGGAGGAAAACGGCCTGGCCCTGTTCCCCGACGCCCCCACCCAGCGTGGGGTCAAGCACCTGCGGGAGCTCATCGCCTGCCACGAGGCGGGCTTTGAGGCGGCGGTGTGCGTCGTCATCCAGATGGAGGGGATGTCCGCCTTCTCCCCCAACGACCGCACCCACCCGGAGTTCGGCGCCGCCCTGCGGGAGGCCGCGGCGGCGGGGGTCAAGGTGCTGGCGGTGGAGTGCGACGCCCGCCCCAGCTCCCTGACCATGACCAAGCCCGTGCCCGTAAAGCTGTAAAAAAGGAGCGACACATGACCCAATCGTATCTTGACGGGCTGCTGGCAAAGGCCGTGGCCCTGGCCCGGGCGGTGCGCATTCCTGTCTCCCGGGACATCCGCCCTCAGGTCCGGCTCAACCGCCGGGCCCGGACCCGGTTCGGCTGCTGCATCCGGAAGGACGGCGCGTACACCATCGAGCTGTCCGCCCAGCTGGCTGGCCAGGGCAGCGAGGAGGCCGTTTTTCAGGTGCTGGCCCACGAGGTGCTCCACACCTGCCCCGGCTGCTCCAACCACGGGGCCCGGTGGCGGGGCTACGCCCAGCGGATGAACGACGCCTACGGCCTGAACATCCGGCGCACCGACAGCTTCGACGGCCTGGGCGTGGAGGACCAGCGCCCGGTGCGGTATGAGGTGGTGTGCCTCCAGTGCGGACGGCGCATCCCCCGGATGAAGCGCTCCCCCCTGGTAGACCACCCGGAGCGCTACCGCTGCGCCTGCGGCGGGACGCTGGCGGTGGAGGAAGCCCGCCCCCAGGAAAAAAACGGAAAATCATGACGGCAGGGGGGCATTTGCCCCCCTTTTCATAAGTTGTGCCCGAAACAAGAGAAAAAAACGGCCTATTTTTGTTCAGAAAACCTTTGACTCAGCGGGCAAAGCGGGATATACTTTCCCTGGAGACTGGAGGATGGAAAATGCCTCCAACCCCTTGATTGGAAACGTTTTCAGACCCGCCGCCCACCGGGCGGCATCACCGGATTTGAAAGGAGATCGTATATGGACGTCAAACAACGGATGGGAGAGCTGGCCCAGGCAAAGTACGCCTGTGAGCTGGCCCAGTGCACGGACCAGCAGCTCTATCACGTTCTGCTCCAGCTCAGCCAGGAGCTGGCCCAGGCCCGCCCCGCCCCCAACCGGGAGCGCAAGCTGTACTACTTCTCCGCGGAGTTTCTCATCGGCAAGCTGCTGAGCAACAATCTGCTGGCCCTGGGCGTCTTTGACCAGGTGTCCCAGGTACTGACCGAGTGCGGCCATACCCTGTCCGCTGTGGAAGAGGTGGAACCGGAGCCCTCCCTGGGCAACGGCGGCCTGGGCCGCCTGGCCGCCTGCTTCCTGGACTCCATCGCCGCTTTGGGCCTCAAGGGCGACGGCGTGGGGCTCAACTACCACTACGGCCTGTTTGAGCAGAGGTTTGCCCACAACAAGCAGGACGAGCGGCCCAACCCCTGGATTGAGGACGAGAGCTGGCTCATCCCCACCGGCACGGAGTTCGAGGTGCCCTTCGGCTTTGGCGGCGTGAAGGCGAAGCTCTTTGACATCGCCGTCCCCGGCGCCCACACTGAGATCGCCAACCGCCTCCACCTGTTCGACGTGGAAAACCCCGCCCCCGCCCCCGCTGAGGGCATCGACTTTGACAAGACAGACCTGCCCGCCCGGCTCACCTCCTTCCTCTACCCCGACGACAGCGACGAGGCGGGGCGGCTGCTGCGGGTGTACCAGCAGTACTTCATGGTGTCCGCCGGCGCTCAGCTGGTGCTGAAGGAACTGGAGGAGCGGGGCTTCGACCCCCATACCATCAGCGAGCACGTAGTCATCCAGATCAACGACACCCACCCCTCCATGGTCATTCCCGAGTTGGTCCGCCTGCTGACGGCCAAGGGCCTGACCATGGACGAGGCGGTGGACCAGGTGTCCAAAACCTGCGCCTACACCAACCACACCATCCTGGCCGAGGCCCTGGAGAAGTGGCCCCTGCCCTTCATCGAGAAGGTGGCCCCCCAGCTGGTGCCCATCCTCCGGGAGCTGGACGCGCGGGCCCGGGCCGCCCATCCCGACCCGGCGGTGGGCATCATCCAGACCCAGGAGCACACCGACAAAAAGGGCGAAAAGGTGGTCAGCGAGACCGTCCACATGGCCCACCTGGACATCCACTACGGCTACTCCGTCAACGGCGTGGCAGCTCTTCACACCGATATCCTCAAAAGCTCCGAGCTGCGCCATTTCTATGACATCTACCCGGAGAAATTCAACAACAAGACCAACGGCGTCACCCTGCGGCGCTGGCTGGAGGTGTGCAACCCCGAGCTGGCCGCCCTGCTGGACCAGTGCGTGGGCAAGGAGTGGCGGACCGACCCCAACCGGCTGAACAAGCTGATGGACTTCTACAACGACGGCGCCGTGCTGGACAAAATGGTGGCCATCAAGGCGGACAACAAGCGGGCGCTGGCCCTGGAGCTGCGCCGGGCCCAGGGCATCGAGATGGACCCGGAGTCCGTGTTCGACATCCAGGTGAAGCGCCTCCACGAGTACAAGCGCCAGCAGATGAACGCCCTGTACGTCATCCGCAAGTATCTGGACATCAAGGCGGGCAAAATCCCCGAGCGACCCGTCACCGTCATCTTCGGCGCCAAGGCCGCCCCGGCCTATGTGATGGCAAAGCACATCATCCACCTGATTCTCTGCCTGCGCCAGCTCATCGAGAACGACCCCCAGGTCCGCCCCTGGCTGCGGGTGGTCATGGTGGAGAACTACAACGTGTCCTGGGCGGAAAAGCTTATCCCCGCCTGCGACATCTCCGAGCAGATCTCCCTGGCGTCCAAGGAGGCCAGCGGCACCGGCAACATGAAGTTCATGGCCAACGGGGCCGTCACCCTGGGCACCCGGGACGGGGCCAACGTGGAGATCGCCGACCTGGTGGGGCCGGACAACATCTACAGCTTCGGCGCGTCCAGCAACTGGATCATCGAGCTGTATGAGCAGAAGGCCCGG
>ERZ808028.1189-NODE-1189-length-16662-cov-8.723606_pt1 | contig 16662 bp, 12 predicted proteins | sample MGYA00380184_ERZ808028 | MGnify/ENA primary metagenome ERZ808028 (study PRJEB31490, sample SAMN06133397) | mouse gut metagenome | isolation source: J8_1 | host: mice | place: China: Chengdu | collected 2015-05 ...
ACGTCGAAGCAGGTCATGAGCTCCGGGTGGAGCCGGGCGGTCATGAGCACGCTGAGCTTTCGGGCCACGTCCCGCTCCCCCAGGGCGGCCATGTCCCGGCCGTCCAGGTAAACCGCCCCCCCGGTGAGGGGGAGCTGGCGGATCAGGCTCTTTAAAATGGTGGACTTGCCCGCGCCGTTGGGGCCGATGAGGGTCATGATCTCTCCCTGGCGCAGGGTGAGCGCGATACCGCCGATGAGGGTTTTCTTGTTGTAGCCCACGCTCAGGTCCTGGGTGTGCATACGGATCTCGCTCATGGGTTTCCTCCTCTCCCGCCCCGCCGGGAGGCCATAAGCCAGAGCACCACCGGCGCGCCGAACACGGCGGTCACCGAGCTGATGGACATGTCCCGGGGGGCAAAGGCGGTGCGGGCCACCAGGTCGCAGAACAGGCAGAAGGCCGCTCCTCCCAGGAAGCAGCCCGGGATAATGACGATGGGCTTGGCGGTGCGGAACAGGCCCTTCACCAAATGGGGCACGGCGATGCCCACGAAGGAGATAGGTCCGGCAAAGGCGGTGACGGTGGCGGACAGCAGGCTGGACAGCAGGATCAGCTGGGCCCGGAACCTCTTGATGTTCACCCCCATGTTCTGGGCGTACACCTCTCCCATCTGATAGGCCCCGATGGGCTTGGACAGCAGGAAGGTGAGGACCAGGGCGGTCCCCACAATCCAGGCCATCAGCTTCACGTCCTCCCAGGAGGTGCCGGAGAAGCTTCCCAAGGACCAGTTGTGGAGGTTGACGATGTTGGAGTCGTCGGCGAAGGTGACCACAAAGTCGGTGACGGCGGAGCAGATGTTGCCGATCATGATGCCGCAGACCACCAGCATGGACATGCTCCGCACCCGACGGGACATGAGCAGCACGAAGCCCGTGGAGATCATGGAGCCCGCAAAGGCCCCGGCCACCATGGACATGGAGCTGATGACGATGCCCCGGCTGAGGAACCCTACCATCACCAGGGACACCGTCAGCTTGGCCCCGGAGGAGATGCCCAGCACAAAGGGCCCGGCGATGGGGTTGGCGAAAAAGGTCTGGAGCAGAAAGCCGGACACGGACAGCGCCCCGCCCAGGATGGCGGCGGCGACCACCCGTGGAAGCCGGATGGTCCAGATGATGCCGGACATCTCCCGAATGGAGCCGGCGATCTCCCCCAGGGTGATGTCCACGCTGCCCGCGCCGATGTTCCAGAGCAGCAGCCCCAGCGCCAGCGCCGTCAGCAGGACCAGTCCGGCGGCATAGCGCAGGCGGTCGTCTCTCATGGCGTTCCCTCCGTCATTTCAGCCGGTAGAGGTAGGTCAGCGACCCGTCCGCCCCATGGCCCTCGGTCAGAATCTTGTTGATGTCCAAAATCATCTCGCCCACCGACTGGGACTCCTGGAACATGCTCTTGCCGGTGCACCACACATTGCCCTCCCGCACCGCCTTGAAGTCGGCCAGGGGGGCGCTTTTGGCCGCCAGCTGGTCCAAAGTCTCCAGGGCGGACTCAATGGCGCTGTTGTAGATCAGAATATCGGCGTCCTTGGCCATATCGTAAAAGCTCTCCATCTGGATGTTCATGGTGGACAGAGCGTTTTCCTCCCCGCCCAGCTCCTTTAGGGCGTACGCCCCTCCGGCCAGGTCGATGGCCTTGGCGATGTAGTCCCCCGGTTTGCGCACCGTCACCATGCCGTTGGCGGTGACGGCGAAGAAGGCCACCGTCTTGCCGGTGCCCTCCTGCTCCAGCACGGGCTCCAGCTTGGCCAGCTGGCCGTCGTAGTAGGCCTTGGCCTCCTCCTCCCGGTTGAACAAAGCGCCGTACAGCTTCACCCACTCCATCCGGCCCAGGGGGTGGCTCTCGTAGCTGGACCGCTCCACCAGCACCGGGACGCCCAGCCGCTCCAGCTGTTCCTTCACCTCCGGGTTGTGGTAGATCATGGTGGAGGTGAGGGCAAGCCCGCAGTTTTTGGACTGGATCAGCTCGTAGTCCGGGGCGGAGTATTTCCCGGCGTATACGATCCGACCCGCCTCCATGGCGGCGCGGGCCTCGGGGATGTACCAGCCCCCGGCCTGGGTGCCGGACAGGGTGACCGCGTCCATCACCTCCAGCTGCCGGAAGCAGTCCATGGCGGCGGTGGCCTGGAGGTAGATATTCTCCAGGGGTTGTTGGAGGATCACCACCTCCTCCGGCGTGCCCTCCGGCACCGGGTCCAGCTCGGGAACCACCAGATAGACCGTCTGGTCGATGGTGATTCGTTTATAGCCCTCTTGGGTGTAGTCCACGGCAAAGCTCTGGGCATAGTCCAGCTCCATGTGATTACTCCAATCCAATTCGCTCCAGGGCGGAACAGTCCGCTCCGTATTGGACGGCTCCGCTCCCTGGGAAGGGGTCTCCGGGGGAGAAGCGGAGGGCTGCTCCCCGCCGGGGCCGCAGGCGCACAGGGTCAGGGCCAGCGCCAGGGCGGGCAAAAGAAAATTCCAGCGTCTCATGGCCCCTCCTCACTGCTTCACCAGGCTGGCGGAGTCAAAGGTCAGGGTATACTCCACCTCATGGGGCTCGCTCATGGCCACGGTGTCGGCCACCACGGGCAGGACCTGGTCAAAGGCGGCCACGGGGATCTCAAAGGTGGAGTTGGACCCGGGGGCGCTGATCAGGTCGTAGCGCACGCCGCCCACCTTCATGTAGTCAAAGTTGGGGCTGCTCCACACGATGGTGGCGTAGAACTGCCCGTTAGCGCACCGAAGCTGGGCGGGGGACTGGACGGTGGCCCGGCCCGTGCCCCCCGCCAGGGTCACGTTGGCGGTGTAATTTCCGTCCTCCGGCCCCTGGGGAGCGGGCTTCGGGGTGGGCGCAGGAGTCGGTTCAGGCGTGGGGGTGGGTGTCGGCGTGGGTATAGGCTCCGGCGTGGCCGTGGGCGCTGGGGCGGCTGTGGGCGCTGCACTGGGCTCTGGGGCAGTCGTGGGCTCCGTGCTGGGCGCCGGGGTGTCAGTGGGGACGGCGCTGGGCGCGGCTGTCTGGGACTGCTCCGGGGCGTCACTGGGGGCCTGGGAGGCCTCCGGCTCCGCTCCTCCGGCGCACCCGGCCAGCAGAGCCAGGGCCAGGGCCGACGCCATAAGGCGGGAAAGCGTTTGTTTTTTCATCATTGGTCACTCCTCGGTGAATCAAAGAACCTTAAATCAATGGGAGCGCCGTGGAGCGCTTCCGCTCCACGGCGCTCTGGGAAAGGAAAGGGGGATAGGCAGGTTATTTCGCCACGGCGGTGTCGGAAAGGAAGGTGAGGGTGCGGTCAAACCACTTGCCGGACTTGACGGCGTGGGCGGCGTAGGACAGCTCCTCGTCCAGCCCGGCCACGGAAATGGTGAAGGTGTACTTGCCGTCGGCGTCCTCCACATAGTCCACAGCGCCCTCGGCGGCCTTCTCGGCCTCGCCCTTGGCGCCAGCGTACATCTTGTCGTAGCCGGTGCCGCTGAGGGTCAGTACGGCGGTCATCTTGCCGTCCTTGACGGTGAGCTCACAGGCCACCACCCGGAACATGCCGGAGTCGCTCTCCACCTCAATGGTGTAGACCCCGTCGGCCAGCCCCTTGGGCTCCTCCTGGTTGTCGGGGTTGTCCGGGTTGGGCTCCACGTCGATGCCGGTGTCCTTCAGGTCCTTGGCGTCCTTGGCGTGGGCGCACAGCAGGTCCCGGATGGCCTTCACCTCGCCCAGGCCCTTGATCTCGCACTGGACCTCCAGCCCGGCGGCGGAGAACACGGAGTACCAGGACTCGGGGTTTTTCTCATCGGCCATGTCGTTGTTGGCGTGGTCCCCGGCCACGATCATCATGGGGCGCAGAATGACCTTCTCATACCCGGCCTCCTTCACCGCCTTGGCCAGGTCGTGGGCGGTGGGCTCGGACTCCACGGTGCCCACGAAGTGATTGTCATAGCCCCCGTCGTTGAGCAGCTTCTGCATCTTGGCGTAGACGCCGTTGGCGGCGGCCTCGGTGCCGTGGCCCATCCAGCACACGGCGGTCTTGCCGTCCTTGGTCAGGTCCTGAGTGGCCTCAGCCATGCCCTCGGCCACCTTGGCGAAGTCGTCGTCGGAGGTGAGCAAGGGCGCGCCGATCTTGACGGATTTGAAATCGCCCTCCACCTTCTCCAGGGCCTTCACCAGATCGCCGTACTCATAGCCGTTCATCAGGTGGGTGGGCTGGACCAGCAGCTCCTCCACACCGTTGGATTTGGCCCGCTCCAATGCCTGCTTCACGTTGTCGATGAGCTCGCCGTCCCGGCGGTAGACGTGCTCGATGATGGTGTCGGCGGTGAACGCCCGGCGGACATCGTAGCCGTCGAACGCCTTGTCCATGGTCTCCTCCACCGCGCCGATGGTGGCCGCCCGGTTGTCGTTAAAGCTGGTGCCGAAGCTCACCACCAGCAGCTCCTTTTTGCCGATCTCATCCTGGTTGCGAGGGTTATCCTTGGAGGCGTCGCCTGTGGAAGCGTCGTCCATATAGCGGCACAGAATGGCGGCCACCTGAGCCCGGGTGGCGACGCCTCCGGGGACCAGCTTGCCGTCGCCGCCGGTGATGAACTCACTGGCCACGGCCCAGTTCATGTAATCTTTGGCCCAGGCGCCCATATCGTTCGCATCGGGATAAGCGGCCAGCACGTCCTCCCGGCTCTTCAACGCGTCCTTGCCAACCTGACGGGCGGCGAACTCATTGAGGATCTTTGCAATCTCCTGCCGGGAGGCCATGCCGTCCGGGTCGAACACATTGCCGCCCTTGCCGTTGACAATCTTATGGTCATAGGCCCAGATCACCGCGTCAAAGTAATCGCTGTCAGCCGATACGTCTTTGAAAGGGCTCTTGATTTCTCCGCCGGGCAGCGTAGGGGACCCGGCCAGACGGTACAGGGCGGTCACCAGGTCGGCCCGGGTCATGGGGTCGTTGGCACCGAAGGCGGTGTCGGTTTTGCCGTCCACAAGCCCCTGGTCCACAATGCGCTCCACATATTCCTGGGCCCAGGCGGGCACATCGGCGTACTGCTTGCCGCCGTCTTCCGCCGCGAACGCGGTTCCGGTCAGGGCGGATGTCATGAGCGCCGCCAGCAGCAGCGCCGTCAGTTTCTTCCATTTCCTCATGCTCTCTTTTTCCTCCTTGCGGTCTTTCGTATGGTATGATTTTCCCTGCGCGGCTTTTCCGCGCCGTCGGGGGCACATGGTCACGCCGGAGAGCCGCAAAAAAAGCGCTCCGGGCCGAAAGGCTCAGAACGCAACAGTGCCTCACCGCGTACACGCAGTGAGGCCGAACAAGAAGCGCACTTCCGGTTTCGGCAGAATGCAGCCAGCTGTCACATACCTGACTTATCCTCTCGCGGAGGCATCACAGTGACCGACTCGCAGGGCTTCTCACCCTATTACGTGTGCCGCATGGGCGGCCACAGCTGGCGTGGAGTATTTACTTGAATGCAGGTTAACACAGTTCGACAAATTTGTCAAGCTTTTCCGGCTGTGATCATCCGCATTGCAAAAATAGACCGCCGGGGGAAACAGCTCCTCTTTGCCGGGGCCGGCTTCGTCCGGCCCCGGCCGCAAAACGCGCCCACTCTTTCGCGTCTCCGGTTTTAGCCCAACTGGGTTTTCAGCCGGTACAGCAGGTTCATCGCCTCGATGGGGGTGAGGGTTTCCACGGCGGCGGCCCGGAGCTGTTCCAGCACCGCCGCTCCCGCCACGTCACCCAGAGATACCTGGCCATCCTCTTCAGCTTTGGGCGCGGGGGCGGGAGCGGGAGCGGCCCTTTCCTGGGCCTCCAGTTCGGTCAGGATTTCCCTGGCCCGGTCCACCACCCTGTTCGGTACTCCGGCCAGTTTGGCCACCTCCACGCCGTAGCTCTGGTCCGCCCCGCCGGGCACGATTTTGCGCAAAAACACAATGCCGTCCCCCCGCTTCTTGGCGGAAATGTGGTAATTGCGAACCCCCTCAATGGCGTGTTCTACTTCGGTAAGCTCGTGGTAGTGAGTGGCGAACAGGGTCTTGGACCCCAGCCGTCTTTTGTCGGCGCAGTATTCCAGCACCGCCCGGGCGATGGACATACCGTCGTAGGTGGAGGTGCCACGGCCGATTTCGTCCAGGATCAACAAGGATTTTGGGGTGGCGTTTTTCAGCATCTGGGCCACTTCGGTCATCTCCACCATAAAGGTGGACTGGCCCGCGCTCAGGTCGTCGGAAGCCCCGATCCGGGTGAACACCCGGTCCACCACCCCGATCCGGGCGGATCTGGCCGGGACAAAGGAGCCCATCTGGGCCATGAGCACGATGAGGGCCACTTGGCGCATGTAGGTGGACTTGCCCGCCATGTTGGGCCCGGTGATGATGGACAGCCGGTCCAGCTCCCCGTCCATACGGGTGTCGTTGGGAACAAACAAGGAGTCCTTCAGCATGCGCTCCACCACCGGGTGGCGGCCCTCCCGTATGTCGATGACCCCGCTGTCGTCCACTGCGGGCCGGACGTAACCGTTTTCCACCGCCGTCCCCGCGAAGGAGGCCAGCACATCCAGGAAGGCCACACTGCGGGCCACATCCTGCACCTGCCGCACCCGCTGGGCGGCGGCGTCCCGCAGCCGGCAGAAAAGCTGATACTCCAGGGCGGTGACCCGGCTCTGGGCGGAAAGAATTTCGTGCTCCAGGTCCTTCAATTCCTGGGTAAAGAATCGCTCGCAGTTGGCCAAGGTCTGCTTGCGGACATAGTCCTCCGGCACCATGGCGTAGTAGCTTTTGGACACCTCGATGTAGTAGCCGAACACCTTGTTGTAGCGCACCTTCAGACTCTTTATGCCGGTGCGCTCCTTTTCCCGTCCCTCCAGGGCGGCCACCATGTCCGCCCCGTGGTCCAGGATGTCCCGGAGCCGGTCTACGTCCCCGTCATAGCCCCGGCGGATGAAATCTCCCTCCCGGATGGTGAAGGGCAGACGGTGGCCGTCCTCATCGTCCCGAATGGCCCGCTTCAGCAGGGCCTGGAGGTCGGAAAGACCGCCGAAGTCCCCCAGAAAATCGAAGCGCCGGGGGGCGGACCGGGCCAGGGGGGAGGCCAGCTGGGCCAGCTCGGGCAGGATGGCCAGCCCGTCCGCCAACGTGAGCAGGTCCCGGGCGTTGGCGGAGCCGTACACCACCTTGCCGATGAGCCGCTCCAGGTCGGGCACCCGCCGCAGGGCACGGGACAGCTCCTCCCGGACCACTCCATCCGCCGCCAGTGCGGATACTTGGTCCTGCCGGAAAGCGATGGCGGCCGGGTCGCACAGGGGCTGCTCAATCCAGGCCCGGATGAGCCGGTGGCCCATGGGGGTGCGGGTTTTGTCCAGCACCCACAGCAGGGAGCCCTTTTTCTCGCTGCCACGGATGGTCTCAGTGAGCTCCAGCGTCCGCCGGGCGGTGAGGTCCAGCTCCAGATAGCGCTGAGTTTTCGACCCGTCGATCTCCAGCCGGCCCAGATGGCTCAAGTCGGTCTTCTGCGTCTCTTTCAGATAGGCCGCCAGGGCGCCCGCCGCCTGCCAGCACATGCGGGGGCCGTCCTCCTCCGGCAGAACGTGGTCCCCCTTCCCCAGAATGCTCAGCTGGGCCAGGGCCTCCAGCGCCTGGGCGGGGCGGAACCGAGCCTCCGGCGTGGGCTGGCACAGGCACCCCAGCCGGAGCTTTAAAAATTCGGTGAGCTGGGGCTCGCTGGCGGCGGTGTCGGACAAAATGGCCTCGCTGGGGGGGCAGGCCCCCAGGGCGTTGAGCAGATGGGTGAGGCAGTCCCTCCCCTGAAAGGGGACGGCGGTGAACTGACCGGTGGACAGGTCGCATCGGGCCAGCGCCGCGCCGGCGCTGTCGGCGTAGACCGCGCAGATGTAGTTGTTCCGGCTCTCATCCAGCATCTCGTCCGCCATGGCGGTGCCGGGGGTGACAATGCGGATCACATCCCGGTCCACCAGCCCCTTGGCGGTGGACGGGTCCTCCATCTGCTCGCAGATGGCTACCTTATACCCCCGCTTAATGAGCCGGGCAATGTAGCTCTGGGCCGAGTGGTAGGGCACCCCGCACATGGGGGTGCGCTCCTCCTCCGGCTTGCTCCGGTCCCGGGTGGTGAGGGTCAGCCCCAGCTCCTCCGCTCCCAGCTTGGCGTCGTCGTGGAACATCTCGTAGAAATCGCCCAGCCGGAAGAACAGCAGGCAATCCGGGTGCTGTTCCTTCACCTTCCAATACTGCTTCATCATGGGGGTCAGCTCCGCCATGGTTTTCACCTTCTCTTTCTAAAACGAAACGCACATCGGAACGATGTACGTTTGTCTACGGCAGTTTCATACGGTCAATCGTTTTGATTCGGTCCTCCTCGTCAACATGGGAGAATTCGATCTGGTTTGCCTGCGCGACAAAGGGCTCAAAGACTTTCCGCATTGCTTCGAGGATTGGTTCAAGTTCGACCTGACGGCTGTAGAAAAGAGACGTATGGGGCCGCCACTCTCCCTCGCTGTCCGCTTCTACTCACCATAGTCCACAATCACATATAAATACTGTGTTCCGGCGATGTCGGCGGCGGGTTCCACTTGGGCGTAGCGGCTGACGCCGTCCTCTTCCACATAGAGGGTGCGGATGGTTCCCACCACCAGCCCCGGGGGATAGACGCCGCCCAGGCCCGAGGTGGTCACTTGGTCCCCGGTGACCAGCTTGGCGTCCTCGGCTACGAAAGACAGGCGCAGCAACCCCTCCTGCATGAGGGAAAAATCCCCCTCCAGGATGGCGTCCTCGTCGGTACGGGCCACCCGTCCGCCCAGCTCCAGGGTGGGGTCCAGAATGGTGGTGACCAGGGAGGAGTTGGGATTGGCCTCAGTGACCACGCCGATGAGGTGCCCGTACTGGTCGATGACGCAGTCGTTGACCTCCACTCCGCCGGAGGTCCCCCGGTCGATGGTCAGGTCGGAAGTCCAATTGGAGGAGGCGCGGCGCACCACCGCCGCGTCCCTATACTGCAGCTCGGGACGTTCCTCGTGGAGGCCCAGCAGATCCCGCAGGCGCTCGTTCTCCCGCTGGGCGTCCTGTCCGGCGATGGCGTCCCGCTCCAGCTCCGCCACCCGCTGGCGCAGCGCTTCGTTTTCCGCCGCCTGCTCGTCATAGCGGAAGGTCCGTTCGTATTGGGCCTGGGTCCAGTTGGATACGGCCGCAGACGCCGCCCGGAAGGGGGTGGCAAGCACCTCCAAGGCATTTGTGAGAGGGTCAAAGCCCAAAACCTGAGCTCCAATCGCCAGCACCAGCGCCAGCAGTACAGCGGCCACCACCAACAGCCCGCCGTTGGTTCGGAAAAATCGGCTCATGAATACGCTCCTAATCTTAGGACATTTGCGCCGCCGCACTCACGACGGCTCTGCGCGTCTCAGCAGGTCAACGCCAAATTCGCGCAGAATGCGGCCCAGCCGGAACACCGGCAGCCCCATCACGTTACAGTAATCCCCCCGGATGCCGGACACCAGCAGTGCGCCGACGCCTTGAATGCCATAGGCCCCCGCCTTGTCCATGGGCTCCCCGGTGGCGATGTAGCTTCGAATCTCATCGGGGGAGACGTCGCGGAACAGGACGGCGGTCTCCTCGTGCACGGTGACCACCCGTTCTCTCTGGAGAACTGTGAGGCCGGTGTATACATGGTGCTCCCGGCCGGACAGGGCGGACAGCATGGCAAAGGCCTCGTCCTCGCTGTGGGGCTTGCCCAGCACATCCCCGCCCAAAGCCACCACCGTATCGGCGGCGATGATAAGGCTGTCCGGCCCCGCCGCTCCCGCCGCCCGCGCCTTGCGCAGAGACAGCTCTTCCACAATCTGCGCGGGAGGCAGGCCGTCCGCCACCGATTCGTCCACGTCGGGGGAGATGATATGAAAATTGCGAATTCCAGCCCGCTCCAGCAGTTCTTTCCTTCGGGGGGATTGAGACGCCAAAATAATGTTCATGGTATTCCTCCGTAGCCTTATCGCGCTCGGGCCGGCAGCAGCCGGGATGCGTTCCCTCCGGCTCAGGCAAAAGCCGGCTCAACTCTGTTGGCCCTGGGCCTTTGCCGCCGCTTCGGGGCAAGCGCCCTTTGCGCGGATATCCTCACGCTTCTTTCTTATTCCACATCCCTGTAATAGAGGCCCCGGGTGTAATTGTTGGGAACGTAATTTCCCTTTCCCCGGTAGGACTCCAGCACTTGGACGCACTCCACGCCGTTCTCGGTGGTGAACAGCAGTCGGATAGCCCGCAGCCCCGCCTTTTTCCAGTCGGCGGACTTGTCCGCCAAAAATACCTTGTTGGCGTTCAAAACCTCGTTGCGGCATCCATAGGTCCGCTCCACGGGGAAACGCACCCCCTTGCGGTCGGTGAGCAGGTTCACATTGGAACACACGCACTTTCCCGACTGATTTTTGATGGCGCAGTTTTCCGTAATCATCAGCGGGAGCCGCCCGTAGGCGATCATCTCCAGATCCGCAGCCTTGTTCAGGTCCCGGATTTGGGCCAGCTTCAGCTCGAAAGAGGCCGTGAGCGACCGAAAGCCCAGCCGCTTGTATTCCTTTATTCCCTGGCTGTTGAACACCTGGAGGCCAAAATCTCCCCGCATGGCAAGGTCCAGCTCCCGGCATAGGGGGACAAGGCCCAGGTTGCCCGCGTAGACCTCCGTCACCCCGGCCTCTTTACAGATGGCCAGCTGTTCCCGCAGACCGTCCAGCTCCCGGTCAAAGCAGACCCGAGGGAGTACCGCCGCCACGGGTACGCCCCGCCCAATGGTGGACGCGGCCTCGTTGGGGTGGGCGGCAATCTCCTCCGCAGGGAGGGTGATCAAACTGGGCCGGGCTTTCACCAGCTCGAAGGTCATCTGTTCCACCCGGCGCAGGGAGACATGGATGTCCGGCGCGTCGCGGTAGTTCTCATACCGAGCCCCCGGCTTGAACTCGCTGTGGCGGCGCTGGGGCGTGACGGTTCGTTGGGCGGACAGGCCGTCCAGCACCTGCCGCCGCAGGGCGTTCAGCACAGACAGGGGCACTGCCAACCCGTCCTGAACCAAGGAGCGCACCTCGGCGACCCGGTAAGGGGTGCCGCCGGTTTTGGACAGCTGTTCCTCCACCTCCGCTTGGGTGACGGCCCGGCGGCGGGCGGCCTCCGGAACGCGGCCGGCGGCGGTGGCCACCCGGCCCTCCCGGTCCTCCACACCCACCTGGACAGGCTCACCGGGGCGGACCATGGCGTAAAATTTCACGGGAACGCCGGGACCCTCTCCCTTGTCATAGACTGCCTTGGCCTGGGCAAACAGCTCTCGGGGGGTTTTGGTCTCCTCCCGGACACCGAACATGTCCGGCCCCTTTCTCTCCATGTAGTAGCCGTCGGTGAAACCCTGGCGGGAGAATGCCTGCTCCAGCTGAGACAGCTCTTGGGCGGTGGGTTCCCGCCCTTCCCGCAGGGCGTCGGCATATACTTTGGTTACGATATAGACGTACTCAGGCCGCTTCATCCGGCCCTCGATCTTGGCGCTGGCCACCCCCATCTCCTGGAGTTCCTTCAGGTGACCCGCCAGGGACATATCCTTCAAAGACAAGGGGTGTCCGTCCGCCATGTCCCCCCAGCCGTAGGGCAGGCGGCAGGGCTGGGCGCACATGCCCCGGTTGCCGCTGCGCCCCCCGATGACGGAGGACATGAAACACTGGCCGGAGTAACACATGCACAGCGCTCCGTGGACAAACACTTCAATTTCAATGGGGGAGTGTTCACAGATATAGGCGACGTCCCGCCGGGCCAGCTCCCGGGCCAGCACGGCCCGTGTGATACCCAGGTCCGCCGCCTGTTTCACCCCGTCCAAGGTATGGAGGCTCATCTGAGTGGAGGCGTGAAGGGGCAGGTCCGGCGCGGCCTGCCGCAGAGCCCGGACCAAGCCCATGTCCTGGATCAGCGCCGCGTCCACTCCCAGCTTGGAGGCCTGGACGGCGCAGTCCACCGCCTCTGGCAGTTCCCGGTCGGAGCATAGGGTGTTCAGCGTGAGGTACACCTTCACCCCCCGCAGGTGGCAGTGGGACACCGCCGCGGCAAACTCGTCCCTGGTGAAATTGCGGGCGCCCCGGCGGGCGTTGAACTGTCCAAAGCCGAGGTAGACTGCGTCCGCCCCGGCACAAACCGCCGCGCGCAGCGCCTCCGGGCTGCCGGCGGGGGATAGTATTTCCATAGGTATCTTCTCTCGTTTCTTCGGATAGTATATCGCAGCGCGGCGTTATCACCCGCGCTTCGGGCGCGCTTACCGTTTCTGCTGCAGTTTAAAGATCTCCCGTTTGGACTCGCTCAGCTCCGATTTGAGCTTGGCGTTCTCCTCCAGAAGCTCTTTGATCTGGCGGCGCAGGTCCACCGCCGACTCCTGTTCCTTAAAGCGCTCGTCGGCGATGTTGATGGCGGTGAGTACGGCGCAGTCCATCTGGGAGACGCCGCCCGTGCGGCCGGTCTCCTTCAGCTTCTCGTTGACATAGGCGGCCACCCGGTGGACATAATTCTCGTCCTCTACGGCCAGCAGCGTATATTTCAATCCACCCACGGTTACAGTGACGCGGTTTTGCATGGCGGTCCCCTCCTGCACAATAATTCAGTTTGCATTATATCACAGCTTTGGAAAAAAGGGAATGAAAAAAGTATAAAATCCTCTGGGATTTTTCCCGTCCCGCTCCTTGACAGGTTGGGAAAAAGATGATAAAGTGTGTCAACAAGCTGTGACGGAGAACAGTACCCCGCGCCGGGGCTATCAGAGAGGGGACGGACGGTGAGAGTCCTCCGAGGGCGCGGCGGGAAGGCCCTCCCGAGTCCGGGCAGGAAATGGCCCGGCGGACCCCGCCGTTATCGGGCAAGAGTGCGCGCCCAATCTATTTGAGACCGGCGCGAATTCAGGTGGAACCGCGGACTGCCAAGTTCGCCCTGAGCCGCAACGGCTCGGGGCGTTTTTTGTCGATGGCGTCTGAGCCGTCGCGGGCAGGAGAGGCGTGAATGATTTGATCCGAAACAAAACGTAAAGGAGCAGGCACAATGAAAAATAGCGACAAGAGCATGGAAAAGATCGTAAACCTTTGTAAGGCCCGTGGCTTCATCTTCGCCGGCAGCGAGATCTACGGCGGCCTTGCCAACACCTGGGACTACGGCCCCCTGGGCGTGGAGCTGAAAAACAATGTGAAAAAGGCCTGGTGGAAGAAGTTCGTCCAGGAGAACCCTTACAACGTGGGGCTGGACGCAGCCATTCTCATGAACCCCCAGGTTTGGGTGGCCTCCGGCCATGTGGGCGGCTTCTCCGACCCGCTGATGGACTGCAAGGAGTGCCACGAGCGCTTCCGCGCCGACAAGGTCATTGAGGACTGGTGCCAGGAAAATAACTTTGAGCTGGACCACAGCGTGGATGCCATGAGCCAGCAGGAGATGAAAGCGTTCATCGATAAGCACCAGATCGCCTGCCCTACCTGCGGCAAATTCAACTGGACGGACATCCGGCAGTTCAATCTGATGTTCAAGACCTTCCAGGGTGTCACTGAGGACGCCAAAAACACCGTCTATCTGCGGCCCGAAACCGCCCAGGGCATCTTCACCAACTTTGTCAACGTCCAGCGCACCACCCGCCGGAAGCTGCCTTTCGGCATCGGCCAGATCGGCAAGTCCTTCCGCAACGAGATCACCCCGGGCAACTTCATCTTCCGCACCCGGGAGTTCGAGCAGATGGAGCTGGAGTTCTTCTGCAAGCCGGGCACCGAGCTGGAGTGGTTCGCCTACTGGAAAAACTTCTGCCACCAGTGGCTGCTGGACCTGGGCGTCAAGGAGGAGAACCTCCGTCTCCGGGACCACGACCCCGAGGAGCTGTCCCACTACTCCAACGCCACCACCGACTTCGAGTTCGCCTTCCCCTTCACCGAGTGGGGCGAGCTGTGGGGGGTGGCCAGCCGCACCGACTTCGACCTCACCGCCCACCAGAACACCTCGGGCAAGGACCTGACCTACTTCGACCAGGAGACCAACGAGCACTATATCCCCTACGTCATCGAGCCCTCCCTGGGGGTGGAGCGGATGCTGCTGGCCTTCCTGTGCAACGCCTACGACGAGGAGGTGGTGGACGCCGAGAAAAACGACGTGCGCACCGTGCTGCGCCTCCACCCCGCCCTGGCCCCCTTCAAGTGCGCGGTGCTCCCCCTGTCCAAGAAGCTGTCCGACAAGGCCCGGGAGATCCAGGCCCAGCTGTCCAAATACTTCATGGTGGACTTCGACGACGCGGGTTCCATCGGCAAGCGCTACCGCCGCCAGGACGAAATCGGAACCCCCTACTGCGTTACCGTAGACTTCCAGACCGTGGGCAGCGACACCGAGGAGGCAGACCATGCCGTCACCATCCGGGACCGGGACACCATGGACCAGGTCCGGGTGCCCATCGGCGAGCTGAAGAGCTGGCTGGAGGAGAAGCTGGCCTACTAAAGAACCTTGAACTTTTCGTTAAATTGCGCTCTGGCCTGTGCACGGAGGGCCGGGGTGTGGTAAAATATCGGCGGCGGGAGAATTCCCGCCGCCGATACACATTTGACACCGGAGGTCTATATGAAACGATTGTTCTCTTGCTTTTTGTTCCAGACCCATCCGGAGGATGGGCTGTCCGCTCCCCGCAGGGCGGTGTTCTGGCTGTGGAACGCTCTGCTGCTGGGCGGGGGTGCCGCAGCCTTAGGACTGGTGTGCCTGATACTAGCCCCCGGACCCTATGGCTGGCAGCTGTTTTGGGATTACTTGACCTTCCCCGGCATTGTGGCGCTGAATCTGCTGCCGCCCGTGGTGCTGGCGGCTTTGCTTTACGGAGTCACGGGACGGCCTTGGCTGGCCTACGTCCTCACAGCCCTGCCGGTGCTGGGTCTGGCTTTTGGAAACTACTATAAGCTCTCCTTCCGGGACGACCCTGTGGTGGCCGCCGACCTGCTTTTGCTCAGCGAGGCAGGGAACATGGCGGGGAAGTACCAGCTGTTCCTCACGGGCAAACTGGCGGCGGCTCTGGCGTGCACGATTCTGGGCGCCGCGATGCTGGCCCTGCTGGCCCGCGGGAGGCCCCGCCGCCGGGCCAGGGCAGCGGCGGCGGGAGCGGCGCTGATCTGTGCTGTTGTTCTGGTCCCTGTGTACGGCAGCGACAGCGTCTATCAGGCCAACGCCAACATTGAGCATATCAACCGCTGGTCCTCCACCCAGCAGTATGTCTCCCGGGGACTGCTCTACCCGCTGCTCCACAGTGTAAAGGACGCCCTGCCCAACCCGCCGGAGGGCTATGACCGGCAGGCGGTGGCGGCGGAACTGGCCCAATTTGAAGATGCGGACATTCCAGAGGCGAAAAAAGTAAACATCGTGGGTGTCATGCTGGAGGCCTTCGCCGACTTTTCCTACTTTGACAAAATTGAATTTACCCAGGACGTGTATGCCAAATACCATGCCCTGGAAGCGGAAAGCTATTCCGGAACTCTGCTCACCAATATTTTCGCCGGGGGCACCGTGAACACCGAGCGGGCGTTTCTCACCGGCGTGGGGACGGGGGACTACGACTACCGCGCCAACGCGGCTTCCTATGTATGGTATTTGAAGGACCAGGGCTACCGCACTTCCGGCGACCATCCCTGCAACGAATGGTTTTACAACCGGGCGAACATCAATTCCTATTTGGGGTTTGAGGAATACCGTTTCACAGAGAATTATTACCGGGCATTGTCCGGAGACGACACCGCTTGGGACCGTATCTTTTTCCCGGAACTCACCGCCTCCGTTTTGGAACAGCTGAAAGATGACGCACCGCTGTTCTCCTTTTCTGTGTCTTATCAGGGCCACGGCCCCTATGGCGATTACGAGTGCTGGTGGGGCGAGGCGGGGGACTATATCGCAAACCAAAACCTAGACAGCGCCTCCCGGTATATTTTGTCCAACTACCTGGGGTCGGTGCTGGATACCCAGGAGCACCTGTCCCGAATGGTGGACGCTTTCCGGAATGTGGACGAACCGATTGTGCTGGTGGTGTTTGGCGACCACAAGCCCTGGCTGGGCAATGGCAACAGCGTATACCACGGTCTGGGTATCGACCTGGATCAGGAGACGGAAGAGAGCTTTTACAACTATTGGTCCACCCGCTATCTCATTTGGGCCAACGATGCGGCCAAAGAAATTCTGGGTACGGATATGGTGGGGAACGGGCCGGATATCTCCCCCTGTTTTTTGATGAATCTGTTGTTTGAACAGCTTGGCTGGAAAGGGGATGCTTATATGCAGGCGGCGGACCAGTACTGGCTGGAACTTCCGGTAATTCACCATTCAGGGAGCTGCCTCACCGCAGACGGTCGACTGGTCAGGGCACCGGGGAAAGAGCAATTGGAGCTGATCCGGCGGTTCCAATGTCTGGGGTATTACAGAAGCCGACATTTTGGCTGCTGATTCTTTTAAAAAACGGGTCCGGGGGACGCTTAAAGGCATCCCTCGGATTTTTCTATTTTCTTGAGAAAAAAAGGTTGACATTTCTGAGGAAATGAGTTACACTATCACTTGCCCCTGTCAGGGCGGCAACATGGCGGCGTAGCTCAGTTGGCTAGAGCACTCGGTTCATACCCGAGTTGTCACCGGTTCGAATCCAGTCGCCGCTAC
>ERZ808028.1191-NODE-1191-length-16654-cov-4.123243_pt1 | contig 16654 bp, 25 predicted proteins | sample MGYA00380184_ERZ808028 | MGnify/ENA primary metagenome ERZ808028 (study PRJEB31490, sample SAMN06133397) | mouse gut metagenome | isolation source: J8_1 | host: mice | place: China: Chengdu | collected 2015-05 ...
ACAAACAGAGGAGAAAAATTATGTATAATTGTTTTTATGTCCGAAAAGCCTTGACATAGCGTGGTTTTTGAATTACAATTATACAAAATTAATACTATGAGTATACTCTATATCTTCCAAATATACACAATGTTAAATGATTAAAGCACCTACCGTCTTGAGTGGGTGCTTTTCTCTATTTGCAGGGTATAAAGCCGTTCTTGTTTCCTGTATGTTTCCGACGAAAGTTGAGCTTGCCGAGTCTACGGAAACTGAGCAAGGCAAGTCAAGCTTTTGTTAGTTCATTCTGTTTTTAATTACTTTTTCGTATACTACAGTAGCTACAAGCACTATTGCTATTATCCACCAGTATTTTATTATGCCTGCAAAAAATGGCTTTATCATTTCAAATATTCCTTCTAAAGCTGTCATTTATTCACCTCCTTAATATTTGTTCTTCCTGTGAGATAATCTAATGATACATTGTATAGTTCTGCAATTCTGAATAGGGTTTCTAATTTTATTACGTGTTTACCTTTTTCCATTTTAGAGTAATAGGATTGGTCAATTCCTAAAATTGTTGATACGTATATTCCTGTTTTTTCATTTTTTATTCTTAGGTCTTTAATTCGTTCACCTATTATTTTTGTGTTCATTTTATCACCCCAAATTTACTATATATTTTTTTGCACTTGACAAAAGGTAATTGATTACCTATAATGTTAAATAAAGGTAAACAGTTACCTTTTTTCTCTTCTTTCTTTACAGGCTACCTGCCGCCTTTGGAGTTAAACCATAAAGGCAGGATAATAAAAAAATAGTGGAATAAAAGGGGTAAATTTTATTGGAAAATTTCATAACTACCCCCACCACTAATAGGGGGGTAGAAAATACATCACAATACCCTGTAATCATAGACTGGATAACGTTTTCAGGGCATTTTCATTCTTTTCAGGAAATGATTGAATTTTTAGGGTTAACTAATAGCGGTCTTGAGTTTGAGGAGTGCCCTCCTAAATGGTTTCATTTGTATTCAATGACGTACAACAATGAGATAACTCTGATGTTGTCACAGCGTGATGATTACACAATGGCTGCAGTTAATATAACGGGTCGAGGTTGTAGGGATATAGAAAGCTTTTCAGATTATTCACTTGATGATTTGATATGTAAAGTTGTTTCAATGCCTGGCTTTAAATTTTCACGTGTTGACGTTGCAATGGATATTATAGATAATTCATTTTCAATTGATAAACTTGTTAAGGCTACCAGGAAAGGCAATTTCACTTGTCGCAGTAAGTTTTATAACATTATGGAGTCATCAGACGATGGTATAAAAGGAACATCATTATACTACGGCAAGCAAGATTCTAATTGCTTTATAAATATCTACGATAAGAGAGCAGAACGAAAATACAAGCCTGAGGATATGCCTAACTGGACACGTATCGAAATCAGACTTAGACATGAGAACGCTGAGGGCTTCTGTAATAAGTTTTCTGAGGGTCATGACGTCGGTTACTTGTATACTGGTTTATTAAATAATTACCTCAGATTTGTTGTTAATTCATCAGATAGTAATAAATCAAGATTGAAAACTGCTCCATACTGGCAAAAACTGTTGTCACATAGTGAACGTATAAAAGTATTTGAGCGTGCAGGTGTTGAGTATGACTATAGCAAATTTGAAAATTACTTATTTAATACTTGTGGCAGTAGTATAGCTACATATCTGAAAACACATACAGTTGATGATTTGTTGAATGAATTATCATTACGGAATATTAAGTTAAACCCACGGCAAAAGATATTAGTTGAAAATTATATCAATGGTATTGATTTTATGGTTTTATGAGGAGTAAAAAATGACAGCATTATTAATCTACTTGTTAATCAGTGGTATAGGTTTTCCTGTAACCATCGGATTATTAATCAAAAATAAATCTAAAGAAAGGAGCAAGAGCAATGCAGACAACACTTAAATTTATTTGTTGTTCATCATATGACTTTAACGATAAAGACGGCAACAGAGTACAAGGCATAAGCTGCAAGTGCTTTGATGAGCATTCAAAAAAAATCGTAAAAGTTACAACCGATAAAGAATTAAATCTTGATTTCGGTGATGATGTTACTGTTGATGTAGTGCCAAATGGCAACTATCTCAACTATGAAATTCACTAAAAACAATTGTTTTAATAATTCTAAGAAAGGAGTTAACACCTATGGATTTAAAGTCTATTAAGGCAAAGGCAAAACAGCACGCAAGTAAGCTTGTAGCTGCTTTTACTGGCGTTGCAACAATGGTTGCAACCTCTGTAACTGCATTGGCTGCAGGTGAAGCTAACGAGGCTGTAAGTGCTGCACAGCAGATGATGCAGGCGGCTACTGGTACGCTTAGTATTGGTAATATTGTTGCTATCATTGTTGCAGGTATCGGCGCTGTTATTGGTCTGTTCCTTGCCTGGTGGGGTGTACGTAAGCTTATGGGTATGCTTATGGCAGCCTTTAAAAAGGGTAAGGTTAAACTTTAATCTTAAAGAATGGGGGAGGGGGCTCAGCCCCCTCCTTTTTGGTGTAATTTATGTATAAAAAAGCATTAAAAAATAGTCTTGACCCTTTCGGCTTGTTCGCTGTTCTGAAATATAAGTATGACGATTTGAAAAACAATCCTACACACTTCAGAACATTCGGTACTTGTGTATTTTGCGGAGCACAGGGAGAGGGTAAAACGCTTTCAGCTACACAGTATATATTGAAAATCTGCGAAAAATATCCACGTGCAATATTAGTCAGTAATGTTGCAATTAAGAATAGACCTTTTAATGCTGAGCTTATCCAATTGGATAATGGTGAGTATACCTTAAGGTCATTAACTAATGGTCAGCTTATCAATACAGATAGTATTTTACTTGATAGCACGCTTCATCCACAAGATTATGAGCCTATCACAGTTGAGTATACTGGCTTGGATATGCTCAAATATGTTAATAATCGTGAATTTGGTGTTGTTTTCTTCATTGATGAGATACACCTTGAGCTTAATAGCTTAGAGAGTAAAAACGTTGATATTGAGGTTATGGTTGAAATATCACAGCAAAGAAAACAGCGTAAACATATAGTTGGTACAAGTCAAATATTTATGCGTATGGCTAAGCCACTTCGTGAACAGATACACGACGTTATTATTTGCCATAATTTCTTTAGCTGCATACAGTTCAACAAGTGGATTGACGGAATGACAGCCATTGAGAAAAACGGCAAGCTTGAAGCAGAGGTTAAAGGTCGTTTTCTTTGGTTTCATCAGCCTGATTATTATCAGCAGTATGATACATATGTAAAAATGCGAAGATACAATAAAGAGTGGAATGGCAGAAAGCGTGTTGACAATCTATATCAAAAGGAGAGTGAATACATTGCTTTTAATAAGTGATTTAATAAGTACATTTGACCCGGGAATGGTTGACGTTGGAACATCATTCTTTATCGTTGCCGGTAAATATGCAATGATATTCGGCATAATGGGTTATGTTCTTAAAATGATTATAAAAGCTTCTACCGGAAAGGAGCGTTTTATGTAATGTGGAGTGATAGCAATCGTGATTATGTTTCAGCCCTGGTTAAATCCAATAGGGGAGATTACCCCTATTATTTGGCACATACTTGTACATATTGGGGTATCAGTAATACTGGTGCTTATCCTACATTCAAAGTATATTTCAGTAAAGAGCCAATCACCGCAAGCAGTTTATATAATTATGTTCTGCCGTCTGATACTTTGGTATATAGTGTTGTTGGCGGTAACGCTAACAGCAATTATCATAGTGCCCGTGTTACAGCAACTGTAACAAGCGGCAGGCTTAATATTAATGACTATGAATTTGTTTATACAAATGCTGAGAGTACAACAGCAACAATTCAGCCTGATATATTGGCAGATACGGCAGTTACACAATCACACTTTGACGGTGTCAGCTTAGTTCTATTAATTGTAGTGCTTGCAAGTGTGGTTGTTAAGCTGATCAGAGGTTAAGCCTATGAAAAAGTTTAAAAGTGTACTTGTCTTTCTGCTCTCACTGATAATCGTATTCAGTGCCTTTCCGTCAACAGTATTTGCAAAAGAACATACATTCAATAAATTTGAAATTTATTGCGGTGTCAAGGGCGGTGATGTTACAGTTTCCAAGCTTCCCGTAACTGTTTCCAGTACAGATATACAGTCAAAGTGTACAGAATGGACTATTTCCTTTTTACCGCTTATTCAAGAAGTAAAAAGGGACGATTCAATTACTTTAACTTTGGTAACGATGGGCGGCTCTTCATCGCGATATGAGAGCTTTGGCAAAAGTATATTTTATGCAAGGTTTTTTAATATTGACGGAATATCCGAGGAATTAACTGTAAATGCATCTTATGATAAAAATACAAGCACTTTTACAGCTGTTCTTAGTGCTCCTATTGATTGTGACTATGTAAGTGTTGGCTTTAGGGCTGAAAATGCTGTTTATAGTTCTTCGGCTTCTTCTGCTTTTAAGTGGATAGTTAATTCTATTGATGTTAGCATTGATTCTGCACAAACAGGCTTATTAAATAAAATTACTGGATTTTTCGGTGATTTATTTGCAAGGTTAACAAGTTGGTTTGATAACCTGTTCCAGTGGCTCAAGGATATCAGGGACGGCAATATATCATTTGCCGAGAGCGTTAAAACACTGTTTTCAAATATCACAAACAGTATTAAAGGCTTTTTCTCTGAACTCGGCACTAAGCTATCTGACGGCTTCAAGAACTTAACAAATAGTATTAGTACGTTCTTTACAAATTTAGGTAATAACCTAAAAGATTGGTTTGATGATGTCGGTCAGTGGTTTAAGGATATAGGGGATAGAATTGGTAACTTTTTTTCAAGCCTATGGGATAATATTAGTGACAGTATTTTCAGTATAACAAATGCTGTTTCCGATTGGTGGCAATCGGTTAAAGATTTCTTTCATAGCTTGTTTGTACCTGATGACGGCTTTTTTGATAATTATAAGCAGAATTGGGAAAAGTGGGCAAAAGAACATTTTGCATTGTTCTTTGATGTTGAAGAAATATTTGATATGTTATTCGGTTTCTTTGAGGGTGATGACATGGAGCCAGGCATAGTAATACCTGAAATTAAACTACCGTTTTTTAATAATCCTGTTATTATTCCTCAGACTACCTTTTATTTTAGTCAATTACTTAATCATCATCCAATGATAAAACGTATTTATGATTTGTTTCAGATTGCTTTTAGTGCTATAATATATGGCTTGCTTCTTGTTTATCTACAAAAAACATTTAGTAAGATAATTACTAATGATGAGGAGGCTTTGTAATGATTGTACAATGGTTTGCAGATATGTTTTATAAAATTCTTACAAGCTTGTTGAATTGGATTAACTTACCGCATCTGCCTGATGATGTTATTAATTCAATTATGGAGTATGCTGCACTTATTCTTGAAGGTGGCTTTGCTTTGTTTTATTTCTTTGTTCCACACAATATTGTTACTGTCGGTATACCAATTTTATTAATTATCACTGCATTTAAGTATGGCTATTTCTTTGTAATGTGGATACTTAAAAAAATACCTATGGTTGGCATTGAATAAACAGAAAAACAACGCATAAAGGCAGGGGACCCGCGTGAGCGGGGTGCCTATGCGTTGTTTGAGGTGAATATATGAGAGTCTCAGACGTTGACATAAACATAATACATAAATTATTGTTAAGTGTTCCGCAAGGTATGGAGTTAACCTCTATAGACCTTACAGACGGCTATACACTCAATTTAAAAGCAAGCACCGATATTGTAGATCAATTAGAGTATGAACATTCATTAAGCCAGTTGCAAGCCCTTATCAGTGGGCAAGATAAAAGTATCAAAAAGCTTGGTCAGAAAAGGTGACAAAAATTTTGTATAATTGTTTTTATGCTCGAAAACCCTTGACATAGCGTGGTTTTTGAATTACAATTATACAAAATTAATATACATTTTCACAGAATATGTCTATTATTTTAATAATGCTGTTGAAATAAAGCACCTACTTGTTTAAGTGGGTGCTTTTCTTTATCTGCATGAGCAGAGCAGGGGGCTAATGCGTCAGCCCTTGAGGGCTGCTCTGCTCCCTTTTCTTCAAAAATGTACTTGCTGTGTAACAAAAATTGCGGGCGGTCGCGGAGCAAAGCGAAGCCTTGACCGCCTACTACGACTATAAGCAATTTTTGGGTAACGGGTAAAAATTTTTAAAAAGTGAGTTATACCAACGGTTTCCAGCCCTAAAAAATTACCCAACTTGCTTTTTAAATTTGGGTAATTGGGTAAAAAATGAGTAAAATTTAAGCCATTTTAATGTGTTTTATTGTTGTTTTATTGACAAAAATAAATATGTACGTTATAATGTACATATACTAAATTAGGGGTGATATTATGACTAACACAAATATAACAAATTTTCGCAATAATTGTTTTGATTATATTAATCAAGCTGTGTTGTACAATGATGTGGTAAATGTTAATACGAAGAATGGCAACGCTGTTATTATCAGTGAGGAAGATTATAACGGATTAATTGAAACACTTTACTTGTCAAGTGACCCACAAGTAAAAGCTGATATTTTAGAGGGTAAAAACACACCTATTGATGAATGTATTGACGAAAGCGAGATTGATTGGTGATGTATAAAATTATTTTTGCAAAATCTGCAAGTAAAAATATTCCAAGATTAAAAGCCGCAAATCTTGCAGATAAAACAAAAAAACTTATTGAAATTATAAGTGAGAATCCTTTTCAAAATCCTCCACCATATGAAAAGTTAGTCGGCAATATGGCTAATTTATATTCACGCAGAATTAATGTACAACATAGACTTGTATATGAGGTCTGCGAAAAAGAAAAAACTGTGAAAATTGTCAGTGTGTGGTCCCATTATGAATTTTAGAGCTATACAAAGGCTTAAATTTCAATTTTTAGTCAAAAGCAAGTAAACTAACAATATAGTAAAAAACGCTTTACAATGGCTTTTGTGTGCGTTATAATGAACATTAGACAGGGAAGAGAGCAAAACAATATTGCCTTTTCTCTGTTTTTTTGTATTTATACCCCCATACGGGGCAGCTTGCTGCCGTTGGGGTATAAATACCTTACTGTACAGAAAATAGGACAGTAAAACAAAATGTAAAAATATTCCTTGACATATTCTTGAATATTTGATAATATATGTGTGTAATAATTGTGTTATACAAACACAATATTATAATTTATATATTACAAGAAAGGGGGATATATTATGCGTGTCAATGTCAATATTGATGAAGATTTCTTGAAAGAAATTGACGAAAGTGCAAAAAAGCTGCACTTGTCACGCTCTGCATTTATTTGTCTTAGCTGTTCTGTTTGTATGGCTATGCCGTTTGGTATGAGCACACTAAACACTAAAAAGAATGTGTGGGACACTCTCATCAAAGGCAAACCGATACTGCTTGATGATGAAAATGAAGAAAACGAATAAAAAAAGACCCTACAAGCTCGGCAAAGCATAGTAGGGCAAAGTTAAACTACAAATAAATACTTGAAAAGCGTTTATTTGCTATTTAATTATATAGCATATTTATATACTTTTCAAGTAATTTATTAAATTATTATTAATTAATTTTATTAAATTATAAGAGAGGTATTTTTTTATGGCAGAAAACAAAATAAAAGAACAGATTGAAATTACTTTAAATTCAATTAGTGAAGATTATAAATGCGTTGTTTATAATAATGACATAGATTTAGCATATACTGCACTTTATGATTATATCGGTGCATATGGTTATTTACTTAGTGATGAAATTTTAGAGCATCTTAAAATAACGCTCAAATTTTTATCTAATGAGAGTCCCTCGATTGATAGTGATATTTTTGATGTTTTCGATACTTTTAGCGTACTCGTGTATGAGAAAAGGGGGTTAAATAATGACTGATAACAAACGCTATCGCATTTTTAATCTTCTTCTATATCCAGACAATAAACAACACGAAAAAGCCATACAAAGGCTTTTAAGCACTGAATTTAATGCAGTCGGATGCTTGCACAATATGGATACATATACAGAAGATAAAAATGAGCATAAAGCAGGTGAGTTAAAAAAAGAACATTATCATTTTGTTGTTAAATTCAAGAACAATCGTACAAAATCAGCACTTTTCAAAGATTTACAACTTGATGACGAAAGATTTATTGACCCAACTGTAAATTTTAAAAATTCAGCAAAATATTTGTTGCATATCGGCTGTGAAGGTAAATATCAATATGACATTAGCGACTTAGTCGGCTCGCTTGTGCCTGATGTAATTAAATTAATTGACGACACTACACAAGAGCAAAAAGCTATTAAAATATGTCATTTGCTTGATGATTTTGATAGTCGTGTTTCTTTATCTTCATATATTGAATTGATTTGTAAAAACGGTCTATTTAGTGTATATTCTCGTTGTTGCTATTCTTTTAACAGCTTACTATATGAACATAATGCAAAATATGTTGAACAATGATATTGACGGCACAAGCACAAACGGTGGGGGACCCCACGCTGTGGGGTGCCGTGTGCTTGTGTACGGTGATTTATGAGAGTATCAGACGTTAACATTGAGATTATACATAAACTGCTTTTAAGCGTTCCACAGGGTATGCAGATAAAAAGCATAGATTTAACTAACGGCTATAGCTTAAATCTTGTTGCAGGCATTGAGGAAATAAACGCAGTTGAAAGAGAAATAGCACTTGACGATTTAAAAAGCATAATCAAGCAATATAATCAAGCTGAAAGTAAAAGCCGACTAAAAAGCAATGCCACAAGCCTTATAAAACGATAGGGCACAAAAAATTATGTATAATTGTTTTTATGCTCGAAAACCCTTGACATAGCGTGATTTTTGATTTACAATTATACAAAATTAATATTTTGTATAATTGAGGGGAGTTGAAGAGAATAAAAACAGCTTGTTTATGCGTTTTTTCAGGCTCTCAGATTATTTGAAACGATATAAACATCATTCTAAAAAAAGCTATCAGATTAAAATCGTTAAAGATAAGTTTTATAATTCAGTTATACAATATTTAAGAAAGGAAAATTAAAATGCGCAAAGAAGAATTCGGGCAATTGCCAAAGCTGGTTCAGCAATATTTGACTTATATTGAAGCAATAAAGAATCACAGTGAATTATCTGTTCTTGAATATGCATCGGATTTGAGAACTTTTTTCAGATTTCTTGCTAAAGCTAAAGGATTGTGCAGTGAGGATACGGCTGATGAAGAAATTGATTTGTCCCCTATTGATTTACAATTTATACAGAGAGTAAATCTTACAGACGCTTATCAATTCATTGTATACTGCAAAAATGAGCGAGGCAACAGCGAAACAACAAGAGCACGCAGAGTTGTCGCAATAAGACGATTTTTTGGTTATCTGACTGATAATCTCGGCATACTTGAAACCAATCCTATGAAATCATTGGATGCACCTAAAACAAAAAAAGCTCTTCCGAAGTATTTGACTCTGGAAGAGGCTGAAAAATTACTGTCTGTTATTGACGGTAAATATAAAGAGCGTGATTATGCTATTGCTACACTATTTTTAAACTGCGGTATGCGTCTGAGCGAGCTGGTTTCCATTGATTACAATGATATTAAAGCTGACGGCTCACTAACAATTGTCGGTAAAGGCAATAAGGAACGGGTTGTTTATCTTAATCAAGCCTGTGTAAATGCGATTGTTAATTATATGAAGGTACGACCGAATGATGGAGTTAAAGACAGAGCCTTGTTCCTCAGCTCCAGAAATCAGAGAATCAGTCCTAAAACAGTTCAGCACATTATATATTCATATCTTGATAAAGCAGGACTTGGTGACAGAGGTTTGTCAGTACATAAGTTAAGACATACAGCAGCCACACTTATGTATCAGCATGGCAATGTCGACTTACTTTTGCTTAAAGAAATACTCGGTCATGAGAATTTAGGCACTACAGAAATATATACACACATAGCTGACGACGCCACAAGAAAAGCAATTGAATCGAATCCACTGTCAAAAGAAAAAGCTAAATGGTAACCACTGAAAACAACAGCTTTGTTAATCCGCTGTCGATAACTGAAACTGCAATAATTGCAACAGCAAGCAGAAGATATTTTTTCAGATAAGGATTTATTTCAAAGGGTTCCTTGCTCTCCCCTTTTACAAGATTTCTTATTTTAGCTGACAGCTCAACACTTACCTTCATAGTATAAGCAATTGTAGTAATAAGCAGTGCTATGTAAGGAACTATCATAATAAGAGAATATCCTACCCCTTTAGCATCATAGTTCACAAAATAATAGGAAAGTCTGCTGCCTGTGGCAACACCTACAAAAATCGGCACAATATTAATCAGCGGTGTACTTATTAAACAGAAACCGAGAAACGCGGTAATCAGAAACAATGAAAAATAGGCACAGAAATTGGACAGCATCAGATTCGCAAAGCTATTGTCCTTTATCATAACAAGCTCATTGAGCTTATCACTCTGAGCAAGCTTATAAAAATAGGAGCCGATAAAAAGACCTACCGCATAAAATAATCCGCAATAAAATATAAATTTGTTTTCATTGAAATCAAAGGTGTGTTTTTCTTCCTTATTTGTCGGTGCGAGCATATTTTCTATGCTGTTCTGCTTATCTTTTACTTTTTCCATTCCTTCACCTTTTTCTTGAAGATTTTATAAGAGCAACAATAATTGCAGATACAAAAATCAGCGCAAGTTTAATAATAAAATATATTGAATTGCTTTTATTGACTAAGAAATTGATAAACACAAAAACAGCAAATGGTACAACCGATATTACAGAAAGCAATAAAAAATTATTTTTAAATCCGCTTATGCTTACAAACGATATGATAATTGAGGATAAAAGACAGACTGCAATTGAAATATAACCAGACACAGACAGGTCAAGATCCAATTTCAGAACAATTGCTGAAGATACCAAGTTAAAAAGCAAAACAGATACTATGCTTGATATAGCTATTTTAATAAAATAAGTTAAAAACAATTCCTTTGAATTTGTAGCTGAAATTTTAGGCATAAGAAAACCCCTCCGATAAAAAATATTCGGAGAGGTTTTTATTTATTACTAAATATTAAGGATTAATCCTTTTTCTTTGTTTCGTCAACGACTTCTTTTTTTGCCTTTTTGCTTTCCTTCTTAGCCTTAGCTGCTTCACGTGCAGCCTCGACTTCCTTCTGATGCTGTTCAGCCTTTGTCTTATTTGTGTTGATAGCCCAGCGCTCAATTTTCATTTTGTTGCGGTCAGAGCCTGTTTCGATAACAAGATCATTTTCACGGATTGTAACAACTCTTCCGACGATACCGCCGATAGTAACAATTTCATCGCCGATTTCGAGAGAATTTCTCATTTCCTGCTCTTCCTTCTGACGCTTCTTCTGAGGTCTGATCATAAAGAAATACATAACAACAAAAAGTACAACCATCATAATAATCATTGTTGTTGTCTGCTGACCTGAACCAGCACCAGCGGCTGCACCTGAGCTTGCTGCCATTAATAAAATTGGATTCATATATTTTTCCTCCTAAAATAAATCATATGTATTATATTAAATATTTATAAACTTTGCAAGTGTTTTCTAAATTCTTGTATCAAGTTTTACACAATATTCATTTTTGTAGTCATTAAATGTACCATTGTCTAAATTTTTACGTATTTCTGTCATTAAATTGTTATAGAAATAAAGATTATGCATAACCGCTAACCGCATACCAAGGATTTCGTTTGCCTTAATTAAATGACGAACATAAGCACGGGAGTATTTCTGGCAGGTAGGACAATTGCAGGTTTCGTCTATCGGTCTGCTATCCCTGTCATATTTGGCATTATTGATATTAATAATGCCTTCTTTTGTGAAAAGGTGACCGTGTCTTGCATTTCTTGACGGCATAACACAATCAAATAAATCAACTCCCCTGCTGACAGCTTCAAGAATATTACCTGGCGTGCCGACACCCATTAAGTACCTTGGCTTATCTTCAGGAGCATATGGCTCAACAGCAGAAATGATTCTGTACATATCCTCTTTAGGCTCACCGACTGCAAGACCGCCGATTGCATAGCCATCCAAGTCCATGGCAGCAATCTGCTTCATATGCTCAATTCGGAGGTCATCATATGTGCAGCCCTGATTTATGCCGAACAACAGCTGATTTTTATTAATGGTTGTATCCAGACTATTCAGCCTGTCCATCTCAATTTTACAGCGTTCGAGCCAGCGTGTTGTACGTTCGCAGGATTCCTTGGCATATTTGTAAGTTGCAGGGTTTTCAACACACTCGTCAAAAGCCATTGCAATGGTAGAGCCAAGGTTTGACTGAATCTGCATACTTTCCTCAGGACCCATAAATATTTTTCTGCCGTCAATATGAGAATTGAAGGTTACACCTTCCTCTGTGATTTTATTGAGCTTTGCAAGGCTGAATACCTGAAAACCGCCGCTGTCTGTCAGAATCGGTCTGTCCCAATTGGTAAACTTATGAAGTCCGCCCATATCGAAAATAAGCTTATCACTTGGTCTGACGTGAAGATGGTAGGTATTGCACAGCATAACCTGACAATTAATATTCTTTAAATCATCAGTTGAAAGACCACCTTTAATTGCAGCAGATGTGGCTACGTTCATAAAAGCAGGGGTCTGTACAGTACCGTGAACGGTTTCAAACTCTCCTCGCCTTGCTCTGCCTTCTTTTTTTAGTAATGTATATTTTGCCATATTTTACCTCATTTATAACAAATCAATTTAAATCAGCTTATAAACATCGCATCGCCGAAGGAGAAAAAGCGGTATTTTTCTGCAACGGCAGTATTATATGCATTCATTATATTATCATAGCCTGCAAGGGCAGAAACCAGCATTATTAGTGTACTTTCGGGAAGATGAAAATTTGTAATAAGGGCATCAAGACATTTGAATTTATACCCTGGGTATATAAAAATACCTGTATCATCCTCATCCGCACAAATACAGCCGTTTTTTGTTGCAACGCTTTCAACCGTGCGGCAGCTTGTGGTGCCAACACAGATAACACGCTTTCCGTTTTTATGTGTTTCATTGATAAGGTCAGCCGTTTCCTTTGGCATTATATAGTGCTCTTTATGCATAATATGCTTTGTGACATCATCCACCTTAACAGGACGGAATGTGCCGAGACCAACGTGCAGTGTAACATAGCCTATCTTTACACCTTTTGCTTTGATTTCATCAAGCATTTCAGGCGTAAAATGAAGTCCTGCGGTAGGTGCAGCAGCCGAGCCTAAGTTCTCACTGTAGACCGTCTGATATCTTTCCTTATCCTCAAGCTTTTTCTTTATGTAAGGCGGCAGAGGCATCTGACCGATTTCATCAAGAACAGAGTAAATGTTGTCTTCGCAAACAAATTTTACCAATCTGTTTCCGTCATCCTTTACTTCAATGACCTCACATTCAAGCTGACCCTCACCAAAAGTAAATGCAGCACCGACTCTTGCTTTTTTGCCGGGACCGCATAAGCATTCCCAAACAAGATTTTCAATCTGCTTAAGAAGCAAAAACTCAACAACAGCGCCTGTTTCTTTCTTTACACCGTAAATTCTTGCAGGAATAACTCTTGTGTTATTCAAAATTAAACAGTCACCCTCGTTAAGATATTCTGTTAAATCCCTGAAAATTTTGTGCTGAATTTTCCCTGTGCTTTTATCAAGCAGCATCAATCTTGATGCATTTCTCGGCTCAATGGGAGTCTGTGCAATCAGCTCCTCAGGTAAATTATAGTAAAAATCTGAAGTTTTCATTATATTCTCCATAAATTATAATTGACATATATATATATTAAGTGGTATTATATTTGCAAGTATGGATTTGAAAATCCTGCCTAACTATTATATTGCATATTAACTTGTTTTACAAGGTATTTTTTAAGGAGATTTGTTATGGAAAAAAAGTTTAATGTAGGTATTGTCGGTGCAACGGGTATGGTTGGTCAAAGATTTGCTACCCTGCTTGACGGTCACCCATGGTTCAATGTAGTTTGTCTGGCTGCGTCTTCAAGAAGTGCAGGCAAAGCATATAAAGACGCTGTCGGAAAAAAGTGGTGTATGGATGTTGAAATCCCAGAATCCATGAAAGATATTGTTGTTATGGATGCAACAAATGATATTGAAAAAATTACATCTATGGTTGACTTTGTATTCTGTGCGGTTGATATGAAAAAGGATGAAATCAAAGCACTTGAAGAGGAATATGCAAAGCATGAATGCCCTGTTGTTTCAAACAACTCAGCACACAGATTCACTCCTGATGTTCCTATGGTAGTGCCTGAGCTTAATGCACATCATATTGAAATCATCAAGGATCAGAGAAAAAGACTTGGTACAAAGCGCGGCTTTATTGCAGTTAAGTCAAACTGCTCACTGCAGTCCTATGTTCCTGCTCTCTTCCCCGTTAATGACAAATTTGCCGTTAAGGATGTTCTTGTTTGCACATATCAGGCAATTTCAGGTGCAGGAAAGACCTTTGAAACATGGCCTGAAATGAACGACAATGTTATTCCTTATATCGGCGGTGAGGAAGAAAAGAGCGAGAAAGAACCTCTTAAGCTTCTTGGTACAATCGAGAACGGTGTAATTAAATCAGCAGATAAACCGAACTTCACTGCACAGTGCATCCGTGTTCCTGTTTCAAACGGTCACCTTGGCGCAGTATTTGTAAGATTTGAGGAAGGTCAGAAACCAACTAAGGAAGAAATGATTGAAATCTGGGATAATTTCTCAGGCAGAGCACAGGAGTTAAATCTTCCGTCAGCACCAAAGAAATTCTTACATTACTTTACTGAGGATGACAGACCACAGATTAAATCAGAAAGAATGCTTGAAAACGGTATGGCAGTTTCAATCGGCAGACTCAGAGAAGATACACAGTATGACTACAAATTTGTTTGTCTTTCACACAATACACTCCGTGGTGCTGCAGGCGGTGCTGTTCTTCTTGCCGAGCGTCTTGCTGCAGAAGGTTATATGGACAGATAATAAACTATATCAATACTTAGGGAGAGAATAATTATGAAAGAACCAATTTTTACAGGTGCAGGCGTAGCAATTATTACACCTATGAACGCTGACGGCAGCGTTAACTATGATGAATTCGGAAAATTTATTGACTGGCAGATTGAAAACGGCACTGATGCAATTGTTGTCTGCGGTACAACAGGTGAATCATCAACATTAAAGGTTGTTGAACACAATGAGGCTATCAGATGGTGTGTTGAATACGTTAACGGCAGAGTTCCTATTATTGCAGGTACAGGCTCAAATTCAACAGCCTGTGCAATTGAAATCAGCCGTGAGGCTTGTAAGGCAGGAGCTGATGCGTTACTGCTTGTAACGCCTTACTACAATAAAACAAGCCAGAGAGGTCTTATTGCTCATTATACTGCAATTCACGATGCTACCGATTTACCTCTCATTCTTTATAATGTTCCTTCAAGAACAGGTGTTAACATTAATCCCGAAACTGCCAAAGAGCTTTCAAAGCTGCCAAGAATTAATGGTATCAAGGAAGCATCAGGCAATCTTGAGCAGGTTAAGGCTATACACGATTTGTGCGGTGATGAGCTTAACATCTGGAGCGGTAATGACGATCAGATTTATGATTTAATGGAGCTTGGCGGTAAGGGTGTTATTTCCGTACTTTCAAATATCTGCCCGCAGGCTGCTCACGACATTCCTGCAAAATACCTTGCAGGTGACAAGGAAGGCAGCAAGGCGTTAATGGATAAATATATGAAGCTTGCTAAGGCAATGTTTGTTGACGTTAACCCGATTCCTGTAAAGGAGGCTGTTTCACTTATCGGCTTTAATGCAGGTCCTGTAAGACTTCCGCTTATTGAAATGGATGAGAAAAACAAGGAATACGTCAAGAATACAATGGACGAATACGGTCTTTTATAATTAATTTAAGAGGAATTTAAAATGACAAGAATTATAATTACAGGCGCAAACGGAAAAATGGGCAAGGTGCTTCAAAGCATTATTGCCAACCGTGAGGATTGTGAAATTGTTGCAGGTGTTGATTTGAATACAGCAGACAACGGAGCCTTCCCAATTTACGCTTCAATCTCTGAGGTAAAGGAAACTGCAGATGCAGTAATTGATTTTTCCAATCCTGTACTTCTTGATGATTTGCTTGCGTATTCAGAATCAACAAAAACACCGCTTGTTATCGCAACAACAGGCTACAATGATGAACAGAAAGCAAGAATCACAGAGGCATCAAAGACCTGCCCGATTTTCTTCACTTACAATATGAGCATGGGCATTAATCTGCTTGCAAATCTTGCGAAAAAAGCAACTGAAATTCTGGGCAGTGATTTTGACATTGAAATTGTTGAAAAGCACCATAACCAGAAAATTGATGCACCAAGCGGCACGGCTCTGATGCTTGCAGATGCAATTTGTGAGGTAACACCTCAGCCTATGAAATATGAATATGACCGTCACTCCAAGCGTGAAAAAAGAACCAAAAATGAAATCGGTCTTCACGCTGTCAGAGGCGGAACCATTGTCGGCGAGCACGAAATCATTT
>ERZ808028.1193-NODE-1193-length-16650-cov-4.649309_pt1 | contig 16650 bp, 16 predicted proteins | sample MGYA00380184_ERZ808028 | MGnify/ENA primary metagenome ERZ808028 (study PRJEB31490, sample SAMN06133397) | mouse gut metagenome | isolation source: J8_1 | host: mice | place: China: Chengdu | collected 2015-05 ...
TATTATAATAAGTATTGTCATATATAATATCATTTTTGTGTTCATTTTCATACCATCACCCCATACATTTTAACACTCACAGCCTCTGCAAACATCCTGTATCGGGCATTTGTGATATGTTTTCTGTTTTTCTATACATCAAAATATCTGTATCACTACCTTCACCTCACATGCACATCCAGCTGCGGATAAGCGATCTCGATCCCCGCCTCATCCAACGCCAGCTTTGCATTTTCCGTCATCCGCCACTTCTCCTCCCAGAAGTCCTCCTGGGCAAAGTAACAGCGCATATTTAAGATGACCGCGCTGTCCGCCAGTTCCTCCACAAACACCCTTACCTCCCGCTCCTTCAGAACCTTTTCATTTTCTTCCAGCAGGGAAAGCAATACTTCCTTCGCCTTCTTTAAATCCGCGCTGTAGGAGATCCCCACCTGCACATCCATCCGCCGTTCCTTATTGCCCGAGGCGTTGGTGAGGCTCGTGTTGGCAAGGCTGCCGTTGGGCAGGACCACCACCTGATTGTCTATGGTGCTCAGCTTCGTATAAAAAATCTGGATCTCCGTCACGGTCCCCATGTTGCCGTGGGTATCTTCCTTGATAAAATCCCCCACCTTAAAGGGCTTTAAGAGCATGATCAGCACCCCGCCCGCCAGATTGGAGAGGCTCCTCTGAATGGCAAGTCCGATGGCGACGCCGGCGGAGCCCACCAGCGCCACAATGCTCGCCGTATCCACGCCGAACCAGGACAGCAGCACAAAACCGAGCAGCACATACAGCGCAGCTTTCACAAAGGAATCCACAAAGGAGCGCACGCCCTCCTCCGCCCCCGCCTTTTCCATGGATTTTCGCAGCATCTTCCTGATAAACTGGATGATCTTTACTCCGATCAAAAAGAGCAGGACACAGAGCAGCACTTTCACCCCGAAGTTCAGCGCTTTAGAGGGCAGTTCATCCAAAAAAGCCTCGATTACGCCCGGTTTTAAATTTCCTTCTGTAATTTCCGAGATAAATTCTGTATTTTTCACTGTTATGATAACACCATCACCCTTCCGTCACCTGCCAGATGCTGACACTCAGCGCAGCCATCTTGATCTTAATGGACTGCTCACATCCGTCCGCCTTCTTTGCCGCGGCTTTTTTTGCCCGGGGATTGATGTACCCCTCTCCGCCGTAACGCACATCGTCGGTATTGAATATCTCCTTATATTTTCCCATGTGGGGCACACCGATCTGTACTTCCCTGTCGATACCAGCGAAATTGCAGACCACCAGAAGTTCCTCCGTACCGGTTTTCTGCTTTCCCGCCTTTCTGATAAAAGTCAGTTTGCAGTTTTCATGGTCGATGCAGTCCACCCACTGGAACCCGGACGCTTTGTTATCATCCTGATACAGTGCCGGATGCGCCAGATAAAATCGGTTCAGTTCCTTCACCATATTCTGAAGTTCTTCATGCCCCTCCTCCTGCAATAATGCCCGCGGGATTGCCTGTTCCTGTCCTTCGGAGACGACATTCTCCTCACATTCCCCGCTCTCCTCTGCCGGCTCCGGCAGCATATCCACCGGTATGACGCCCGCCTGCCATGCGTCTTTCTCTCCCAGTTCCTGCCCCATAAACAGAAGCTTTTTGCCCGGGTGCGCCATCTGATAGGCGTAGGTCAGTCTGAGGCCAGCCAGCTTATCTTCCGCCTTACCCGGCACTCTGCGGTATAATGCCCCCTCCGATGCCGTATCATGCCCGAAAGGCAGAATAAACTTCTCACTGTATGCATAGACCATACTCAAAGTCAGTTCTTCCTGATGGTGGGAACGGAAATATGGATCATATTTGATATAATCCAGATAATCCTTTGTCCAGCTTGTATTCCATTTATAGTCAAAACCCAGCCCGTCCTTTTTCAGATTGCCGGTCACGCCAGCCCACGCGGAATACTCCTCCGCGATCATCAGAACACCGGGATTTCGCTTCTTCATCATGGAGTTCAGATGCTTGATAAACTCTATCGCCTCCAGATTTTCATTGCCGCCGTACATATTGGGGATCCACTGCCCGTCTCCTTTCCCGTAATCCAGATAGAGCATACTGTCCACGGAAGCCATGCGGATGCCGTCCGCATGATACTTTTCCACCCAGAACAGCGCATTGGCGATCAGGAAATTCTTTACTTCATTGCGCCCGTAATTATATAATCTCACATCCCGGAACGGATGGTTCTTCTTTTTCTCATCCAGATGTTCATAGAGACAGGTGCCGTCGAAATCGGAAAGCCCCTCATTATTTTTCGGGAACCACCCCGGCGCCCAGTCCAGGATCACGCCGATCCCCTCCTGATGCAGCCCATCGATCAGATACTGGAAATCCTCCGGCACGCCGTACCGGGACGCGGGCGCATAATAGGAACTGGTCTCATAACCCCAGGGGTCTCTCTCCGTATGCTCCATCACCGGCATGAATTCCACATGGGTATAGCCCATCTCCTTCACGTAGGGAACCAGTGTTTCCGCAAGTTCCCTGTAGGTCAGCGGAATACCGTCCTCTTTCTCCTTCTCTTTCCGCATGCCGAAACTGCCGGCATGCAGTTCGTAAATATTGAGCGGCGCCGTCTCCGCCTGCTTTTCTCTCCGCTCCTTCAGCCACTTTTCATCATGCCATTTGAAATCCCGGATATCCCGGATCACGGATGCGCAGTCAGTACCGCCCTCCGCCCCGAAAGCGTAGGGATCAGCCTTCAGATAGGTCAGCCCGCCCTTTACCTTGATCTCAAATTTATAACAGTCCCCCTCTTTTGCCTCCGGCACAAAGATCTCAAAAATACCGCTGTCCCAGAGCCGCCGCATCTGGTGCACCCTGCCGTCCCAGCCGTTAAAATCGCCGACAACGGAGACCCGCAGGGCATTCGGAGCCCATACCGCAAACTCGCATCCCTTTACGCCGTCATTTTCCGTCAGGTGGGCGCCCAGTTTTTCATACAGGGTATAATGGATCCCGGCTTCCAGTTTATCCGTATCAGAGGCGCTGATCTGCGGCAGAAAACGGTAGGCATCCTCCACAATAGCCTTCCTGCCGTCCTCATAACATACCTCATACTGGTATGCGCCGATCTTCCGGTAGAACATCATCGCCGCAAAATATCCCGCCTCATCCGCCATCTCCATCGGCAGGATCTTTTTTTCCTCCCGCAGCAGCACATTCGCAGAAACCGCCCCCGGAAAGAATGCCTGAAATACCAGATATGCCCCCATCCTGTGTACCCCCAGCACCCTGTGGGGGTTATCCTCCTCCGAGTACACGATTCCCTCGATAAACCGCCAATCCATCAACTTATACAATTTTTCCTGCATGATACCCTCCTGTCCTTCTGTTATTTGCATATTCCGCCATCTATCTTTTCTGTTATATCCATCTTCCGACAGATGATGCCCGATCTTCTGCTCTCCTTCGGTCAAACTCAGCCAAAAGACAACTCTCTTTTCCGCTGCCGCCCGTCCCTTCCGCCGCATCCTTCCTCTGCGCCGTCTCTTCTATAACAAACGACAAAATAATTTCCGTTTTCTATATTTATCCCTCTCCGCTTCCGCTCATGTTTCCGCATTACATCAGCTCATGAATGAACAGTCCGCTCCGCAGCTTCGGCTCAAACCAGGTGGACTTCGGCGGCATCAGACGCCCCGCGTCCGCTACCGCGAAAAGCTCCCGGATATCCGTGGGATACAGCGCAAAAGCCGCCCTGCAGTCCTCCCTGCACCGTTTCTCCAGTTCATTAAGCCCCCGTATCCCTCCCACAAAATCGATGCGCTTATCTGTCTTCGGATCTTCAATGCCAAAAAACGGTTCCAGTACCCTTGACTGCAAAATAGAGACATCCAGATTTTCCACGGGATCTTCCGAGAAACAATGGGGCCTTGCTCTGAGTCTGTACCAGTTTCCGTCTACATAACAGGAAAACTCACCTTTTTTTGCGGGTCTGCGGATGTCGGCAACCCTTTTTTCCCCGTCTTCATTTTCTGTATTTCCCGGTATTTTATCTTTTCCGTCTTCCGTCTCTGACAAGCATGTCATATTTGGCAGCTTCCGCACTTCAAAATCCTTCTGCAGCTTCTCTACCAGTTCTTCTGCCGTCATCCCGTTCAGATCCTTCAACACCCTGTTGTAATCCAGAATGCAGAGTTCCTCCTCCGGGAACAGCACGGACAAAAAGAAATTGAACTCTTCCTCCCCCGTGTAGCCAGGATGCTCCGCCCGGCGCTTTAAACCGACCTTCACCGCCGAGGCGCACCTGTGATGCCCATCCGCGATATAGATCGCATCCATCTTTGCAAACGCCTCCCGGATCCCCTGTTGGCTCCCCGCATCCGCCACCTGCCATACCTGATGCCTGATGCCGTCCTCGGAAACCCAGTCGTAGAGCGTCCTCTCCGCCGTCTTTTTCAGCATGATCTCCCGAAGCGCGGGGGTCTGCCTGTAGGCTAAAAAGATAGGACCGGTCTGGGCGTTACAGGCATCCACATGGCGGATCCTGTCTTTTTCTTTATCCGCCCTTGTATTTTCATGCTTTTTGATCACCTGATTTAAGTAATCGTCGATGGAGGCACAGGCGACAAACCCATGCTGGGTGCGCCCCTCCATGGTCAGGGCATAAATATAATACATGGGCTCCTCTTCCGTCACAAAATCCCCCGCCGCGATCCGCTCCTTTAGCAGCTCCTCCGCCCTTATGTACACCCGATCATCGTAGGTATCCACACTCTCGTCAAAAGAAGTCTCTGCCCTGTCGATCGCCAGAAAAGAATCCGGATTCTGTTTTACGATCTCTGCCGCCTCCTTTCTGTTATAAACATCATAGGGAAGCGCCGCGATCCTCGCCGCTTTTTCCGGCACGGGGCGCACCGCCCGAAACATCCTGATCTCTGCCATAGTTATTTCCGCCTTATCTTTTTGTCTTTCTATATCAGTTTAACAAAATATGCTTTGCAACACAATAATTTCAGTGATAAAATAATGGAAGAATTGCAGAAGCAGCGCCCGGCAAATAATAAGAGCGATAGATATTGATAAAAATAAAATCATATTGGAGGATTGTATATGACAAACGAAGAGAGAGAAATGTTTAACCGCATCAGGGACTACGCAGAAAAGGCACTGGAAGATTTTGACACGGACCCGCAGAAAACGCCTATTTCTTTCCAGCTCCAGAAGCTGCGCCCTATCATGCAGGAGCTCGCCATGGAAAAGCAGATGTCCGTGGAAGATATCTTTATCAAATATATGGATCTGGCAAGCGAGGATGCTGTGGAGAGGGAAAAACAGTTCCAGGAACGTCTTGAGGGCGATAGCAGCTTGTCAGGACGGGCCAACCGGGCGGACTAGGATTGTCAAAATATTCAATCAGGGTCAGCCCACGATGCCGGTTAACGACAACAGGCGCCGACACACAGCAATATTTTCCGACAAAAAGCATTTGACTCCGCTTCTATTACTTGTTACAATAGTAGCACATATCGGGACTACATCTAATACAACATCTGACCATTTCGGTTGACAATCCCTGTATGAAAAAAATTATAGCGGATTGTAAAGAGATGGCATCATATACCTTTCTTTCCGCTGAATACGGAAGGAGAATGTATATGGAAAAAAAGACAAGAGAACGAAAGAAACTTGCGGAGATGAACCTGTTGGACGACTTCCTATTTGGTTCAATGGTAACATACCCTGAGATCGGAGAAAAGTTTGTCAGGAGTCTGTTAAAGACTATTCTGGGAAGGAAGATAAACCGTCTGTCTGTCACTGCCCAGAAAATGTTCTACGGGGACGATTCCGACCTGCACGGTGCGAGGCTGGATGTGTGCCTGGAGCCGGAAATCGAGGAGAAGTTTGAGGGAAACGCCACGGTATACGATATCGAGCCGGATAATAAGAGCGGGCAGGCGGACCGGAAAATGCTGCCCCGCAGGGTACGTTTCTATCACGGAAAGCTTGCAGCGGGAAACTTAAGTTCCGGCGCAGATTATGATGAGCTCAAGGATGCCATTATCATCATGATTTTGCCCTATGACCCTTTCGGATTGGACCGGATGGTATATACCGTGAAAAGCAGGTGTGTAGAAGTACCGGAGATGGAGTATGAGGATGGGGCGGGCACACTGTTCCTGTATACGAAGGGAAAAGAAGGGGTTCCGGATGAGGCGTTGAGGCAGCTGCTGCATTATATGGAAGATACAACATATGAGAATGCGGTAAACGAGGACCTGCGCGAGATGCACAGGATGGTGGAGACGGTAAAAAAAGATCGGAAGGTGATCAGGATGCGGATGCAGATTGTGGATGATGTGATCAAACAGGCAGAAGAAATTACAAGGCTAGAAGATAAAACTGCACAGCAGGCGGAAGAAATTAAAAAGCAAGCAGAAGAAATTAAAAAGCTACAGGAAGAACTTGACAGAAGGAATAACGGGAATCAATAACAGACTTAATGCTTTACAGCATCAGGCCGTCACTATTGGGAGTAGTGGCGGCCGGTTATTTTTTTTCCCTTAAAAATCTGATATGTCAGACTTATCAGGGATACAATGAATATTCCAGTTTGGATCAAGTCCTCATATGTAATATACATTGGCATCCCTCCTTTCTTTCATCGGAGAGTTTGCCCCTCCATAAACAGAGGGTAAGCCGCCCAGGCTCTCTGATTTTCCACACTGAGATTATACCACTTCTTCTATTCGTTTACAATACATTTTCCTATTATAAATAGTATATGTTATGATATTTTACAGGAATGTCTCCTGTATAAACCAAAACATATTATACTGCACACCAGATGTGTCACCATGCCAAAGCCAAACATCATACAGATAAAGGTTATATCCGGCTGAAATATACCTTTAGACATTAATCCATACATGACCGGATAATATATCAGATTTACCACTGCCGATATTCCAAAACAATACTGGGTTTTCCCATAACCGATCAGTATATTGTCGAATAAAACGGTATAATTATACGCTAGATAAAACGGTATTAAGATGGCCAATATATGCTTGATCGTCTTAAAGTTTTCGATTCCCATAACATATTTTAAGAAAGGATTCAGCATTAGAATAAAACACAGCCATGCAAGAAATGTCGCGATTATGACAATATTATAATGTTTTATTTTTATTGCATTCAATTTATCTTTGCAGTCCTTTTTTATGATTTCCGCCAATGCCGATATCGGAATGAGCATCAGCCCCCATATAATATTATTTGCCGTCCAGTAATTTCCCTGTTCCGCCGCCGCATTCACCATTTTACACACGATAGCGGCATAGATGATATTATCCAGCAATACCTGTGAGCCGCCAAAGAGGCCGATGTACAGATAATCCCTTACAAACGATCTGTCAAACTTAAAAGAAAACGAGATCAGTTTTTCCCTGCATATAACAAGAAGGCATAACACAACGCATACCAGGCTTACCGCGATATTGGAATACGCCGCGCCGTTTACCCCGAACTTCGGGATCAAAAACAGATCACCGGCAATAGTGAACACTGTTTTCAGAATGACCATTGCATAGATATATAGCGGCTTTTCCAAAACAACAAACAACACATTCACAAAACTGACAGTGTTCGCTATAATAAATCCGATTGTCTCCAGCCGAAGATATCCTGTCACTTCCCGAATATGATCAGCGGTCATTGCCGATACAATATAACTGCAGTATGTAAGAATCGCAATCGAAAACAGCACATAGATAACATTGACAACAAGAAACGCCTGAAATATCCGCTCCTTAAATTTTTCGGTATCCTGCACGCACTTATTCAGCAGCGCGTACAGCGGCACGATCAGAAATGCCTGTATCGTCTCGTTGATCAGATCAAACCATTCAATATGGCCTGCGATGTTCAATCCGTCCACCGACGGGCCGTTCGCAATCAAATTTGTCCTCACCAGCGTATACACAAAAGGAATAAACCCAAGCAGCATCAAACTGCAAAACAGATTAACAGGAAATTTCCCGGCTTTTTCCTTCATTCCCATTCTCCCCCTCAGACGATCAGCACCCTTCATTCTCCAGAAAAAATATCTCCTCCACCCGACGCCCCAGCAATCTCGCAATCTTCATCGCCAGCTCCAGCGTCGGATTATATTTGTCATTCTCGATGGCTATGATCGTCTGCCTGCTCACTCCCAGTTCCCTCGCCATATCCTCCTGCCGGAGCCCCGCTTCCTTTCTGAGCTTCTTTATCACATTCCTCATAAGTTTATACTCTCATGATAAAATACGTGCCGACAGATGCAACTGCTACGACAACGATCACTGCGCCTATGATCCCCCACAGAAGCCTGTTCGGCTCCCGGTACTCCTCATCTCCGGCGATCATCCTCCGTTTGATCACCGACTGGGAAAATCCCTGTATACAGACAGCAACACATAAAATAAGCCCCGGCAGCGGATTGTACGCCGTGCCGTCCGTAAGTGTCCGAAAGCTGTTAAAAAGCGACCAGCCCGCCAGCGCCAGCAAAGCCGTGTGATAACCCCATTCCTTGGAACGAAGTTGAATATTCCGGTCCATCTCATCCATTTTCTTCATAGCCATATCTCCCACCTATAATGCAGAATGTAAAAACATCTTTACATTTTATTATATACCCCAGCTAAGAAAAGTCAAGAGGTTTTAACATTTTTGCAGCGGTTAAAACTGTATATTAACACTTCAGCCATCTGGCGCCATTCACTCAATAACATTGAAAGTTTTACTGTTACAAACAGAATAATTTAGTACTTTCTCATATTGTATCTACGCATTTTGGAGTCTATAATAGAGTGCGTGCAGAAACACCGCACCCAAAAAGGAGGCATCAGAAATGAAAAAAATCACGATAATGGATATCACCCGGATCGGTATCATGGCGGCCGCAGTATACGTCTCTTCCGCTTTTATACAGATACCCATTCCAACGGCGATAGACAACACAAGACTGCATATGGGAAATGTCATGTGCCTTCTGGCGGGCATGCTCTTAGGGCCATTACAGGGCGGACTTGCCGCCGGGATCGGCTCCATGTTTTTTGACCTGACCAATCCGGCTTACATCACGTCCGCGCCCTTCACCTTTCTCTTCAAATTTTTTATGGCATGGATCTGCGGAAAAATAACATCCGATCATTCGACTCATCTGAGACAGAAGTATATTCTCGGCGCCATAGCAGGTTCGTTTACCTATGTGGTACTTTATCTGTCAAAAAGTTTTATCGAACACCGCTTTATAGTGGGACTTCCGACGGAAGCGGTCATGCTGACGATCACGCAGAAAGCGGTGGTATCAGGCATAAACGCCGTTGTCGCATGTGCCGTTGCAGTTCCTCTTGGCCTGTCCCTGCGCCCTGTGATGGCGAGGATGTCAAAATCATAGAAACAGCAGGCTGCCATATACATGTGCAACAACGGCCAGACAATAAAATCACATAAAATACTTGCATTTCTGCAAATAGAACCGCTGCTCTTTTTCAAATAAACTGATCAGTTTATCCACATTTTTTTCTTCTCTATATTCTTTTAAACCCTCCAGATATTCATTTCTATTTGCATCCTCGATTATAACCGGCACGATACCATTTTTCAGACATTCTCTGAAAATTATTAATCTGCCGGTTCTGCCGTTACCATCCTGAAAAGGATGAATACTCTCATATCTCACATGAAACTCAGCCAATATGGTGATATCCACTTTTTGGCTATTATACCAATCAATGAGCAAAAACATCTCCCGGGCAACATTTTCCGGCCTCGTAGTCTGATACATCCCGATCATATTGGGGCGTTGTTTATAATCCCCTATGGCATATCCATTGGCGCGATCCTCAAATACTCCTGACTTAAGTTCATAATGAAATTGTTTTATCAGTTTCTCCGTCAACGGCTCTTCCAACGTATCAAGCATCTTATTAAACATGAGAAAATGCCCATTCATTTCCTCAACATCTTTTGCTCTGTAAAAATCGTCTGATTTGGGCAGTGTACCGTTATCAAACAATGAAGCAGTCTGTTCCTCAGTAAGCGTACTTCCTTCAATCTTATTTGAGTTATAAGCAAGTAAACGCTGCGTGTAAGCATACACACCAGATCTGTCAAATCTTTTTCTTTCTATTTTGAATCTATCTGTTAAAAAATCTAAAAATTCATTAACCTTCATAGCGCTCTCCTTTCCTGATCAGAGCCATTTTTTCATCTCCAGCCCCTTCCCTTTCCATCTTTTCAGCGTCCAGTTTATTCTCCCAGAACCGATCAATATCGATAGTGTTTACCGACGGAGTTCTTATGAATAAACCGGGATTCATAAACTGCACCCTCACTCCTGTCTGCTCTCCCAAATCCTCAAACATCACTTTAAACACCGGCTTCCGTGCATTGGACATGGAAAATGTACTGTTTCTATATTCCTTAAATGTTATAAGATAACAACCCTCTCTCTCCTCCCATGTATAGATGAACCGGTCATATATATTAGAATGCCTTATGTAGTCTCTGCATAATCTTATCGGATATTTCGACAGATAGTAAAACGCCATATCCTTTCCTCTCCTGTGCGGCTTCTTATCCCAGAGTAATTCATTTTGCCGCAGTTTCAGATACTCCGTCACCAGCAAAAACATACTAAAAACAAAAAACATTATACACATAAATACCATAAACATATTTTCTTCCCTTGCAAGCCGAAACCCATCCTCATAGGAAAGATATTCTTCACCATTGCGTTCCAACTGATAGATATATCTCATTTCATCTTCCTGAAATACTGCCAAATGCAATTCATCTCCATATTCGACCTCTCTCTCGAATTTCTTTAAATTAAACGCCGAACTGCCGCATACGTGAAGCGAAATACGATATGTTTCTCCGTCACTCAAAATAATCCTTACCGACCTGCCCCCGCTGCCTATCGCTTCAAAATACCCTGTTCTTTCGATCTTCGTCTTATTTTCAGGATCCTCTTTTATCGCCAGATTTACACTCCAGATCATCCCGAGAATGGTCGCACCTACCACCAGATACGTGCCTGCTAAGGCATGTATAGCTTCTGCTTTTGTCAACCAGCAAATTTCTGTTTTGATCTTTTTAAACCACATACTTATCATCCCCGTACCCCTGTATCCGGAAAAATGCACAATGACTATTACTGACAGTTTACTACTTTGTCCCTCCCCTTTTCAAGTACCAGATCCCCTATTCTTCCCCATCACAAAAACCCCTCGCGCATCCGCTGCAAGGGGCTCTTTTTGTCTCCATTTCAGGATCATTTTCTATTTTGTGCAAAATCCTTCATTTGGAATCTGCCGCACTGCCGTCTTTAGTGTGTCACAAAGAACATCACCGCAAACAGCACGCCGATCACCCATGTGCCGGCTTTGATCTCTTTCGCTTTCCCGGTAAACAGGCTGATAAAAATATAAGAAATAATACCAAACGCAATACCGTAGGAAATATTGTAAGCCATCGGCATCATCGCCACTGTCAAAAATGCCGGAACAGCCGTATCCGCATTCAGCCAGTCGATATTTCTCACGCAGTTCATCATCAGCACGCCCACATAGATCAGAGCCGCCGCTGTCGCACAGCCGGGCACCAGCGCCGCGATCGGGCTGAAGAACATGGCGATAAAGAACAGCGCGCCGGTCACCATGGAAGAAAGACCGGTCCTGCCGCCCTCCGCCACGCCTGCGGAGGATTCCACGAAAGTCGTCACGGTGGAAGTACCGCACACCGCGCCGCAGGTCGTCGCCACCGCGTCCGCCAGCATAGCCTTGTCCATATTGGGCACCTTGCCGTCCTTTGTCAGAAGGTCGCCCCTTGCGCAGGCGCCGTACAACGTTCCCAGCGTATCAAACATATCCACCAGACAGAAAGCCAGCGCTGTAGTGATCACCAGCACGATCAGCTCCGTGGAGGTATGTTCCGCCAGATAGGCGGAAAAATCAAAACCTTCCGTAAATACCTTGCCGAATGCCTGGGAGCCGAAATCCGCAAAGGCTGCAAACGGATTAAAGCTTAAGGACGCGCCGAATCCCTCATAAAACCCGGGAACCGTAAAGCCCAAAATATAATAAACCACCGCGCCGCCCAGAATGCCGAGCAGCACAGAACCTTTCACACCCCTTTTTGACATCACCGCGATCGCGATCACGCTGCCCAAAGTCACAAGGATGGGCATAACGGAACCCCATGTGGCGGTGCCTGAAAATACGTTCAGGGATACCAGATTCACACAGGTTGCCGCATCGTTCACAATAATACCCGCATTCTGCAGGCCGATGAAAGCGATGAACAGGCCGATACCTGCCGGGATCGCCACCCTCACCTGATTCGGGATCGCTTCAAAAATCTTTTCCCTGAGTCCCGTCACGGTCAGAATGATAAAGATGATGCCGTCCACCAACACCAGCACCAGAGCATTGGCATAGGTCAGGCCGAAACCGAAACATACGGTATAGACAAAAAATGCATTCAGGCCCATACCGGATGCCTGCGCCAGCGGCAGATTGGCAAGCAGGCCGATCAGGATCGTACCGATCACAGCGGAGACCGCTGTTGCAATATAGATCGCATTGTAGGATACGGTGCCCAGTTCGGCAAACATGCCGGCATTTACCATCAGGATATATGCCATTGCCATAAATGTGGTCAGGCCCGCAAGCACCTCGGTCCTGACCGTGGAACCCTTTTCTTTCACTTTGAAGAAATTCTCCATAGTCTTTTCTTCTCCTCCTTTGGCATTTCGCCATGTGTGGGGAAAAAGCTCATCGAAGCGTATCGGGGAAAAGAGAACCTTCTTTTGTACTCTGTCTTTTGTACTTTATCTTTTCTTCCGATAGTCAGATATTTACGGTATCTGGTAGAAACTCCGGAACCTTATCATCCGGATTATATCGAAAAGCTGTTTCCTGAGTTTATAAAAAATTTATAAATGCTACGTTTCTAAGTATAGCACGGGCAGTCTGTATCCACAATTGTCATATTTTACAAAGTTATGACAAATTTCATCCCATTTCTTTCCGTGATCCCCCGCAAATGATCTCCGCTGGGGCAATACCGCATCAGATAATAATACATATCATCTTTCCGTTGCTCTCATTCACGATCCTCTGCATCGTATCCTGCAGCTTTAACTGGCACTCATCCCCCATCATGCCGATCTTTCCGTGGATGCCGTCCTGCACAAGCTGTTCTATCGTCTTGCCGAAGATATTGGTATCCCAGATCCCTTCCTCCGCCTGCCCCGCGTCTTTGATATACTCGATCAGGTCCTTCGCCTGCTCCTCCGTTCCCACGATCGGCGCGATCTCCGTCTCGATGTTGGCGCGGATCATGTGGATCGAAGGGCTCTCCGCCTTGATCTTCACGCCGTACTTATTACCGTGACGGATGATCTCCGGCTCCGCTAAGGAAATCTCCCCCTTCTCCGGCGCAACCACGCCGTAGCCCTTTCTCCTTACCAGATCCAGCGCCTCCTCCACCTTCACATACTCCCGCTTCATCGCCGCAAATTCTTTCAGGATCTGCATCAGCTGGAACTCGTTCTCCACTTTCTGTCCCATCATCTCGCTGAGCAGTTCGTAGTAGTAGCTCTCCTCCACCTCCAGCACGATCCGTATCGTGCCGTCCGCAAGGGATATCTGTTCTAACTTTACATTGTTGATATAAGGGCTCTCCAGAACAAGTTCCTGTTTCATAAACTGGTGCATGGTGCTCACCGATTTCATCATCTCCCGCACCGTCTCGATCAGGGACTGCTTCATCTCATGGTCACCCGGCAGCATCTCCACCCATTTGGGCATATAAAACTCGATCTGGGATACAGGAAATTCATAGAGGGCTTCCTGCAGGATCTGCTGCACATCCCCCTGTTTCATCTGCTCACAGTTGACCGGCAGCACCGCCACATGGTACTTTTCTTCCAGCTCCCTCGCCGTCAGCCTTGTGTCCTCACTGTAGGGCTTCGCGGAATTCAAAATGATCAGGAACGGCTTGCCCATCTGTTTCAATTCCTGCACTGTCCGCTCTTCCGCCTCCCGGTATTCGTTCCTGCCGAACTCCCCGAAACTGCCGTCGGAGAAGACCGCGATCCCGATGGTGGAGTGATCCTTGATGACCTTTTCCGTCCCGATCTCCGCCGCCTGTGTAAAGGGGATCTCCTCCTCGAACCAGGGCGTCTTTACCATCCGCTCCACATCCTCCTCCAGCGCGCCCGCCGCCCCCGGGATCATAAAGCCGACACAGTCCACCAGCCGCACTTTCATATTGATCCCGTCCTGCAGGGCGATCTCGGCTGCCTCCTGCGGGATAAACTTCGGCTCTGTGGTGGTGATGGTCTTTCCGGTGCCGCTCTGAGGCATCTCGTCTAACGCCCGCAGCTTTTCGTGCTCATTCTCCATATAGGGCAGCACCAGCAGATCCATAAACCGTTTGATAAACGTGGATTTTCCGGTCCTGACAGGTCCTACCACCCCCAGATAGATCTCTCCGTCCGTCCGGAATTTGATATCCCGGTATAAGTTGAATTCTTTGTCATTCCCTGCGGTTTCTGCCGCCCCGCCCGCGGTATTCAAATGTTCCATATAAAATCCCCTCCATAAACTGCTGTTCACTACATTATCTTGTAACAGTTTATGAAGGGGATAGTGCCTGTATGACTTACAAATTTTTCAATTTTCGTATTACCATTATAAAAACACAGACTGTTGGAACCATTGTTTAAAACTCGTAAATCCTGCCTTCTTCCTTTAATGCCACAATATTTTTTACTCCCGGCCTCGCCTTTAAATAGTCCCGGATGATCCCCGGCTGTTTCCAGAAGTGCATCGGAAACACCACATCCGCATCCGCCGTCTCCAAAAAGAGATCCATCCCGTCAAAGGCAAAGGATTCCTGTCTCGGGTCAAGGGGCACGAAAGCTATGTCAAAATGCCGCCCCCGGATCCGTTCCATCTCCCGCCTGAAGTTCGCTTCCATATTGTTGTTATGGGCTTTGGATTCCCCCACCCACTTCCAGAGGTTTAAGTCACCGGCATGATAAAAACTATACTTTTTGCCATCCTCCGCCACTGTCACAAGATAGGCGACGCCGATATCCGTGGAGCGCAGCGTCTCGACCACCATCCGGTCTCCATACAGCCGGTAGGTTTCGTGGGCCTTCGCGGACAGCAGTTCATTTTCCGCGCTGACAAGCTCCTGTGCCCGTCCTCTGCGGATGTCTTTCGACAAGACGTAAGTGATCCCGCTCCCCGCATCACCTGGGCGCGCACCGTCGCCTGCGGATACGCTGCCGCTTTTCCCTAAGCCGCCGCCCCGGCCGTCCTGCAGCGCGAATATCTCTTTATTATAGTGATCCTGATGGCTGTGGCTGACGAACACGGTCAGCTTTTTTTCCGGTAAAAACACCGGCAGCTTTCCGGTATAGTAATCAAAGAGCAGATAATGCTCCTCTGTCTCCGCCAGAAAGCCGCTGTGTCCCAAATAGGTTATCTTCATTTTAATTTTACTGATCCTTTATCAGCCTTCCTTGGTCAGGGAACCCTTCTTCGCCCTTGTCTTGCTGTAGGCGAAGAGCAGGATCGTGCCGATCACGCCCGCGGAAACCGCATTGGAGATTGCCGCTACCCAGCCCTGCTTGAATACCAGTTCTACAGGCTCCGCGTAAACCACGATATCCAACACCGGCGCAACAATGACCCATGCGATGATATTGGAAATGATCTGGTAGATATTGAAACGCACAACATCCTTTACGCCGAAAATTCCCTCTTCCACTTTCAGTTTCGGATAGACAAGCCCGATACCGAAGCACGCCAGCCCGCTGGCGATAACCCAGCTCCACCACGCGGAACCGTACTGCACGGAATCGGACAGCGCATGGCCGATAAACGCGATCAGGCCGCCTGCGATCGGTCCGAACAGCGCGCCGAAGAAAGCGCCGATCCCGTATGCTGTCTGAATATCCGTCTCGGGAATACCTGTCGGAACCTTCACGTACATAAACAGCAGGGTAAACAACGCCGCGCCAAGACCTGTCGCCACAATGGTCTTAGTCTTAAACTCAAACATTTTCTTTTGCATCTTATATCTCCTCCTTAGTCTGCGGTATTATTCCGCAGCAAACTCTTTACTTCCGCGGGCAGCGAGCCAGACAGACGTACCTGCACGTATATCGGGGCTGCCGCGAGGATGAAATACCCGACTGCCTCTGCGGGATATTTCAATTCACCAACAAAAGAGTACCTAATATCGGGGCATTTGTCAAGTGCGGTATTTCAGGCTGTATATTTATCCGCCTCCGGCGCTGCCTCCCGCAGATATACCTATAACTTACATCTTCCTTAAAGATCTATCCGATATACATATGCTTCCTCGCCTTCAAAAATAAAGCTCCTGCAATAGATCCCGCCGTTCTTCTCGATCGTCTTTATCGAGGCTGCATTGTTTTTTTCCACCGATAATTGCAGTTGTCTCATGCCGTGTTCTTTCGCTGCGACACATATCTGCCTTAATATTTCAGAAGCATATCCTTTTCTTCTTTCCGACGGCCTCACACTGTATCCACAGTTACCGAGATCTCTCAGAAAATCGTTTAACTGATACCGCAGATCGGCAATGCCGACGAT
>ERZ808028.1195-NODE-1195-length-16606-cov-17.204671_pt1 | contig 16606 bp, 12 predicted proteins | sample MGYA00380184_ERZ808028 | MGnify/ENA primary metagenome ERZ808028 (study PRJEB31490, sample SAMN06133397) | mouse gut metagenome | isolation source: J8_1 | host: mice | place: China: Chengdu | collected 2015-05 ...
AACTACTAGTTTTTTCGTGTTTTTTAGAGTGTCTCACAAATATGCTGCTTAGCCAAGGCGAGGGATTTGACCCTTACGTTTGTTGTTTTGATGTTTGTAAGGTTTATTTTTTCTTGACAAAAGTATGAAATCGTACTATTATGCATTATATAGTATGATTTCGTACTAAATGAAGAGGGATAAGAAAATACGGTTTTGAATCAAGGAACATGCAGATGTGCCGGAATGAAAAGTTGAGGGAAAATGATGAACAACTATATTGAAAATGTAATGAAGCGTTACAATCACCTGGTTGGTGAAATCAACGCAGTATATCACGAAATGGCTTTGAAACAGGGATTATCCGACAGTGCGTCGCGTATCCTTTATACTATCTGCGATGAAGGAGAAAGCTGTCCTCTCCAGGATATCTGCAGGCTTTCCGGCCTCAGTAAGCAGACGGTGAATTCAGCGCTCCGCAAGATGGAGCAGGAGGATATTGTTTATCTGAAGGCAGCCGGACTCAAAAATAAAACGGTCTGTCTGACGGAAAACGGGAAACAATTGGTTGACCGCACATCCAGGCGGGTATTGCAGATCGAGAATGAGATTTTTGCATCCTGGCCACAGGAGGATGTACGAAAATATCTGGAGCTGACGGAACTGTTTTTACATAATTTGAAAGAGAGAGCGGAAAGCTTATGATAAAGGTCAGGAATCTGGGAATGAAAAAAGAAAAAGAGATCGTTAAATTATCGGATCATTTTACATACGGACGTTTGCTGCGTTTTACGTATCCATCAATCGTCATGTTGGTATTTACTTCCATATATGGGGTGGTAGATGGTTTTTTTGTATCCAATTTCACAGGAAAAACGCCGTTTGCCGCAGTCAATTTTATATATCCTTTTTTAATGATGTTGGGCTGTATCGGTTTTATGTTCGGTACCGGCGGCGCGGCTCTGATTTCTTTGACAATGGGAGAGGGACGCAGGGAAAGAGCGAATGAGCTGTTTTCCCTTATCGTTTATGTTTCGGCCGCCTGCGGTGTTGTTCTGGCCGTGTTTGGGTTTCTGTTTCTTCGCCCGATTGCTTCTCTTATGGGGGCGGAAGGAGCGTTTTTGGAGAACAGCATTGTTTATGGCAGGATTATTTTGATGGCAATTCCCTTTTTCATTCTACAATATGAGTTTCAATGTCTGTTTGCAGCTGCCGAAAAACCGAAACTTGGTCTGTACGTGACGATCGCTGCGGGCGTTACCAATATTGTGCTGGATGCGCTTTTTGTAGCGCTCTTCCAATGGGGATTGGAAGGGGCGGCGGCAGCTACGGCACTCAGTCAGTTTGTCGGCGGCACTATACCGTTAATTTATTTCGGGCGTAAGAACAGCAGCCTGCTGCGGCTTACGAAATGTACAATGGATGTACAGGCACTGTTAAAAGTCTGTGCGAACGGCTCTTCCGAACTGGCAAGTAATATTTCCATGTCGCTTGTCAACATGCTCTACAACGTACAGTTAATGAAATATGTCGGAGAAGAGGGTGTTGCGGCATACGGCGTCCTGATGTATGTCTGCTTGATATTTCAGGCGGTTTTCCTTGGATATTCCGTGGGGTCCGCACCGATTACGGGATATCATTACGGAGCAGGAAATTACGGTGAACTGAGAGGACTTTTGCATAAAAGCATGAATTTGATCGGCATCTTTTCCGTAATGATGTTTGCCGCGGGAGAGATTCTGGCAGCGCCGCTTTCCAAACTGTTTGTCGGCTATGATGATGGCATGTTACAAATAACGGTACGTGCGTTTTGTATTTTTTCCGTTTCCTTTTTATTGTCGGGATTTTCCATTTTCGGCTCGTCGTTTTTTACGGCTTTGAATGACGGTATGACGTCTGCGCTGATCTCCTTTATGCGTACGTTTTTGTTTCAATGTCTGGCTATTTTTGTTCTGCCTGTTTTCTGGGGACTCGATGGAATCTGGGTGTCCACTGCAGCGGCGGAAGCTATGGCAGTAATCGTGACGGGGATGTTTTTGTTCGGAAAGAGGAAGAAGTATCAGTATGGAAAACTGACCGGGTAACAGCGGGAAACCGCGGCAAGGCTGCGGGCCCTTTCAATGATATACAAAATGGTCGAATTGTATAGCGTTTACGGGCATTTTGCCATTGTCATCCATTTATCATGATGCTATAATTCCATGATAAGTGGAGGATGAGGAGGCGCTTTTACGATGGAGAAAGAACTAAATACAAAGAAAAACGGTAATCAGGCGATGCTGAAAATATGCGGGTTTATTGTGGATAAGAGAAATCTTTTTTTCCTGCTTTTCGGTCTCCTGATTATTTTTTCGGTTATATCGAGAAACTGGGTCGGCGTGGAGAACGATATGGCTTTCTACCTGCCGGGAACCACGGAGACAAGACAGGGACTTGACCTTATGGAAGCGGAATTCATAACGTATGGGACATGTAACGTTATGGTGGCCAATGTATCCTGTGAGCAGGCGGAAACTGTCTGTGAACGGCTGGAAAAAATAGAAGGCGTGTTTTCCGTTGATTTTGACGATTCTAAGGAACACTATACGAACGGATCCGCCTATTACAATATTACTTTTGATTATGACGAGAAGGAGGAGGCATGTCTGGATGCCCTGGATAGAGTCAAAGAGTTTCTTGCGGATTATGATTATTATCTGACGACGTCTCTTGGCAATACGCAGTCGGAGCTGATCGGACAGGAGATGAATACAATTTCGGTGTTGGTCGCAGTCATTGTAGTGTCAGTCTTATTATTGACGACACAGGCGTATGCGGAGATTCCTGTTTTGCTGATCACCTTTTTATCGGCGGCGGTGATTCAGATGGGCACAAATTTCTTATTGGGAACGATCTCTTTTGTTTCCAATTCCGTTACGATCGTCTTACAGCTTGCGTTGTCGGTAGATTATGCGGTTATTCTGTTGAACAGATATAAAGAGGAGCATGCTTCCTATGAAGCGAGAGAGGCCGTTATCATTGCACTCAGCAAAGCCATTCCGGAAATTGCGGGGAGCTCGCTGACAACGATCGGCGGTTTGATCGCAATGACGTTTATGCAGTATCAGATGGGGCCGGATCTTGGCGTTGTATTGATCAAGGCGATCTTACTCAGTCTGTGCGCGGTTTTCCTGCTGATGCCGGGCGTGATCATGCTTTTTTCGAAATTAATGGATACGACCAGACATAAGAATTTCATACCGGACATTCCGCTCGTCGGAAAGTTTGCGTATGCGTCCAGACATGTGGTAGCGCCGCTTTTTCTGATCGCTATTGTGGCAGGCTATATGATCTCCAAGAACTGTCCGTATGTGTTTGGTTACAGTACGGTCACGCCGCCCCTGCAAAACAGTGTACAGAAGGCGGAAGAGATGCAGGAGACGAATTTCGGTTCCTCTAATATGGTGGCGCTTATCGTGCCGGCGGGAGATTATGATGCCGAGAAAGCACTGCTGCGGGAGCTGGATCTGTGCGCTGAGGTGGATCATACGATGGGACTTGCCAATATCGAAGCTATGGATGGCTGCCATTTGACGGATAAGCTGACGCCGAGACAGTTTTCGGAGCTGATCGATCTGGATTATGAGGCAGCAGAGCTGATTTATACGGCTTATGCCGTCAATGATGAAGATTATGCGAAGGTGGTCAACGGACTGTCTGATTATCAGGTGCCGCTCATTGATATGTTTATGTTCGTATATGAGGAAGTGGAAGAAGGATATGTCACATTGGATGATGAATTGCAGGAAACGCTGGATGATGCCTACAGGCAGATGAATTTCGTCAAAAATCAGTTACAGGGCGAAAATTACAGCCGGATGCTTGTATATCTGACGCTGCCGGAGGAAAGTGCGGAAACATTTGCCTTTATCGACAGGATGCATGAGATCGCGGGGAAATATTATGATGGTACAGTGCTTGTCTGCGGGGAATCGGTCAGCCAGTATGATCTGCAGAAGACTTTTTCCCGTGACAATATGGTCGTTAATGTTGTTTCCATATTAGTTGTTTTGGTGGTGCTGCTGTTTACCTTTAAGTCAGCCGGTATGCCGGTGCTTTTGATCGCGGTCATTCAGGGCAGTATCTGGATCAATTTCTCGGTGCCGTCGCTGCAGCATGACAGTCTGTTCTTCCTGGGATATCTGATCGTCAGCTCGATCCAGATGGGAGCCAATATCGATTATGCAATCGTTATCGCAAGCCGCTATACGGATTTAAGAAAGACGATGGGCAGGAAAGAATCTATTATTGATACAATGAATTTATCCTTTCCGACGATCATTACTTCCGGTACGATGCTTGCGGTAGCGGGTATTCTGATCGGCAGGCTGACTTCTGATGTAGCGATCTTCGGCATCGGAAAGTGTCTGGGACGCGGTACATTGATTTCAATTTTTATTACGATGTTTGTACTGCCGCAGATATTACTTGTCGGGGATACGATCATAGAAAAGACTGCGTTTGTCATGAATATGCCGATCCGTACAAGGAATGTCACGGGCCTTATGAAGGTGGATGGACTTGTGCGCGGCAGGATCGAGGGTACAGTGACCGGTACGATGAAGGCGATCGTAAGAGGCAACGTGAGCGCTTATGTGGAAGCCGGAGACGTGACGGAGCTTACGGAGGAAGAATACCGGAAGTTTACGGATGAGATCAATGAAGAAACGAAAGAACAGACCGCAGACAGGGAGGCAAAGGGATATGCGTAAGAAAAGAATAACTTCTTTTATCATAGCGGCGTTTCTTCTGCCGTGTGCTGTGTTGGCACCGGTCACGGAGATAAGGGCAGAAGAAAGCGGTGCGGGGACAGGAGAGAGCGAAGAAGCGAATAAGACGGATGGGCTGGAAGAAGAAATTGTTACGCTGGAGGATGCCAAGGAGACACTGGCTTCTTATGAAGATGAGGAAACGCAGTGGCAGGAAATTTACATAGATTCCGTAGAGGATTTGCAGAATTTTTCCAAAGACTGCTGGTTGGATACATGGTCTTTCAATAAAAAAGTATATCTGACGGCCGATTTGGATCTGACAGGCAGTGACTTTGTATCGGTCCCTACCTTTGGCGGCTATTTTGACGGACAGGGACATACGATAAGCGGACTGTCCATACGGGATGCCGTGTCGTATACGGGACTTTTCTGCGAGACGCAAAGAAGCGCCGTGATCGTGGATCTGAATGTGAAAGGAAGCGTGAAACCTTCCGGCAGTCAGATCATAGTCGGAGGCATCGTCGGTGATAACCGGGGGATCATTCTAAACTGCCGCTTCGATGGCGTTGTGGAAGGAAAGGATTATGTCGGCGGTATTGCAGGGTTGAATGAGATAAGCGGCGTACTGCTAAACTGCGTGTGCAGCGGCAAGGTAACGGGCGCGCATTACACAGGCGGCATCGTCGGCGATAATATGGGGAATGTGGCAGGCTGTACGAATGATTCCGATGTCAATATTTCAGGAAAAGAGCAGGAAAAAGCAATAGAAGATATCAACGAACTTTCCCAGTATACTGCCGATTTGTTAGAATCCGGCGAAAGCGGCGGACAGGATGAAAAAGAGGCGTCGCTCAATAGTAATACGATCGATTCGGGCGGTATCGCGGGACTTTCTACCGGTATCATACAGCTTTGCACCAATAACGGTTCCATAGGGTATGAACATGTCGGTTATAATGCGGGAGGTATCGTAGGACGACAGTCAGGATATGTCTATTCCTGTGAGAATAAAGGACTTGTACGCGGGCGTAAAGACGTCGGCGGCATCGCCGGTCAGACGGAACCGTATGTGGCGATCGACCTTTCCAAGGACATTGCATACCAGCTTGCGGAAAATATTGATATCATGCACGATCTGGCAGGCCGGATGCTGGATGATGCGGGGACGGAGTCCGATGCAGTATATGGCAGGCTTTCGGTCATTCAGGATTTTGCGGATAAAGCGCTGGACGATACCGCCTATCTGGCGGATCAGACCGTGGCATGGACGGACGGTATGGTAAGCTCCGCCAATGAGGCCATTAACCGTCTGGATTATGTTATGGACGAAGCAGGTAAACAAAACGGAATGCTGGACCAGACAAGAGATGCTGCCGGCAATGTGAAAAATGCGGCTTACGAGCTGGAAGATACGGTACAGGCGCTGGATATTTACCAGTATATGACGAAAGAGGAAAAGGAAAGATACGATGGCGCCAAGGCGGATATGGAGAATGCGGCATCACAGCATGCCAAAGATTATGCCAAGGCCGTAAAGGCTTATGAAAACTACTATATTGACGAGATCAGGAAGGAGCCGGTATATGCGGACGGTACGTGCAACGAGAACGACCTGAGGCCGCGTATCGGCGGAGCCGTGCAGGAACCCTGGCCCGGCGGCAACAGCTATACGGACTATCTGGATGTGGAAGACTGGGTACATTATGATACTGTTTCAGGAACAGAGAGCGCTTTCCCGGCGGCAGATGGGGAGCAGGCGGCACTGGATATTCAGTTGAGAAACGATGCAGCGTCCAGAATGTCCGACAATGCTTCCGCAATCGATACGGCAGCATCCGCTTATGCGGATCTGCAATACAGCGCTTCACATGGCGGAACAAGTTACACGGCCGGTATGCAGGAATATCTGGAGACGATGTCAGACATTGTCCTGTCTCATCAGAGCCAGATGACGGAAGGCGCTGTAAATGAGTTAAAAGACGCGGTCGGCTATACGAAAGACGCTTCGGGCAATCTGCAGACGGCCGGTGATGAGGCAAAAAATATAGCGGATACCCTGAACAATATGCCGGATATTGAAATGCCGTTACTTGGTGATACGTACCGGACAAAGACCAACAGTCTGACGTCCAATTTACAGGGACTTTCGGAAAATATCGGTTATCTGAACGGAGAAATGTCTTCCACAAATGACGTCCTGCTGGCGGATTTAGAGGCGCTCAACGACCAGTTCAGCACGATCATGCGGCTTTATACGGATGCTGTCGATGGTGTGCTGGATATGGATTATTCCAATATATATGAAGACAATTCCGAAGAGGATGCCGAAACGAGTACGGATGCCACGATCGCCGAATGTCAGAATGCCGGTGAAGTGAAGGGCGATATCAATGTATCCGGGATTGCAGGGACAATGGCGATCGAGTATGATTTTGATCTGGAAAGTGATGTGACGGGAATTGAAGATGCCAGACTCAACTCTACATTTCAGACCAAATGCGTACTGCGGGACAACGTGAATACCGGGAAGATCACGGCGCAGAAAAGCTGTGTGGGCGGCATAACCGGTCTGCAGGAAATGGGGACGATATTGTGGTGTGAGAATTACGGCAGGATCACAAGTACGACAGGAAGCTATGTAGGAGGTATCGTCGGAGAGTCACGTTCCCACATTACAGCAAGTTATGCAAAGTGTTATGTGTCGGGAGAAGAATATGTTGCGGGGATCGCAGGATACGCATCCAGCATCGCAGACTGCTGCGCTATGGTGCAGGTACAGGATACGACCGCCTTTTTCGGGGCAATAGCGGGGAAAACAGATGAAGATGGAATGGTGGAGAATAATTTCTTCGTATCGGATGAGATCGCGGGAATCGACCGCATCAGCTACAGTGATAAGGCGGAACCGATTACTTACAGGGAATTATTGAATATAGAAGGTCTGCCGGAGCGGTTTCGCATGATGACGGTCACGTTCTATGCGGACGACGAAGCGGTCAAAACGATAGAGTGTCCTTACGGCGGTATGGTTTCGACCGGCATGTATCCGGAGATTCCGGTCAAAGAGGGATTTTATGCGGACTGGGACACCAAGGAATTAATAGACGTTACACAGGACGAAGATGTTACGGCAGAATATGTGCGTTATCAGACGACCATCGCTTCAGACCGGACAAGGCCCGGCGCGCAGTCAATACTTCTTGTTGATGGGATGTTTGCTAAGGAAGCGGTATTGGAACTTACCGATCTTGGCGTCGATGGCGTTGCTCTGGAAGATGGGACGGAGCACTGGAAAGTCAGCTTTACGGGAGACGGCAGACGTGAACACCAATTCCGCTATCAGGCGCCGCAGGGAGAAACAGAGGGGGTAAGCATTTATATAAAGAGCGGCAGTGACTGGCGTGAGGCAGAGACCGGCATGATGGGAATCTATCATTTGTTTACTGCAGAAGGAACCGATCTGGAGATTGCCGTCTGTGTGCATGAAAAAGGTGTTACGGATTATCTAGTTTACATAATTCCTGTAACAGCGCTTCTTGCAGTGATGATCGCAGTGACCTTCGGGAAAGTAAAAAAGAAAAAGGCAATGAGACAGATGGAGAACCGTTCGGAGAAAATTCCGGAAAATCCCGCGGAGAAGAATGTTTCGAGAACAGATAAAGAAGAAGAGAAGTAGAAGCGGGCAAAACCGGATAGAAAGGCAAAAAGAGGGACAGCCGCTGTGACTGTCCCTGTTGTTGTTACTATGAAAATTATGCCTGCTTTTCCAGTACCGGCATATAATCGATCGGTGCATCTACGCTGATCGTGCAGCCTCCGTCGAAGATTTCTCCGGTGGAAGTGAGTTTCCATTTTCCGGCCGGAAGATAGACGTCGCGCTTCCATTCGTTCAGATGCAGGATGGGCGCGATCAGATATTTATTGCCGAACATATACTGATCCTGCAGCTCCCAGCATTTTTCGTCTTCCGGGAATTCGTAGAACATTGCCCGCAGAAGAGGAGAGCCGTTCGTATGCGCTTCTTCATATAATGAGCGGATATAATCGTGCATGGAGATACGGATATCATAATATTTTTTCATGATAGCGTAATTGTCCTCGCCGTAGCTCCAGAGCTCGTTCGGCTGGCCGGTATGGAGATAGCCGCCCCCCCAGTCTCTTTCATCAAGCGGCGGGATATTGTAAGGCCCCCTGTCGCCATGCATGCGAAGCACGGGAGAGTATACCGCAAACTGATACCAGCGGATCAGAAGCTGTCTGAAATCTTCGTCATTTACATCATCGGTCATGAAACCGCCGATATCCGTCGTCCACCAGGGAATGCCGGCAAGTCCCATATTCAGTCCGCACTGGATCTGATCGGCAAAAGCTTCAAACGTACTCGGTACATCGCCGGACCAGACAACATTACCGTATTTCTGGGAACCTGCCCATGCGCAGCGGAGCAGATTGACAACATTTTTGCCTTCTTCTTTTGCCATTTCATCATAGAAGGCACGGCTGAACATCTGCGGATACATGTTGCTGACAGAAAGAGCAGGGCCGTTATAGTAACGATAATTTTCAAAATCATATACGCCGTAGTCCGGTTCGGAATTGTCTAACCAGAAGGCGTCGATACCGTAATCGTAATAATTTTTCTTACATGCTTCCCATATATATTTTCTCGTTTCCGGATTAAAAGGATCGATCTCCACACAATCTCCCTGATAATCATAAGTCTGTGCCGCGCCGCGCTCTGTTCTGATGAGCAGTCCGCGTTCCATCATGGGGCCGAAGTTTTCGCTCTTACGGTCAACGGAAGGCCATACCGATACGATGACTTTGATACCCATTGCATGCAGTTCATCGACCATGGCTTTCGGATCGGGCCAGTACTTTTTGTCAAATTTCCAGTCGCCCTGCAGGGTCCAGTGGAAGAAGTCAATGACGATCTGATCGATCTTAATGCCTTCTTTCTGGTACTGGCGCGCTACGCTCAATACTTCATCCTGCGTTCTGTAGCGCAGTTTACACTGCCATAGTCCCATCAGGTCTTCCGGGAACATTGCCGCATGGCCGGTTACGGATGTATAATTTGCAAGGATCTGTTTGGGCGTATCGGCGACAGTGATCCAATAGTCCATTTCTTTCGTGGCTCTTGCGATCCATTCCGTGTAGTTTTTACCGAATGTTACACGGCCGACTGCCGGGTTGTTCCAAAGAAATCCGTATCCCATGGAAGAAACCGCAAACGGTACGGAAATCTGGGAATTGCGCTGTGCCAGTTCGAGTACGCATCCTTTTAGGTCCATGCAGTCCTGCTGATACTGTCCCATGCCGAATATTTTTTCATTTTTGTTGCTTTCAAATTTCAGATTCAGAGAATATTCGCTTCCGCCGATAATGCCTTTCCATTCACGGTTCACCAGTTTTAGGCATCTGCTTTCTTTGGAGAGCGTGCCATCATAGAAGCGGAAATATTCGCGGAGAATCAGCTTATCGTCTTTGTAGAAAGAAATAACACCTGCGAAATTAACGACTGCCTTGATACGGCCGTTTATGATCGTTGCGATCTCTCTTTTATCGATCGTACCATCGCCTGCCCAATGATCCTCTTCTTCGATCAGGACCTGAGCGCCATTGCTTTCGACTGTTTCGGTCAATGCCCAGTCGTTTCCGGTAAATTCCGGCGCCATAGCGGCACGCACACGTAGTGAATCACTGCCCCATGCTTCGATTTTCAGCTTTTCGCCGTTGCGGCAGCATACCAGTGCACCGCCTTCATTAACAAATTTCATACGTAACCTCCTGCTTTTCATTTTGTTTCGGGCCGTCCGGCATTCCCATAGGTTTCCGATCCTTGGAAATGCTCACTATAATGATATAATACTATTGTGTGATAAAAAATACTATTGAAATACTACTTTATAGTGGTACTATAGTATTATGTATAGAAAATAATGCGGAGAATCGTGTGCAAAATCAATTTCTCACACGCGAGTCTGCCTCTGCAGATTGAGTAAACATGAGGGAGCGGAATGACAACAAAGGTAACAAATAAAGAAACACAGGAAAAGAGACAGCACAGTACGGCTTTGATCCCCTACAGTTATTACGAGTGCCGCCTCCCGGAAGACTTTATGAATGTGCCGATGCATTGGCATAATGAATTTGAGATCAATTATATCTGCCGGGGGAGAGGGGAGTTCCTATGCGGCAGCCAGAAGTTTGAGGCCTGTGAGGGCGATATTCTAATGATACCGCCGAATATGCTGCATACCGCCTATCCGTGCAAAGACAGGGAGCTGATTTATGATGCGCTTGTTTTTAATCCCGTACTGCTTGGAAGCAACAGCAAAGACCGCTGCACGAATGAATGCATCCGGCCGATCGTGAACGGAACGATCCGAAGCAATGTCCATATCCGCATGGATGCCGGACGGTGCAGTGAATTAAGATCCGTGACAAAACGCATTTTTGCCTGTGTACACGAGAATTCACCGCAGACAGATCTGCTTTTAAAAAGCGAACTGATGCGGTTTGTCTGGCTGTTGATAGAAAGTGAAAATATTGTGTTTGAAAAAGACGATGGGACGCAGTACAGTAAGGCCATTCGTCCGGCGCTGGAATATATGGCATTAAATTATAGAGAGGATATCACGGTAGAGAAACTGGCAGCGCTCGTCCATCTTAGCAAAAGTCATTTTATGCGCTGTTTTAAAGAAGCCGTGGGGATCGGCGCCATTGAACATCTGGCACAGGTGCGTATCAATGCGGCCTGTGAGGAGCTTACTTCCTGTGAAGATCCGGTCGCTGACATTGCCTTTGCCTGCGGATACAGTAATCTTTCCAATTTTAACAGGCAGTTTTTAAAAAAGGTCGGATGTTCGCCGAAAGAGTACAGGAAGCGGAGTGCGGATATGTGATGAATAAAACTGCAGGGGAAGATATTTTTAAAGAGTGTTTATATTCCCCTGCATTATCATCAAAAATTTTTCGGCAGCCTTGGAAAAGACCTGATATTTTTTCCAGATCATATACATTTCGATTTCGATTGTGGGTGTCAGAGGACGGAAACAAAGCCTGCTGTCACCGGAAGTATTGATGATCCTGTCAAGGCAGATAGCATATCCAAGTCCTTCTTCCACAAGCAGGGAAGCATTGAACAGCAGATTATACGTCATGATGATATCCAGTTCCGAGAGACTGCATTTCATCCACTGGGAGATTCTCCCGCCCTCTGTTTCCTGCTGTGATATCAGCAATGGCTGATTCCATAAATCTTCCGGAGAGACAGCTTCTTTTTCTGCCAGAGGAGAGTCCTTGCGCATTAAGACACCCCAGATATCTTTTGACGGGAGTTTTAATGCCTCATATTTGTTTGTATCCGGCGTTCCGAATATCATTCCAAAATCAATCAGTCCTTTATCCAGCTGTTCTTTAACAAACACAGCATTGCCGCTGGAAATATGGTAGTGGATTCCTGGATAAAGTTTTTTTAAGTTTCCGGCGGCTTTTGCCAGCAGGCGCATTCCATCGGTTTCTCCGGCGCCGATGTAAACATCTCCGATCACCACATTGTCGGAGCAGGTAATCTCATGTTCCGCTTTCTTTACCAGATCCAGAATTTCCTCAGCTCTTTTCCTGAGAATCATTCCTTCTTCTGTCAGCGTAACCTTGCGGGACCCTTTTGTGCCGCGAATCAGCAGCTGTTTCCCAAGTTCCTCTTCCATGTTTTTAATTTGTGTGGAAAGAGTAGGCTGTGAGAGATGAAGGGACTCGGCAGCCCGTATAATGCTCTGTTCTCTTGCAATGGCAAGAAAGTATTGAAGTACCCGTATTTCCATGTTTTCATATACCTTTCGAGGTGTATGTACGATCTTTAAAAAAAGCGATTCAAATCTAAAAAAATCCTAGCATAGATTTCGATAGGTTTCAACTATGGAAATATATTATATATAAATATTTGCTATTTATATTCTGCATCCATATACTAAAGGCAAAGATTTTTCAATCGCAAATTTGTACCTGCATTTAAATTTGCAGACTAAGAAAGAGGGGGATTTATATGACCACAGAAACCTTTATTGAAATAATGAATTCCGGGGAAAAGATTCTGTGCGGCTCAAAAGTGCATCAGTATATGGGAAGGCTGAGCCAGGAGGCAATGAAAATAACCGCCAGAATAAATTGCGGTTATCATGAACCGGAGGAGATACGGGAACTGTTTTCCCTTCTTACAGGCAGAGAAGTGGATGAAAGTTTTAGAATGTTTCCGCCGTTTTATACGGACTGTGGGAAAAACATTCATATCGGAAAGAATGTTTTCTTTAACGGAGGATGCCGATTCCAGGATCAGGGTGGCATTTATATTGATGATGGAGCATTGATCGGTCCAGGTTCTGTTCTGGCTACTTTGAACCATGAACAGAACCCGGAACGCCGTGGGGATCTTTTTCCAAAGCCTATTCACATCGGAAAGAATGTATGGATAGGAGCAAATGTCACAGTGCTGCCGGGTGTTACCATTGGGGAGGGGGCAATCGCAGCTGCCGGAGCGGTAGTCGCGAAGGATGTTCCGCCTGGTGTGATCGTGGGAGGTGTACCTGCAAAAATAATCAAAAAGCTTCCGGCAAAGCTGAATGTATACAAAGAGGAGATGGGTCTTTGAACCTCGCGGCAGCCGTCAGATAGACATATTGGGATGTACGCTTGGCTCGTTGTACGCGGGAACAAAAGGGGCGGAACACTGCAAAGGTGTAGCATGATGTCCTCAAAGCAGGGAAAGAAGGAAGAAAAAATCATGAAGACAAGAGAAATCAGGCAGGAGTATGGTATCAGGATTCTATAAGAGTGGTTATGGCCATTTCCAGTATAGTGGCAAGCAGACAACACTATCTATCAGTAGGAGGACAGTATGGAGAAAGCGGCAGTTCCTTTATAAGGATGAATATTGCCTGCTCCGAAGCTGGTTGGAAGCCGCATTGAAATGTCTTGCGAAAGGAATCAGGAACTATGAGGAGTGGCACATAATGAGCGATATAATGGAATTTGCCAATAAAGAAGAGTTTAGGAAGTGGCTCTATGATAACTGTCTTTCAAGTGCGGGTATATGGCTTTTGTTTGGCAAGGCTAGAGGACCGAAAACAATAAAAGCAAGTGGTTTTAGAAAAATAAAGAATTAGTTAAAAGGATTGAAGAGCAGATTGCACAGCTTTCTGGGATATTGGAAAAACATGAGACTGCCTATACAAGTTTTCAAGCTATGTCATTTTCTGTGAAGAGGAGTTATACATGAGTGTATTTTGACGTCAAGACAGATGCCGGACGTGAAAAGCGGATTGCCTGGATGGTGGATAGACTTAATAAGAATCTTAAACATATGTAACTGTTATATGTGTCGATTATAAGTGAAGTAAGAAAATCAACTGTATATTATTGAAAAACACCGAATGTTTGTTCGGTGTTTTTTGTTGATAAAGATTTTGGCAAAAATAAACAGATTTGAGGCAAAAATAACTTTGGTGAAATATTTCATATCATGTCACTTTTTGGTAGAATATAAATAACATAAAAACTTGACAGACAAGTAGATGACAGTATGAATCATTGGAAGATACGGTGAAGGCAGGCTGCTAGTTTGTCGGGAAGAAATTTAAAGAAATAGCGGGCATGTATCTGAAGAAGATTGGGATTTATCCGAACAATTGGGCGCAAGAGATCAGTACGGCCAAAGAGAATATGGAGAAGGCAGAATTAGCATTTGAAAAAGTGTTCGGTATCAGTCAGGCAATAGAACAGATTAGAAAGATCATTACAGAGATTGCGAGAGAAAGAACGATCGTATTGGATGTAGATGAACTTGGCCGATGCATTCCACAATATGCGATCAGGATTTTGGTGCGGAAGACGATTCTATGTTCGTTGAAAGGTTTTTGAAAAAATTTATAGATTTTTCGTTGATGTTGGATTTTGGCAGTGTGAATGAGCAGTATCGGGAGAAATATCCTTTTTATTTTGAGCGGTTTATAATTAACGATGCGGATGAAACAATATTAAACAAGGTTTTTCCAAAGTTGTTGAAGAAAATCAATATCAGAAGAATAGAGAAGTTGATTGAAAAGGTTAATATTATCCATTCGGTTATATGCAATGATAAGGTGGATATTTCCGTATTTGGGATGTTTAAAACTTTTTGTTGAAGATATGGAGTGTGTGGTCTTTATAGGTGATAGAGAATATGAAAATTGCAAAATTTTAAACAGTGGGAAGCGGGGGGATGTGGGTGAAAAAGGATGTATTCATTTTGGACGAGTGTCCATATTATTTTTTGTCCCCTCATCAAAATATGGAGAAAGAGCTTGAAATAGTAAGGAAATATTGTATATATAGCGGAATTATAAAATAGATGCATAATATTTCAAAAAAATGCAGGTTTGACTTATGTATGGGGGCGGATGAACAGCTTTCCGAGGAGGTCAAGGGGATGCGAAGAACTGATTGGATAAACTAGGGTGGAAGATGTGTTGAGTGCATTATCATACTGTTTAGGAGGTATACAATGGACAATAAAAGATATCAAGTATTTGTGAGTTCAACTTATGAAGATTTAAAAGAAGAAAGAAAAGAAGTTGCTCAAGCAATATTGGAGTGTGATTGCTTTCCAGCTGGTATGGAGTTGTTTCCAGCGTCAAACCGTAGTCAGTGGGAGATTATTAAAAAGGTAATTGATGATAGCGATTTTTATTTAGTGGTAATTGCTGGTAAATATGGTTCCATGGGAATTGATGATAGTGGTGCTAAGGTTAGTTATACGGAGATGGAATTTGATTATGCAATGAAAAATAATAAGCCTATTTTGACACTTATTCATGAAAATATTGATCAATTGCCAAGCTGTAAAACAGAAAAGAATGCGAATAAAATAAGAAAATTAAAAAAATTTTATGAAAAAGCGTTCAAGAGTGGAACAATAAAAAAATGGAACAATAAAGATAACTTGAAATCCGCTGTACTTTCTGCCATTTTTGATTTGAAAGAACAAACAGATGCTGTGGGTTGGATAAAGGCCAATTATAGTATTGATAAAACAAGTTATGAGATTTTTGAAGAGCAACGGTTGTCATATACCGTACAAATATCTCAGCTAGAGAAAGAATTAGATAAGGCGCACAGAGCTATTGATAAAAAGGATAGAAAATGTATTTGTTTAGAAAATGAGTTAGATAGATTAACAAGAATAACTAATGAGTTCTATCAAAGAGAAGAAAATAAAGGGATATTTTGGGTGATGCTTGCTGAAATTAATTTCAGGTATGAATATTTCAGGAGTAATCATGATAATTTACAGTATGATTTGGCAGAAGAATGTAATCGTGATTTATCTTGTGAAGAAAAAAATTTTCTTCGTTATTATAGTGATGATTCGTTGTGGAAGATTGCAACAAGAAGTTCATTTGAGATAAGTTCGTTGTATGATAAAATGCAGAGTGATAAAAAGGCAGAGTACATAAATGGAATAAAAATATCTCTGAAAGATTATATATCAGATGATGATTTACTGGAAATATCAAATGACCGTATTGCTAATCTGTTTGCAACATGTTTTTTCTTAATACGCTCATATAAGACTGAAAAAGTTATTTTACTTAAGGAGATGATATTAGAAAAAAGAAAGGGTATGTTTGATGTTTGTAATGAGATTTTGTCTGAATTATGGGAAATAGAAATTGCCTTTTCTGAAAACGATTATTAATTATATTGATTCATCTGTTAGAAAGTTTCACATACTCAACAGGTCCTTTTTTTCATAGTCTCGATTTTATTTACGAATCAAATAATGGTAATGATTTCTTTTTTGTTTCAACCAAAGACGAAGCAATACAAAAGTTAAC
>ERZ808028.1198-NODE-1198-length-16584-cov-3.586297_pt1 | contig 16584 bp, 16 predicted proteins | sample MGYA00380184_ERZ808028 | MGnify/ENA primary metagenome ERZ808028 (study PRJEB31490, sample SAMN06133397) | mouse gut metagenome | isolation source: J8_1 | host: mice | place: China: Chengdu | collected 2015-05 ...
CAAGTTGTAAAAAAAATAAGGACTATTGATAAGTAGACGGAAAATAACCTGTAGACAGCAACCAAAAGACGTCAAAAACGTTCTCACCTATGTTGACAACATTTTGAGAAGTGTTCTACGGACGTGAATCGTGCTATAATACAAGATGATTTATGAAAAAATTTGCATAACCTACTATTTAACATAGATAACAATATAAATTTATATAGAAGGAAAGGAGATAAGGCATGTTTTACCTGTCATTGGCGGCGGCTTTCATCGCATCCATCATTTTCACACCTCTTGTGAAAAAACTGGCCTTCCGAATAGGTGCAGTTGACAAGCCTAATCATCGAAAAGTGCATGCGAAAATAATGCCGCGTATAGGTGGTTTAGCTATCTTCTTAGCCTTCCTCGTAGCTGTACTTATTTTAAAACCGACAAATCCAGCGATGATTCCCATTTTAATCGGTGCGTTTATCATTATTATTACGGGTGTTGTCGATGATATGCTGGAGCTATCTGCAAAGGCGAAATTTTTAGGACAAACAGTAGCGGCAGCAATCGTTATTTACTTTGGCGGCATTCAGATTGATTTTATTAACTTACCATTCGGCGGTATTTTAGACTTTGGTTACCTGAGTGTGCCACTGACATTGATTTGGATCGTCGGCATTACAAACGCTATTAATTTAATTGATGGCTTAGACGGTTTAGCAGCAGGGGTATCAACGATTGCACTTGTGACACTGGCAGCAATGGCCTTCGTTATGGGCAATACGTTCGTACTCGTTATGGCACTTGTACTGGCGGTAAGCTGTATTGGCTTTTTATTTTACAATTTCAATCCTGCAAGGATTTTCATGGGGGATACAGGCGCATTGTTCCTTGGCTTCATGATTTCGGTGCTCGCATTACTGGGCTTTAAAAACGTGACATTTGTGTCGCTTGTTATTCCCATTGTGATGCTAGGAGTACCGATTTCGGATACGTTTTTTGCCATCGTACGTCGCTTACTTAATAAGCAGCCACCCTTCCAACCAGACAAATCGCATTTGCATCACCGTTTACTAAGTATCGGCTTTACGCATCGTCAAACCGTTATTATTATTTATGGGATTGCGGCGATGTTTGGTTTAGCAGCGGTCATCTTCTCGATGGCAAAGCTGTGGGGCGCTATTTTACTTATCCTCGTGCTACTCATTGCACTGGAGATTTTTGTTGAGGTCATTGGCTTAGCTGGCAATCGCTACAAGCCATTATTAAAACTTGTAAGAAAAAAGTAGAGAAGAAGGATGACGAAGAATAAATTCGTCATCCTTCTTTTTTTCGTTCATTTGAAATCGCCCATAACCTCAAAGAGCGCCTTTTGGCTACAACATATTTTAAAATATGTGCCAAAGCAGGCGTATTTATATAGGATAAAATCATTGTTTATCACGCATCTTGCATAAAGCTGTCAACGAAAATTTTTATTTACGATTTTTTAGCAGATTCCTAGCATGATTGAGAAAGAAAGGGGGCCTGTTTTTGCCCGAAAACGACAAAAACAGGTCTATTTTGACGCACTGCGGGGTAATTTTAGCAGTGAATGATTAGTGGAATGAGAAAAAGCTGTCATTTATTTTCATCATTAGAAAATGCGCCATTTCACAGATCTATTGAAAGCTGCAGCCTTCGAATAAAGCCTGAAATTATCTAAAATGGGCCCCGAAAACAACTGAAACAGGGCGAAAATCGAGCGCTACGGGGTGGTTTTTGCCGATATTTTCAAAAAGATTGTGCAAAGTTATCATAACTATCGCCACTCGATGCGTAATTATTTGATGGAATGGAAGCTTTGCGCAAATAGTTAGCCTTTTTCTAGCCCTATTCACTTACAGATGACACTTATTGAAAAATATGTCGTATGTAAAAGACGCTTTCTGAGGAAATCACGAAATTGCGAAGCCATGTTGAAAAAAATGTATTCATACGAAATAAAAATGAAAGTCATTTGAGATGAAGTTAGCTAGTGTACTAGTGAATTAAATGATGAAGACATGTGGGGTTAAAAATAATACGCAAATTTATCCATGGATGAAATGATATCAATACTTGGAGAGGAAACGTTCTACGCCAGTCTAAAGTGCGAAACGTTTTATCTTGAACGGTTTAAACGACAAATAACGTTGTCGTTTAAACCGTTCAAGCATACCTCAACTACGATGATCATACGTGGATTTTGGCAAAATTAAACCACCTTTCTCCAGGTGAATATCGGAAAAAGGTGGTTTAATAAGAATTTGACGGTGATTCCTAGGAAAGCGTCCGTCCAATTCAGATGAAAGATAGTATCTTTTTGTTGGGCGTTAATTACCAGAGCCAGAGCTATTATAGTTGCTTTGGAATCCAGTATTTTGTTCAGTTGTAGGCTCTTCTATTACTTCTTCATCTTCTGAAAGATTAAGCTTCGTATCTATCGTTAAGCCTAAATGCTTTTGTAATGTTTGACGTGTTTCGAGCAAGCTATCATCTTGTAGTAGATAGTAATAAATGCCGCTCGACATATCATCACTGCCTTTGAGTGATAGGGAATCGATGTCTGGCATGCCGTTTTGTAGGTATGCGAATAATGATTTCATTTCATCAAATGTCATATCTGTTTGCATATTATTGCCGACAGCTGCTAATACTTTATCGTATTTTGTAAATGATGTGACAGATGTTGCTTTTGACGCAATGGCTTCTAAAATCATTTGCTGACGCTTGCCGCGCTCGACATCGCTATCTTGGTGACGGGTACGTGCAAGTGCTAAAGCTTCGCGGCCATTCACTTCTTGTGTACCTGGCATTAAGTGAACTGTGCGCTTATCGTTTTCGTCGAGCTCATTAATTTCATAAGGGACATCGACTGTCACGCCACCAAGTGCATCAACGATTTCAATGAAGGCATCAAAGTTTACACGGAAATAGTAGTCAATCGGCACATTCAGTAGGCCTTCAACGGTTTCACGTGTTGCATCAATGCCACCGTATGCATGGGCATGTGTGATTTTATCTTTGTAACCAACAGTTGGAATGTACACGTAAGAATCACGCGGAATACTTACTAGTTTGATAGATTTATCTTTATTATTCAGTGTTGCGACAAGGAGAGCATCTGAGCGTGAGTTGCCTTCGCCTTGGCTGCGTTTTTCACTATCGTCAATGCCGACGATCATGATGGAAATATTGTCTGTTAGTGGCTGAACGCTTTCATCACGTAACTCCGATTTTGTACGAGAATCCTCGACGTACGCATTCTCAGCAGCTTTTTTACCTGAATGAAATAAGTAGTAAATATAGCCGCCGCCAAATGCCAACAGTAAAATTAAGACAACAAGCAAGATTTTCCAAAGACAGCCACCTGATTCTTTCTCTTTCTTCTTTTTTTTACGCTCTTGGCTTTTCGTTGTGCGAGATTTCGCATGCGATTTTGCCTTTGGTGTAGAAGTAGATGAGCTGCTTGGGGCTTGTTGTCTAGTGCCTTTCTTCTTCTCTGGCATATAGTCAAGCTCCTTTGTAAGGGGAAATGGTTGAAAATTCTAAAAATATTCGTATTATACAACGCATATTATTATACTATGCAATAAGAAATCCGTAAAACGAATTTTAAGTACGGTCAAACTCTAAAAATATGGACTTTACATAATCGATTTGCGTTTGTCCATTCGAAAGGTCGGTCATCCAAGACTGGAAAAGCTCGTCCTGTTCTTTAGGAACAAGTACCGTCAGTTCGACGTTTTCAGCATAATCAATGTGGTCTAGTATATAGGTAGAATTGCGAAGTTCATTTTCTAACTTTCCGAGCAATGTGTAATCAGCAATTACTTTTAGCTCATGGTGTAATTTACGTTCTACAACACCGGAGGCATCAATACCTACAGTTGTTGCTTTTCCGTATGCGCGCACTAATCCACCTGCGCCAAGTTTAATACCCCCAAAGTAACGGGTAACAACTACTACAATATCTTTTAAGTGCTGTTTCTTTAAAACTTCAAGCATTGGGACACCAGCTGTACCACTTGGCTCACCGTCGTCGCTTGCTTTTTGGATTTGGTCATGCTCGCCGATTAGGTAGGCAGAGCAGTTGTGATTGGCACTACGATGCTCTTTTTTAATACGCTCAATAAATGCTTGCGCTTGTTCTTCTGTTTCCACACGAGCACAGTGGGCAATGAAACGTGATTTTGAAATGATGATTTCGTCGCTTGCAGAGGATTTTAATGTTAGGTAATTTTCTCTCATTTGATTCTCCTAGTAGAAATTTAATGTAAATGATACAATTGTCATCTTTTTAACGCAGGATTTTTATGTGCTTATATCACAATAATGGTATAATTATTGTAAAGAATTTTAGATTTTTGATGTCAGTACTACAAAATACATGCTATTCTATAAAGTATGCATTGTGAGGAGTATTTAGTATGGTTAAAGGAAATAAGATTGACATTCAAGTATTAGATAAGATTTTCAATAGTATGGTCGAAACGATTGATTCGTCAAAGAACGATATTTTTACGATCAGCGAGCAATCACGTCAATCTTTTGAAGAAATGAAATTAGAGCTCGGTATTGTACGTACCAAATTGCAGGACATTATACAAGAAAATGATATGCTAGAAGTTCAGGTAAAGCAAGCTAGAGCTAGACTTGCGGAAGTTTCTCAAAACTTCCGTACTTATTCTGAGGAACAGGTGCACCAAGCGTATAATGCAGCAAATACATTTCAAATTCGTCAGTCTGTTGTTCAATCAGAAGAAAAATTGTTACGCGGACGCCGGGATGACTTAGAAAGAAATATGCGAGGCTTACTTGATACAATTGAAAAAGCCGACCAGCTTGTAAACCAAGTCAATGTAGTACTGAACTACTTAAGCGAGGATTTAAAAGATGTTGGTCCGGCTCTTAAGAATGCAAAAATGAAAGAGGATTTTGCGATTCGAGTAATCGAGGCGCAAGAGGAAGAGCGCAAGCGTATTTCGCGTGAGGTGCATGATGGACCGGCGCAAATGCTTGCGAATGTGTTACTTCGCACAGATTTAATCACACGTTCATATGATGAAAAAGGTGTAGAGCGTGCGATTCAAGAACTACGTGATTTAAAAGGGATGGTGCGCGATACGCTACATGAGGTTCGTCGCATTATTTATGACTTACGCCCAATGGCACTAGACGATTTAGGAATTGTGCCGACGCTGAAGAAATATTTAAATTCCGTGCAAGATTATAATAAAGGAACGTATATTGAATTTAGCTCACGTGGTGAAGATCGCCGTATGCCAATGAATTATGAAACAGCCATTTTTAGACTTGTACAAGAAAGCGTGAATAACGCCATTAAACATGGCTCTGCAAAAGAAATTCGTGTGAACTTTGAATGGCTTAAAGAAAATGTTAATATTTCTATAAAGGATAATGGTACAGGGTTTGATATGGCGCTAACGAAACAAAATTCATTCGGTATCGTTGGAATGAAAGAGCGCATAGATTTATTAGATGGTACTATGGATATACAGTCCGAAATCGGACAAGGTACGAGAATTATGTTTATAATCCCCATAAAAAAGGAAACATAACCTTTTGTAGAGGTACTTGAGGAGGAAATTTATTATGACAAAAATTATTATTATTGACGATCACCAATTATTCCGTGAAGGCGTAAAACGTATTTTAGATTTTGAAGATACATTTGAAGTAGTAGCAGAAGGTGATGATGGTATCGATACATTACCTCTATATGAAGAATTCCAACCAGACGTTGTGTTAATGGACATTAACATGCCGCAAAAAAATGGTGTGGAAGCAACTTCAGAGTTAATCGAAAAATATCCTGATGCGAAAGTAATCATTCTTTCAATTCATGATGATGAATCATACGTATCTCACGCATTAAAATCTGGTGCACTAGGTTATATGCTAAAAGAAATGGATGCGGATGAAATCGTAGACGCAATTAAAATTGTTGCAGCTGGCGGCTCATACTTACATCCTAAAATCACAAAAAATCTTGTAGCTGAATATCGTCGCTTAAGCGAACGTGAAAATAAAGGCTCATTCCACCAAACGGAAATCCGTCGTCCATTCCACTTATTAACAAAACGTGAATGTGAAGTCCTGCAATTATTAACAGACGGCCAATCAAACCGTGCAATTGGTGAAACATTATACATCTCAGAAAAAACAGTTAAAACCCATGTTTCAAGCATTCTTCAAAAAATGAATGTAAATGACCGTACACAAGCTGTTGTAACAGCGATTAAAAACGGTTGGGTAGAAGTACGCTAATACCACTTCAAACAGTGGGTAATAGGCGTTAACCTACTTTGAAAAGGAATCGTGCTTAGCGCGATTCCTTTTTATATGCCAATCAGTACATAGTTAAAAAGATTTGAAAAGTTATAAATGTCATATGTTATTTGCCTTTTCATATATATTTTTATAAAATGAACAGTATATGTAGAGGAGTGAAAGAATGGCAACTGCAATCGTAACAGACAGCACGGCCTATATTCCAAAGGACGAGCTTGAAAAATATAATATTCATATGGTGCCACTAAGCGTTGTTATTAACGGCGAAACCTATGAAGAAGAAGTAAATTTATCAGCAGACGAGTTTTATGAGAAAATTCGTGGCGGAAAAGAATTACCAACATCTACACAGCCACCAATCGGCAAATTTGTCGCTTTATTTGAAGAGCTTGCAAAAGACTATGATGAAATCGTTACAATCCATCTTTCAAGCGGTATTAGTGGCACATACCAGGGTGCACTTGCAGCCGCGGATATGGTCGATCATGTAAAAGTGTATGGTTTCGATACAGAGGTCGCTTGTTATATGCAAGGTATGTATGCGATTCATGCAGCGCGTTTAGCGAAAACAGGTGCCTCAGCGAAAGAAATTTTAGAGCACTTAGAAGAAATGAAGAAAACCGAAAAAGAATTCATTTTAGTAGATGACTTATCTCATTTACAACGTGGTGGACGTCTATCAGCAGCTTCAGCTTTAATCGGTAGCTTACTACAAGTGAAGCCAATTCTTCATTTCAGCGATAAAGTCATCGTACCATTTGAAAAAATTCGTACGAAGAAAAAAGCATTAAAACGTATTGAAGACCTGTTAGCTGAAGATGTAGCAAAATATGGTGCCATTGAAGCCACCGTTATTCACGCAAATTGCGAGCAAGAGCGTGATGAATGGCTAAATCATTTACGCGCTGAATTCCCAACAGTCGATTTTTATCCATCTTATTTTGGCGCAGTTGTTGGAACGCATCTTGGTGAAGGTGCGCTAGCGATGGGCTGGTTTGCTAAAAAATAGTCGAAAATTAATTTTTGATAAATTTTTTAGCGAAATTCGTAAAAAATGAGTGACAATATAAGCATAAACGGCTAAACTATTTATAATACTAAACAATATCTCAAAGGGGCGTTTCTAGTTTTAACTAGAGATGCTTTTTTTTTGCGCAAAAATCGCTAAAATGGACAAAAATGACAAATGAGGGATGTCCAATGCATGACGAGTTAGCGCGGCTACAGCAGTTTTTAAGCGGGCGTATTTGGCCAGCAGGAAAGCTACCATTTGATGAATCCGTAATCACAAAAGCAAAAGAGCAACAATTAATTGACGATGTTCAAGCCATTGAGTTCTTAAAAGGAAGGCCGAGCTGTCGTCGCTGTCGTTGTGCATCTTTTGACACCTATATTCGCTATTATTGCGCAAAATGTGATAAAATCTGCGTCTACTGCCGGAATTGCATTCAAATGGGCAGGCTCGCGTCTTGTGATACACTTGTGCGCTGGATTGGCGCTACAGCTACGACGGATGTAAAGCCAAAGCTACAGTGGCAGGGACAGTTTACAGCGGCTCAGGCACGCGTGTCACAAGAGCTTATCGACAGTGTGCAGGCAAAGCGCTCGCATCTAGTACATGCCGTTTGCGGTGCCGGCAAAACCGAGATTTTATTTGCGGCGATTGAAGTAGCACTATCGATGAACTGGCGCGTCTGTGTCGCAACGCCGCGTACAGATGTCGTGCTCGAGCTTGCGCCGCGCTTTCAGCAAGTTTTCCCAGATGTTACTGTACAGGCACTCTATGGCGGTGCCCCGTTAACTACGAGCTATTCACCATTTATTGTGGCGACGACGCATCAGCTTTTTCGCTTTGAGGATGCCTTTGACATTATTTTTGTCGACGAGGCAGATGCCTTTCCGTATACATTTGACGTCGCGCTGCAGCAGGCGGTTGTGAAGGCAAGAAAACAGGACGGTGTCACGATGCTTGTGACAGCGACCCCATCTATAAATATGCAGGCGCAGTTTCAAAAGACTGGAGCCTATTCGTTTATTCCAAGACGCTTTCACGGGGCTGACTTGCCAGTGCCTCGCTTTGCGTCCCTATGGTTTTATGACAAGCAGCTGCAGATGAATCGTTTACCAAAAAAAATCGCACGTTGGATTAAGAACTGTGAAGACAAGGGCCAGCCTTATTTGCTATTCTTCCCAACGATTGCGCTCATGAAACAGGCAGCGCATTTATTTTCAGTGCCGGCTGTCTATGCTGAAGATGCGGAGCGCAAGGAGAAGGTTCTAGCACTGCGAAATGGCGAGGTCGCCGGTCTCCTAACGACGACCATTTTAGAGCGCGGCATTACGATTCCGCGTGTTCAGGTCGCAGTTATCGGCGCAGAGTCGGCGATTTTTACAGCGAGTGCCCTTATTCAAATTAGTGGGCGCGTTGGTCGAGCACAGCATGAACCTACGGGGGATATTGTATTTTTCCATCACGGGGTGACGCGCGAGATGGACGCGGCAAAACGTGAAATTTTACGCCTCAATGCGGAGGTGAACTAAATGCGTTGCTTACTATGTGATCATGTGGTTGAAAAGATCGAGACGTGGACAGGGTTATTTAGTCGCCGGCAAAAGTGGACGACCTGCGCTAGCTGTATGGCGAAGTTTGAACGCGTAAGTGAACAGGCTTATGAGGGCATTCGCACAATTTATGTCTATAATGAGGCGATGAGGGACTGGTTACATCGTCTCAAATTTTCACAGGACGCTATTATTGCGCATGTTTTTGCCGATGAAATAAAAAAGCTATGTAGTCACTATAAAAAGGCCGTGATGGTGCCAATTCCGATGCATCCTGCAAAAAAGCGGGCGCGTACATTTGCACATGTGGATGTGCTATTAGAAGCGGCAGGTGTGCGCTATACGCATTTATTAGAAAAAACGACGACGGACACACAAAGTCAGAAGTCACGGGTAGAACGTGAAAATAGTGCTACTTTGTTCACAAGAAATACTATACAATTAAGGAAAGACACGCATCTTGTTCTTGTTGATGATATTGTGACGACAGGAACGACGATACGCCATGCGCGTGAAGTTTTAAAGCGAGATGGTTTTACGCATATAGAGGTGCTCGTGTTCATTTCAGCGAGAATGTGAAAGGGGGCCTATGACAACATGGGCGAAATTAAGAGCTGTCCAACATGTGGACAACTATTTAACTACAACGGAATTCGTGAAGTATGTGCAAACTGCGCGGCGGAAGAGGAAAAGAAATACGAAGAAGTGTATCGCTTTTTACGTCGTCGTGAAAATCGTGCGGCAACGGTTGAGCGAATTGTGGAAGCAACGGGCTGCACAGAGGAATTATTATATGGATGGGTACGTCGCGGACGCTTGCAGACAGCGCTATTCCCGAACTTAGGCTATCCATGTGATAATTGTGGTCATTTAACGACGACAGGGAAATTATGCGATAATTGCACCAATAAATTGCAACGAGATTTGAATCAATTTGAGGCGAGTAAGGAATTCCGCGAGTCAATTGAAAAAAAAGAGCGCGGTACGTACCTATCAGAAAAACGGACACGCTAGACTTAGCACTATTTTAATAGTTTTTGAATTTGTAACAGAAAATAGTACTACGTAATCATGCATTGTATAGTAACATCAACTCTTTTATCGAAAAATCACTTAACATACCCTCCCCACATCCGAAATAATGGGTAAAGATAGTGAAGAATGATAAAGGAGGTTCTAGTTATGAAAGTTCAAGGATACGGTGTTAATGCAGTGAATCCATATAAAAATCAACAAGTAAAAACGAATGAAGTGAAAAAATCGAGTCTATCTTTTCAGGATCAACTTGAGATTTCGTCGCAAGCGAAAGATTTACAAGGCGTAAAATCGTATGAAAGTGAGCGCGCGGACCGTTTATCAGAGTTGAAATCACAAATTCAAAACGGCACGTACAAAGTTGATTCAGAGAAGCTTGCAAGAGATTTATTAAATCACTTCCGTAGATAGCGAGGAAATCAAATGTCTATCGAACAAATCAATACGATTATGGCAAAACTAAATGTCATGCATAAAAGTTTAGTGAAGCTCGCAGACCATAAAACCGAGCTGATTACGAACGGGGACATGGAAGGCATTAAGAAAATGATCAATGACGAGCAATCGCATATTTCTGCTATCTCTCAGCTAGAGGGACAACGCCAGCAAGCGGTGCTACGTTATTTTAACGGGCAACAACTAGCGCCCGGGACGCAGCCGACCATTGAACAGCTGATTGCACTTGTGCCGACGACGCAGGAGAAGACGCAGTTACAACAAACACGTGACGAGCTATTGCAGACGGTTGAGCATTTACAAAAAACGAATGAGTTGAATCAAAAATTATTATTCAATTCACTGCAGGTTATTAATATGACCGTCGATATGATGCGCCCACAGCAGGATAACTTTAACTACGGTGAATCACAAGGTCGCCGCAGCAATGCATCGACAATTGGTCGCTTTAATTCACAAGCATAGAAAATGTTGCCTCACCGAGAAGCGGAGAGGCCTTTTTTTATGCCCCAAAAATAATTTTACACTTGAAATCTCGCATCCGATGCCGATGAAAAATACAGAACATAAACGTAGCGAAACACTTTTTTAGGAGGATGAAACATGGCAATTTCAACATTTATGGGCCTTGAAACAAATAAACGTGGCCTAACCGCACAGCAAACAGCCCTTTACACAGTCGGGCACAATATTTCAAATGCCAATACGGTGGGCTATACACGTCAGCGCGTAAACCTAGAAGCAACACATGGCTTCCCAGGTGTAGGGATGAATGCACCAATGCTTGCAGGACACTTAGGCACAGGGGTGACAAGTCAGTCCATTACACGTGTACGTAATGAGTTTGTCGATAAGCAGTACCGCCAGGAGACGAATACACTGGGCTATTGGACACAACAAACAGATGCCATTAGCCAAATGGAAGACATTATGTCAGAACCATCCGTTTACGGTTTAAATGCAGCATTCGATGAATTTTATACATCGTGGCAAAACTTAGCGAACACGCCAAGTTCTTCAGCAGCACGTCAGGTTGTGTATACAAAAGCTTCTCACTTAGCATCTTCATTTAATTATATGAATAAGCAGATGACGCAAGTGCAGCAAAATTTAAAATTAGAAGCTGTTAATACGGTGAATAATATTAATTCAATTTTAGAGCGTATTGCGTCGTTAAATAATCAAATTAAGCAGGTTGAGCCAAATGGCTATATTCCAAATGAATTATATGATGCGCGCGATGTACTATTAGATGAATTATCCCAGCATGTACCGATTTCGACAGAGCGTATGTATTCAGGTGGTCTAGCGACAGATGACGCAGAGGGTGCTATCAATGTTTATTTAATCAAGGCAGATGGCACGAAGGAGGCACTCGTTTCTTCTGAGCAAACAGGCTCTCAAAACTATAACGGTGTTGATCGTCCATTATACGGTAAATCAACAGCCTCAAAACTATCGCTGACAACAGGCGACCCAGCAACGCCAATTACAAGTTCAAATGCCGAAACATTTGAAGCCTTCTCAGGTATTTCATTATCAAAAACATCGACAGAATCACTAAAAGCAGAGACAGATGAAAGCGGTAATACAAAGCTATCCGCAGGTGGTGTAAATATTTCCGTTGATGCATCAGGCGCAATTACTGTAACAGACAGTGATGGAAATGATTTGAATCCAACAGTTGACCCGGCAACAGGTAGGATTACGGTAAGCATTGCTGAGGAAACTGACGCAAATGGCACGGTTACAACACCAGCTAAAAATTTAACGATTAATTTAACAACAGATGCAGCAGGTAAAGTAACAGGCGGCACAATGGAAACAGCGACTGATGCGAAAAATATTAGCATGAGCAATCTATCACTTGAAAAAGGACGACTAACATCGTATGCGGTATCGTATGGTTATACGACTGGCGAGAAAGATGCTGATGGTGACCTTGTGACAAAAGGCTTCTACCATGAAAAAATTGATCAGCTAGATAAGCTTGCGTATGAATTTGCGAAGAAATTTAATGAAATTCATGAAGCGGGATATGGCCTAACGACAGCAGATGGCAGTCCAACGGGTAATAAATTCTTTGATAACTTTGATGATACAAGTGATGAATATGCTGGTACTGCCGCAAGCATTAAAGTAAATGACGAGATGAAAAATTTTAATAATATTGCAGCCTCTAGTCGTGAAAATGAGGAAGGGAATGGCGATTTAGCGCTCACACTTTCAAATTTAAAAACATCAACAATTGAAGGACTAAATGATACATCTGCTGGAAAATTTTACGAATCTATGGTTGCGGATGTGGGTACACAAGGTGAAAAGGCAGCTCAAATGGAATACAATTCAGGCACGATTCAACTAACGATTTCAAATAATCGAGATTCAATTAGCTCGGTATCACTTGATGAAGAAATGACGAATATGATTATGTTTCAGCAAGCATACAATGCCTCAGCACGTATGATGACGGCAATCGATGAAATTTTAGATAAAGTAATTAATGGCATGGGCCGAGTAGGATTATAGGAGGAATAAACGATGCGCGTAACACAATCAATGCTTTCAAATACGATGCTGCGTAATTTAAATAGCAGCTATACACGTATGGCAACACTACAGCAGCAAATTTCAACAGGGTCAAAGCTTTTACGTCCATCAGATGATCCGGTAGGCGTGACAAAGGCGATGAGCTATCGTACACAGCTAACGCAAAATGCACAGTATGATGAAAATCTAGATACAGCGACAAAGTGGTTAGATACGACAGATACAACATTAGGCTCTGTGACAAGTGCGATGACACGTGTGCAGGAGTTAATTACGCAGGCGGCGAATGACACAAATCAAACAACTGACCGTGAAAAAATGCTAATTGAAATTAAACAAATTCAGCAAGAAATTCATGACTTAGCGAATACAAAAGTTGGCGACACGTATTTATTTAGTGGCACACGTACAAATGAGCCGCTTTATAAAAAGGATGATGCGACGGGTGAAATTACCTTTAATGGTGAGGCCGGTACAGATATTGAAGCACCTGAAAACGGGTTTGGTGAATCTGTAAATATCGAAATTTATAATAATATTCAGTTAGAAATCAATACAACTGGTGCGATGAAAATGTTCGGTAAAATAGATGAAGTATTTGCGAAGATTGAGACCGCATTATCAGGTGAAGATACAGATGGGGTCACTTCAGGGTTAGATATTGGAAGCATTTTAGGTGGTACAAACTCTGATGAAGACAAAGAATATACAACGATTCAAGGTTCAATTGATTTAGTGCTAATGGAGCGTGCAACAGTCGGTGCAAAGCAAAATCGTGTTGACATGATGGCGGACCGTTTAGCACTTCAAAAAGAAGTCTTAACAAAGCAGCAATCAAATGTTGAGGATGTAGAGTATGAGCAGGCGATTACGAATTTAATTACGCAGGAATCGATTCACAATGCGTCGCTATCGGTTGGTGGTCGTATTATTCAGCAAACATTAGTTGACTTTATTCGTTAAATTAAACGCTCGCGGTTGCGGGCGTTTTTTAAGAGGTGAGGGAATATGAAATTAGACCGTGTGGACATTCGAACGACGGATCAAAAGGTAGAAATTCATTCAACGCAGCCGCGACTGCGCATGCATACAACGAATGCACAGGTGAAGATTGAGCAGCCAGCAGCTATTCTTGAAATGAGCTCAAAGGCGGCGAAGCTATTAATTGACCAATCACAGGCATGGCGTGATATGGGTTTACTGACACCAATGGAAGCAGGGGACCAGGCTGCACAAAAGGGACTGCAAGACGTTGCGGCAGGTACTGTAAGACGTGCGCGCGAGGGTGAGCAGATGATGCATATTGAAAACGGCGGCAATGCGATTGCACGAATTGCTAAAAATAATTTAGGCATCGCACCTGTACGCTCAATGATTAAGTGGATTCCTTCTGTGGATTCAGTGAAGACAACGTATGTGCCAGGCCGTTTAGACATCAATATTACACCGCAAAAGCCACGCTTTGATGTTAGAATAGGGGATGTAAGCGGTCAATTCACACCAGGAAATGTAACGGGTACGACAGTGCAGCGTGCATCTGTTGAGACAACGGTAATTAAGGGAGATTAGGCGATGAACATTCAAACGAAATTTTTAGGTGCAGTAGATGTAAAGGAAGAAGCAATTTTGACATTTCCAGAGGGCATTCCGGGCTTTCACGATGAAACGCAGTTTGCGCTCATTCCATTAAATGAAACATCACCATTTTTAGTGCTACAATCTGTGAAAACGGAAAAGGTTGGCTTTATGGTCGCAACACCGTATGCCTTTAAAGCAGATTATGCATTTGATTTACCACAGGACGATGTCGTACAGCTTGAAATCGAGCAGCCAGAGGACGTATTTGTCTATGGTATCCTGACGTTAAAGGATACACTTGTGGAATCAACGATTAATTTATTAGCACCCGTTGTAATAAATGAAAAAACAAAATTAGCGAAGCAACTTGTTCTGCCGACAGAGGATGAAAAATTACTACGCTATCCAATAAAGAAGGCAGCAGAAGGAAGTGTAAAGTAGATGTTAGTATTGACGCGTAAGCCTGGTGAAACGGTGATGCTCGGTGAAGACATTCAAGTGAAAATCGTATCCGTCGATGGTGATCAAGTCAAAATTGGCATCGAGGCACCACGCGCACTGAAAATTTATCGACGAGAAGTATATGAAGCTATCCAGAAAGAAAATGAAGCGGCACTTGAGGCTGATGATTGCAGTATTTTAAAGGATTGGTAGTAATAGGAACGCATACAAAAGTATGCGTTCTTTTTTATTTGAAAAAGAATGAATTATTTAGCCTTTAGAACGTAAAATCTATAAAATACATAAAAATATAGACTAAATTAATTAAAAAAATATTATTTAAAAGATGAATGAATTAAAAATTTGATATTCGTTAATAGTAAAAAAGAATTTATTATTTTTTAATAAAAGGTACTAAAGAAACATGATAAAAAGACGAAATAACTAATGTAATGTAAATATACTAGTAAAAGGTGGAGAAATACATGGATAACAAAATGAAAAAATCGAAATATGCTGCACTAGTGTTAGCTTCAACGCTTGCATTAAGCACAGTAGCAACAACAGCACCTCAAGCATTCGGTGGCGAAGGAATTACAGCACAAGCTGAGACAGTGAATGAAGGAAAAGAATATCCATCAAAAACAGTTAAGACTGATGATGGTAAATCTATTACGACAATCAATGTTGCAGGAGTAGAATATGAATTAACAATTGCTACGGATACAGCAACAATCACAATTGGTAAAAACAAAACGATTACTGCTAAAAAAGATGACATTATTGTTTTAAATGGTCTTAATTTACAAGTAACAGAAGTAACAGCTGCAGCAGGTGAAGGAGATCCTTCATTTAAAGTGAAAGTTATTGATCAACAAACAGCAGGTAGCGTAGCAGAAGCGATTAATGATTTAGATGTTTCAAGCACAACATATGCTGCAGATGTTAAAGCAGTTAAAGCTTTATTAGAGTTACTTACTAAAGATGAACAAGACAAAGTGAAAAATAAAGGTCTTTTAACAGCGCATGAAAAATATTCTAAAGATGCAGACGATATCAAACCTTTAAAAGCAGCTTTCCCAACTGAAGCTGAAATTAAAGCGATTACAGTATATAGTAAAACAGCCGATGCTGTAGACAAAGTTAAAGAAACAGTAAAAGGTAAAGAAGTAGAGCGTGTAATTAATAAAGAGTTAGAAGAATATGTTAAAACTTTAAAAGCCTTTGATGAAGCTATCAAAAAAGTTACCGATAAAGATGAAAAGAAAATTTTCTCTGAACGTACAAAAGAAGGAAAAACATTATTAAAATTAGCGCAAACTCAACAAAAAGTAGTGGCAGCTTCAGGTGAAGTTGAATTATTTAATGCTGCATATACTGCCGTTACTAAAGGTGGCGAGTTTACTACAAGTACTACTGAGATTGCTGTGAAGAACAATAAATTCAAAATCGACAATGATGCTTATGAATTAAAAGATGGTACAGACACAAATAAAGATAAATATATTTTAGTCGGTCCATTAGGTGAAGAAGTATTAGACGTAACAGAAAGTAAAGCAGAATTTACTATTGAAAACAAAGATACTACAGCTGATGAAGCTACAATGAATGATACGTATATCGTTACGAAAAAAGATAGTAAATTTGTAG
>ERZ808028.1201-NODE-1201-length-16534-cov-3.761439_pt1 | contig 16534 bp, 9 predicted proteins | sample MGYA00380184_ERZ808028 | MGnify/ENA primary metagenome ERZ808028 (study PRJEB31490, sample SAMN06133397) | mouse gut metagenome | isolation source: J8_1 | host: mice | place: China: Chengdu | collected 2015-05 ...
ACATCTTCATATAACAGATAGGTACATTTATTTGTCATTCTAAGGATAAATTTCTCTGCGCTCTTCTCTACGTCGACTACATCACTAAAATTCCACGGATATATTTTGTCCGCCGATTTTCTTTCAACCCAATTTGTTTTTCCGCCGCCTTTCTTCACCCCATTTAACGGACCAACATAGTACGGTATCCTAAATGTAAAAAGACTGCGCAGCTTGTCCGCATTCGCTTTGATAAAAGGAACTTTATCCCCAACATTGGATAAAATCCGGTCAAGTTCCTGTAAATGCACCTGATACGGAATAACGCCATTGTCTTTCGTAACCTGTCTTGGCAAAAACGTTCCCTTCTCTATTTCTGCCTTCAAATACTCTGCCTTTTCCCCTAACTGTTCCAAAACATTTTTCTTTATAAATGCATAAAAATCTTCTTTACTACACCGCTTTCCCTCTATTGCCGCCTTTTTACCGTTTACTTTAGTCATTCCGACATAAGCGCAGTAATTTGCTGCCCTGGCATCTGTTTTTACAAAAATATCCTTATATGTTTCTTTATCCAAATTATCTCTTACCAGTTTCTTTAAGTATGCTAAATCTTTTTTGTGTTTTTCATATACGGCAATCTTGGCATCAGAAATGCAATGATAATCACCCAATATTTCCACTAAAACAGACCAATCATAAACAGCTTTTGCCAATGCAATAATCTCAAACCGTTCCCCTAAATCCGCCTCAATCACTGCAGCATATTCATCATAATTGCTATCCGAAAATGATAACTTTGGTTTTTCACAGTTATCTAACTCAGAATCACCAAAGATATCGCGCAAACTCACTTTTGTACCTGCCATCAATCCCAATAGCGCTTTTTCACATGGTGATTTCGCCGAAAACATTTTGCAAAGCATACTCTTTTTCGTTGCCTTTGTTATGTCCTGATTCTTTAAACATGCTTCCGCATCATGCACGATTTCGTCGTTAATATTGAAATAAACTTCCAATTCCTCATCTTTGACAGCCTGAACAAATTGTTCAAAAACACTTTTGAACGCTTTAATGCTTTCTATGTTTCCAAACAGTAAAAAGTGCCCTCTGTGTTTCATCATATGATGCAAAGCCAAATATACCAAGCGTATATCCGGATATTGGTCTGTTGTCATTAAATACTTTCTTAAATGGTAGATTGTTGGAAAGTCTTTGTGATAATCCTTGTCTGTGTATTCTTTATCAACAAATAGCGCATATGGAAGTGTCGGACATTTTCCATCCTCATCACGCTTATCTTCTGCCGTATATCTGCTTTCTTTCATCCGCAAATAAAAACCTGCATCAACTTTGCTGATTTCTTCTGAAAATAACTCCTGTAAAACCTTAACTCTCCAATTTCTCCTATCCAAACGCCTTCTCGCGGTTCGAAATATCCGCCTTTCCTCAGCTGTCTGCGCACTGTCAAACAGTCTCACTCCCCAAAGCGTCTTTCCATGCGCTCTTAACAGGTTATAATCACTGTCTGTCACTGCCCACCCCAGTGAACCGGTTCCCATATCCAAACCACAAAAATAATCCTGCATATTCGATTTCCTCTCTTGTACGTTATTATCTTTTACATTATCATTATTGTAGCACATTTATACTATTGGTACCATGTTTTTCCATGTTTTTCCATATTTTTGCACAACAAAAAAGTCCGACAAGCGTCAGACTCTTTTTGTTTCACACACTGTGAGCCATCAATGATGGCGATTTGAATAAATTCTTATTTGAACTTATGATGTAATTTAGTATGGCACTAAATATGGTTTTAGTATACCATCATACCGCTGATTTATCAATATTTATTGACCAATCTATCATAATAAATTTTCTTGCATTGCTCCTCCTATTATCTAATCCTATAATTCGTTCATTAACCCTTACATAAACATCCGCCTGGACTTATTTTAAATGCCGCAAGCGAAACCCTTTACATCTTGTCGTAAATTGTTGACTTTGAAAAAACAAAAGACTATAATGTGAAAAGCATATGAGATATACGATGCATAAAATATTATGAAAGAGGGGAAACGTTGAAAAATAAAATTTTCAACGTTACGAGTTTGTTCTATAAGGCACAAACTCGCGCACGGAGAAAGGAGCAGTGTGAAAAAATGGAATCGTATTTCATGTTTAAAAATTTGGCAATTATTATCATCGCCGCCAAAGTCTGCGGCATTTTGGCAAGAAAGCTAAAAGCGCCGCAGGTAGTGGGCGAGATTATCGCGGGACTTCTGATTGGACCTAGCATTTTGGGATGGGTGGAGCAGTCGGATTTCCTGGTACAGCTTGCTGAAATCGGCGTGGTTTTGCTGATGTTTTCGGCGGGACTGGAAACGGATTTAAAGGATTTGTTAAAAACGGGACCGATTGCCGCGTTGATTGCGTGTGCGGGCGTGTTTATTCCGCTGGTGTGCGGCGCGCTGCTCTACATGGCATTTTACGGTGTCGCACCGTGGGGCTCGGAAGAGTTTTATAAGGCGGTTTTTGTCGGCACGATTCTGACTGCGACTTCCGTGAGCATTACGGTCGAGTCGCTGCGGGAAATGGGTAAGCTAAAGGGAAAAGTTGGCACGACAATTCTGAGTGCGGCGATTATTGACGATGTGATTGGCATTATTGTGCTGACCTTTGTAATTGGGTTTAAGAGTCCTGATTCAAAGCCGATGGCAGTACTGACCAATACGGTTTTGTTTTTCGTGTTTGCGATTGTGGTCGGATTTCTCTGTTATAAAGTGTTTCAGTTTGTGGACAGCAAATATCCGCATACAAGGCGTATTCCGATTGCGGGACTGGCGCTGTGTCTTGCGATGGCGTATATTGCGGAAAAGTATTTTGGTATTGCGGACATTACGGGGGCGTATGTGGCAGGCATTATTCTTTGCTCCATCCGGGATTCCGAATACATCGCGCAAAAAATGGATACCAGCTCCTATATCCTGTTTGGTCCGGTGTTCTTCGCAAGTATCGGTCTGAAAACAAATGTGGACAGTGTGAATATGAGTATCCTGCTCTTTTCGCTTGCGTTTGTTGCCGTCGGATTGATTTCAAAGATTGTGGGATGCGGAATTATGGCGCGGCTTTGCAAGTTTAACGGATTGGATTCGCTAAAGATTGGCGTTGGCATGATGACGCGCGGTGAGGTTGCGCTGATTGTGGCACAGAAAGGACTTTCGGCAGGACTGCTGACGCCGGTGTATTTTACATCTGTTATCTTTCTGATTATCGTGTCGTCGATTTTGACGCCGATTATTTTGAAAATTTTATATTCCAAAGACACAGTTTCCCCGGCGTAAAACCGGGGATTCTTTATGTACAGCATCTTTTTCAGCGCAGCCGCGCTTCCGCGTATCGCCTGTCCAAAAGCCTTCGGTTTTCCTTCAATATCCGTTTCGCCTCCGTCACAATCTCAAACAGCACACGCTTCTCATACGCGGTGCAGTCCCCCAACAGCGTCTCCACATCACCGCGGTATTCCGCATAATCCATTGTCCGGTTTCCATATAAAAGTGCGTCCACACTCACCTCAAGCACATTTGCAATATTTACCAAAGACCGCAGGCTTGCCTGTCTGACCGCCGTTTCAATCTGACTGACATACTGCGCAGACAACTCGGAGCGTTCCGCCAACACCTCCTGCGAAATTCCCCTCGCCCTGCGCACCTCTTTAATCCGCTTCCCGATCAACCGATAATTAATAAACATATCCCATCCTCCTGTAAAATTTATCCTTTTATTTTACAGAAAACTTCATGCACTTACGATTCCCCAAAGTTTAACCAGTCAAGCTGTACGCTGAACAGTCAGCATCCCGCACAACCGCCGCACTTTTACCCGACAGCACAACGTTATCCCGCAGCTCGATTTGTAAATACAGCCTTTATTCTGCCGCTATTGACGAAATCGACAAAAAGGCTCCCGAGATTGCCGACAGACTCCTGCAGGGACATTTGAAGCTCTCACAGGCAAATACACTTGCATTAAGCAGGCTTTCCCCTGAAGGAATATGGATTGTCTGTGACCGTATCAAAAACGGTGAGGATGCAAGCATGTTGTCTGATGCCGCCCCGAAAAAGAGACCCAAACGACACGCAGCCCCAAAAGCATCCGGTTTATATCCTGAAATCAAACAAATGCCCAAATATGACCCCGACGCGGAGCTTTCCAGCCTTACACTTACCATCCCCATGTGGATTAGTTCCATCAACCGCACCAAATCGCTCACCAAGTTCCACGAAGTTTCCGCAGACGCACTTGCGCGGTTGGAGGAACAGCTTATCAGGTTAAGACAATGTACCGAAGAGATGCAATTGAAAATACAGGAGGAATATCATGCATGACGCAATCTGTGAAAGAGCCTTTCATCAATTTGTTCCACAAGTCCATTATGAACTAATTCCAATCAAAAACCTTGTATCCAATCAGAATTACCAGCGCAACATCTCGGAAAAACATGTGCAGAAAGCAGCGGCACATTTTGACATTTATCAGATTAATCCTGTAAAAGTCAGCCGGCGCGACGGGATTAATTATGTATTCAACGGTCAGCATACCATCGAGATTGTGGCTTTGGTTTCCGGCTCCAGGGAAACTCCTGTTTGGTGCATGATTTATGATGACTTGGAATACTCACAGGAGGCTGATATTTTTGCCAACCAGCTAAAATATACGAAAAGCCTGGTGCCCTATGAAATTTTTATGGCAAATATTGAAGCTGGCAACAATAATCAGCTTATGATAAAATCTTTAGTTGAATCATACGACCTGACCATTGCAAAGAATATGCATCCGGGCACAATCTGCGCTGTTGCCACACTCGAAAACATCTATGAAAAATACGGTTTTCATGTGCTGGACCGCACAATTTACCTGATTGTCGGCACTTGGGAGGGTATCCCGCAATCGTTTAGCGCGAACATGCTAAACGGCGTGGCAAGACTTGTTAACAGTTATGGGGAGGATTTAAAAGATGAACTATTTAAAGAGAAATTAGGACGTCTGTCCATTAAAGAAATCGCGCGGACAGCACGCGACAGACGTAACGGCTCTTTGGGATTTTCCGAGGCAATGCTCAATGTTTACAATTCCAAAATGCAGAAAAACACCCTTGCCATAACCAAGCTGTACTCCAATAAAGGCGTACGGCCAGCCAATCCGCTTACGGAAAAAAATTACGGATAACGGAAAAAGCGCTGCCGTAAAACCAGCAGCGCTTTTGCTTAATGCAAATATTTATGCAGCACACTCATCAGCAGCGATATATCTAGCGGTTTTGCAATATGCGCATTCATGCCGCTCTTGAGCGCCGCCTCCTTATCATCCTCCATCGCATTTGCCGTCATCGCAATAATTGGCAACCTTTTTACATCATTGCGGTGCATCGCCCGGATTGCCTTTGTCGCCTCATATCCGTTCATAATAGGCATCTGTACGTCCATCAGCACGGCACTATAGTAGCCCTCTTCGGAGCGTTCCATCATCGAAACCGCATCGGTCCCATCGGGTGCAGTTTCAATAACAAAACCTGCCTCCTCCAAAATAACCTGCGCGATTTCGCGGTTCAACTCGTTATCCTCTACCAAAAGAAGCCTCTTTCCGCCGTAATCCTCCTGGGTCCAAACAGCGCCCGCTTCCTCTAAATGGTGATCGCCGATATTGTTCGCCGTCAGCAGCGCCGCTCTCAAATCCGACATAAACAGCGGTTTCGCGCAGAACGTGGTAACGCCCGCCTCCTTTGCCTCCTCTTCAATATCCGTCCAGTCATACGCCGTAAGAATAATAATCGGCGCATCGTCTTTTGCCGTACTGCGGATTTTACGCGCAGTTTCAATTCCGCTCATTTCCGGCATCTGCCAGTCAATAATATATGTATGATACGGATCACCTTCCTCATACGCGGATTTCGCCCGATATGCCGCCTCTTTCCCCGACGTCGTCCACTCCGAGCGCATTCCGATGCTCTTTAACATCTTGCTCACGCTGTCGCAGACATTTAAGTCATCATCCACCACCAAGGAGCGCAGTCCTTTAAGTTCCTTTAGATCTTCCGCAGTTTTTTCGATATTCTGAAGCTGGAGCGAAAGTTTTACCGTGAACGTACTCCCGTTTCCAGGCTGGCTTTCGACAGTGATTTCTCCTCCCATCAAATCAATAATGCTCTTCGTAATCGCCATACCAAGTCCCGCGCCCTGTATGCCGCTCCTTGTCGCAGTCGTTTCCCGTTCAAACGGTTCGAATATATGTTCAACAAACTCACGCGACATTCCAATCCCATTGTCCTTGACCGTAAAAACATAGTCGCCCCATCCTTGCTTATGCGTTGTGTGCTGCGCAATCCGGAAACTTATCGTCCCGCCTGCGGGTGTATATTTGACGGCATTGCCCATCAAGTTGATAAAAATCTGATTTAATTTCAGCGGGTCCGCAATCACATCCTCATTTTCAACATCAAACGTGTCAATAAACATCTCCAACTGCTTAGATTTTACCTGCGGCTGAATGATGTTTACCAGGTTGTGTATCAACTCGGGGATATTGCACTCCTGATTATGGATCTGCAGCTTTCCGCTCTCAATGCGGCTCATATCCAAAATATCATTAATCAGTCCCAGCAAATGATTGCTTGAGGAAAGAATTTTCTGCAAACATTCCCGCACCTGATCCGTCCGTTCCATATGGCTTGACGCAATCGTGGCAAAACCGATAATCGCATTCATGGGCGTTCGAATATCGTGACTCATATTGGATAAAAACGTTGTCTTCGCCTGATTGGCATGCTGTGCCTGCATTAAAGCATCCTGCAGCGCCTGTGTCTGCTCACGCTGTTTTCTGACCTGGTCCGTGACGTCACGCGATACCACCATCGCAATCAGGTCCCCGGTCTCATCATCGCGCGTCATCACAAAGGACTGACGGACACACATTGCCGACCCGTTATTGGCGCCTGCCCAATAATCCACATCGACTTCCATATTCCCTTGTTCATACTGGGCTTTTAATATCTCCACATCGACGGTTGCGTCGTAATCGTCCCATGATTCCGGCAAGACAAACTGCGCCCACCGTTCAAAACATTCGGAAACCTTACATGGTGCAGACAGTCCTGCATGTTCCAGCATAGAAACTTCTTTGCCGTTATAAACGCGGATAACGTCCTGCTCAATCAGGTCTTTTGTCAGATTACACTCAAACGCACTGAACGAATTGGACATAATGGCAATTTTATACTGGCGTTCCTTGCGGTTTAATACAGCGCGCTCGCGCTGCTCCCGCTGTTCTTTCTGTTTTAATTCCGTTACATTCTGACGGACATATAAAACCCTGACAGGCTCCCCGTCCCTCCGGTCAAGACAGATTGCAACCAAATGTTCCCACTCTTCTTTTCCCTGACGGGAAACATGGCATTCATGAACGATGGAATCCTTCGTGCCAAGCTCTTTCTTTATTACATCAATTTGCCCGAAATGGAGAAATGCCTCTCTTTCCTCGTCTCCAATAATATCTGCGGCATGATATGCAATCGCTTCGCTGTATATTCCCTCCATCGGGATACTGATGTTCAAGGGTCCGATTCCCGCTAAATAGGCATAACGGTCTTTATCCAAATCCGCTATAAAATAACGCGACGCAAAAAGGATATTCATACCGCGCAGCACATCATTTATCGTTTTATTCTCCGTTTCCAATTCCACGCGTCGTTTCCTTGCATGAATAATCAAAGCGGCAACATAAAACAAAAACAGGATAAGCAGGCAGATTTCCAGTCCGACACCCGCAATATTCGCCCTGTCTACCATTGACTGTGTGACATTTTTGGGGAATGCCTGCACGAGAACATAATCATACCCGGGCAGATGCATCACACAGAGATTATCTGTTTTACAGCCCTTACTGCACAAAAGCGCTGCATTACTGCCATCCGTAAACGCTGTTTGCGCCTTTTGCGCAGTTTTGCCGTCTATGACACCTGCCTGCATCAAAGAGTCAAACAAATTATCCCCGTATGCTCCGTTTCCGGAATTTGCGATTATCATTCCCTCACGTGTGCAGAGGAACACATCGGCAGGCACGCCGAAATAACTGGCGGAAATCATATCCTGCAGATAATTTTCAGCAAAATACAACCCCAAAAACATTCCGGCAATTTCCTCGCCCTCGTATACAGGCGCATAAAAGACCATCATCGGTTTCCCTGTATGCCTGGATTCTTCCACAACCTCCAAACCGCTCTCGCCCCGCATTCCGCGTATAAAATAATCCCTGTCCGAGCTGTCGTTCGTCTCCCCGTCAGAGGCAAGATTGACACCGTTTTTATCCGTAAAACGAAACGCATCAAAGGTCGTATTGTCCTCAAGCTGCTTTAATACCTGTGAATTGATTTTCGAACCGTTTCCGCCTGTACTCACCAAAAAAGCATTATTTTGAATGCGCTGAAGCGCGTTGTCAAATTCACTCTCAATACGCCCGACGGTCTGCCTTGCGGAATCCTCCGCATAAATTCTGTTCTGTTCCTGAATACGCACTCTGTTTATCATAGTGTAAATATGAAATAAAACAAGTACAACAATCAGGAAAAAAGTTGCATAAACAATCGGCTGCCATGTTTTCTTATGCTGTTTCATCAAATTCGGCGCAATTGGCTTAGAACGCGCCATGCCCCCTCTCTTTTCGAAAATAGGTACCTTACTATTATATTCATCGTCATCCTGTTACGGATTTGAATCACACACAATTTCAGGAAAATTATAGCATAAAATACATGTGGTTATCAAGTCGCCAAAAACACAGTGATAAAAATCTTTTAAGTTGACAGCCTTCTGCATAATGCGCTATAATAAGTTATGCTTTAACGCGTCAAAGCGTCTATGTGTTAAAGCATAAACTATTTTTATGGGGAGGCATCTTCTTATGCTTATCAAAATTATTTTATTACTTTTATTTTTCGGCTGTATGATTGGCGTGGGGCTTTACGCGCGAAAGAGTGCGGGAAGCACCACTGATTTTGTGCTTGGCGGCAGGAGCGTCGGTCCCTGGCTGTCGGCTTTTGCATACGGAACGTCTTATTTTTCAGCCGTTGTCTTTGTCGGCTATGCGGGACAGTTTGGCTGGAAATACGGCATATCATCGACGTGGATTGGTCTTGGAAACGCTGTAATCGGCTCGCTGATTGCATGGGTTATCATGGGCAGGCGCACGCGCGTAATGACACACCATCTTGAGGTTGCTACCATGCCCGATTTCTTCGGAAAACGATACAGCAGCAACGTGTTAAAATTGGTGGCATCTGCGATTGCGTTTGTGTTTATGATACCTTACACGGCGTCCGTGTATAACGGACTTTCAAGACTTTTTGGCATGGCGTTTGACATTCCCTATACGGTCTGCGTGGTGACAATGGCAGTCCTTACGGGCGTTTACGTTATTCTCGGCGGATATATGGCAACTGCGATTAACGACTTTATTCAGGGAATTATTATGCTGATTGGTATTGTTGCGGTTATTGCAGCGGTCCTTTCGGGACAGGGTGGTTTTATGGAAGCGATTCGAACACTTTCGGAGCTGGAATCGGACATTCCCGTGACGTTCGGACAAAAGGGCGCATTTACGTCGTTTTTCGGTCCTGACCCGCTGAATCTGCTCGGCGTTATTATCCTGACGTCGCTCGGTACGTGGGGACTTCCGCAGATGGTACATAAGTTTTATGCCATTAAAAGTGAGAAAGCAATCAAGACTGGAACGATTGTTTCGACGTTTTTTGCAATTATCGTATCGGGCGGATGCTATTTTCTAGGAGGTTTCGGCAGACTGTTTGACTCGCCTGCAATTTACAAGGCGGACGGCTCGATTGTGTACGACGCAATTGTTCCTTCAATGCTTGCAACACTTCCCGACATTTTAATCGGCGTGGTGATTGTGCTTGTGCTCTCGGCATCCATGTCAACGCTTTCATCGCTTGTGCTGACTTCTGCTTCGACGCTTACACTGGATTTTATTAAGGGAACGATTGTGAAAAAAATGGATGATAAAAAACAGTTGATTTATATCCGCGTGTTAATCGTGTTCTTTATCGTGATTTCCGTTGTGCTCGCGCTCAATCCCCCGACATTTATCGCACAGCTTATGGGTATTTCATGGGGTGCTCTTGCGGGAGCGTTCCTTGCACCGTTCCTCTATGGTCTGTATTGGAAAGGCGTGACAAAAGCAGGCGTTTGGGCAAGTTTTATCTGCGGTGTGGGCATTACGGTTTCCAATATGTTCTTTAAATTTATTGCGTCACCGATTAATGCGGGCGCTGCTGCCATGATTGTAGGGCTGATTGTAACGCCTGTTGTGAGTCTGATAAGTCCGAAACTGGACAAAAAGTTCTTGGAGGGAACATTCCAATGCTATGATGAAACGATTTCCAACGTTTCGCGGAAAGAATATTTGAAAGAGGAGTAATTTTGTGCTATGCTCGTATAGATGTTTATTATTAATTTTCTATACAATAAGGAGTACAAAAGATGAATTTTATTACAAAGAACTGGAAAGGTATTTTTATCTGCCTGTGTATTGCTGTGCCGTCATGGTTTTTGGGAAACATGTTTCCGATTATCGGCGGCGCAGTAATTGCAATTATTGCGGGCATGGTGATTGCGATGTTTCTCAAAAACAAAGCGCCGTTTGAGGCGGGAATTAAATTCACCTCAAAGAAAATCCTGCAATGGGCAGTTGTGCTGCTTGGTTTTGGATTAAATCTGCATGTGATTGTAGACACCGGAAAACAGTCGCTGCCGATTATTGTCAGCACGATAACCATTTCGCTCGTCATTGCCTTTGTGCTGTGCAAGGCGATGCATATTCCGGGCAAGATTTCGACTTTGGTCGGCGTCGGTTCGTCAATCTGCGGCGGTTCTGCAATCGCAGCGACGGCTCCCGTGATTGATGCGGATGACGAGGAGGTTGCACAGGCGATTTCAGTGATTTTCTTTTTCAACGTGCTTGCAGCGATTTTTTTCCCGACGTTTGGAAAGCTGCTTGGATTCAGCACCGCTACGGGCGAGGCGTTTGGTATTTTTGCGGGCACTGCCGTAAATGACACGTCGTCAGTTACCGCCGCTGCCTCCACTTGGGATACAATGTGGGGACTGGGCTCCGCAACGCTTGACACGGCAGTAACGGTAAAGCTGACGCGGACGCTTGCAATTATTCCGATTACCTTAGTGCTTGCTTTTCTGCGGTCGCGGAGCGAAAAGAACAGTGAAAGCCAAAAGCAAGTATCGTTAAAACAGATTTTTCCGATGTTTATTTTATACTTTGTGGCGGCATCAGTTATTACTACGATTGCCGTTTCGGTTGGCGTCAAATCCGAAATATTTTCGCCGATTAAGACGCTCAGCAAGTTCTTTATCGTGCTTGCAATGTCGGCAATCGGGTTGAATACGGATATTGTAAAATTGGTGAAAACAGGCGGAAAGCCGATATTTATGGGATTTTGCTGTTGGACGGGGATTACAGGCGTAAGTCTTCTGATGCAGCATTTATTACAGCTTTGGTAATTGGCAAACTGTTGTTTAGGCAAAAAAGAAAGGGCAGTGCGCAGGAAATAAAATTCCTTCGAACTGCCCTATTTTTATGTTTCTTTTAAATAAATATGTCTTTTACAGTTTAAACTGCTTCACCGACACACTCAGTTTATTTACAATCTCATCCAACGTCTTTGCATATCCTGCCATTTGGCTCATGGTGTCGTTGACCTGTTCTGCAGACGCATTGACCTCCTGGGTGGCTGCCGCCGACGTTTCGGAAACGGACGCGATGTCCTCCATTTGATGTACGACATTATCGCGCTCCCTGTTCATTTCGGCGTTGAGCGCCTCAATTTCTTCAACTGCTGCCAAAAGCTCCTGAACGGATTTTCCGATTTCCTCAAACAGATTCTGCGTTTCCTTAATGGATACCTGCTGCTCCTCCTGAATGGCGCCGCTTTCCTCAAGGCTGCTCTCCACCTGACCGGAATTGCCGGATATTTCATTCAAAATCTGCTTAATCTCTTCCGTTGAGTTCTTTGACTGGTCGGCAAGCTGCCGGATTTCGTCCGCCACAACCGCAAAGCCCTTGCCTGATTCTCCCGCTCTTGCCGCCTCGATGCTCGCATTTAAGGAAAGGAGATTGGTCTGTGATGTAATATCCGTGATTACATCTGCGATATAGTTAATCTTGTCAATCGATTTAAGCATTTCCGTCATCATTCGGATGGACTCCGACGCGTTGGTTTTTGCCTTGTCAGACTTCTTAATCAGCTCGTCAAGAATACGAATACCCTTTTCGCCAAGCTCCGCCGTATCTCTTGAACGGTCGCCAATATGCTTTGTCTTTTCTTTTGACGCCTCCATACTTTCCGCAAGCCGCTCCATTTCCATGTTTGCGTCCGCCGTGCTCTGCGCCTGCTCGGTCGCGCCCTGTGCCACGCTGCCGATTGCTTCCGTCACCTGCTCGGCGATTTCTTTCGTGTTAGCGGATACCTCCGTCACGGATTTTGCAATGCCGAAGATTTCGTCGGAATTCGCATCCACTTCTTTTATCAATCCCGAAATGCTGTCCATCATCGTGTTAAAATTGTGCTCCAACTCGCCGAACTCGTCCAGCCGTTTTACCTCAAGCTTTGTCGAAAGGTCGCCCTTTGCCATGCGCTCTGTCGCCGACTGCAGCTTTTTAAGCTCGCGCGATATAGAATACGAAACAAACAATGCCACCAGTACGGACAAAATCAACGCCAGCACCACACAGATTATGGTAGTAACGGTGATTGCGCGAAAGCTTGACGCAAGCTCCTCGTCACCAATCATTCCCACAAGATACCATCCTGTTATGGAGTCCTGCAAAACCGTAACAACATATTTTTCCCCGCCGATTTTACAGGTCATGCTTGCAAACGGATTGACCTCCGCGTCCGGATTCTCGGCAAGCTGTGCCTGCGCATAAGCATCCGCCTCCGCAATCAGTTCATTCCACACGGGAATTTCCGCCGCACTACCGACCACATCATTTTTTGCGTTATTGATAATAATATTTCCCGATTCATTTGCCAAAACTGTAAAGCCCGTATTCATCAGCCCAATGCTGTTAATATATTCCTCAAGCACCTGCACATTAATGTCCATTGCCACCACGCCTACATGCTCCTCGGCAGCCTTTAAATCCTGCGAAACCGTAAAAACGTTAACGCCGTCATCATTGACGTACGGCTCTGTGAAATTCGCAAATACGGTATAGCGCCCGCCAAGTCCCTGACAGTCGGCAAACCAGTTCTGCGCGGTATTGTCGATGCCTGTCTTTTCGATATAATCCCCCGTCTTTTTGCCTTCCTCAGACACGACCATTTTCGCCTGTATGTATCTTCCGCTCGCAGTTGAGTAGTACGTACGCTCGGAGTTCGGAATAACCTTAAGCGCACTCAAAAGGGAATCCTGTATCCCGCTGATACGTTCGTCATAGCCTTCGTCAATTTTCTTGAAATCATTGCTTCTGCACATCAAGTCAATGGGCAGGCTCAGTGTCTTGGTGTAGCGCTGAAAGCTTGTCATCGCCGAGTCCATCGTCTGCCGGCTTGTCAGCTGCATGTCGTTTTCAAGAATGCCAATCATGCGGATGCTTATCAGCGATGCACTGATCAGCAATGCTACAAGCGATACCATAACAATGTAACATACCAGCTTTACGCTAAATCTTGTTTTCTTCATCTGTACCTCATTTCTGCGCTGCTTTTGTCCTACCCCTTGTTTGCATCAGGCGGCGCGCGGATGCAGCGGGTTTCTTTTATTATATCACAAATCCGGATACTCTGTATAATGTTTTTTGTCTGATTGCGGCAGTTCCAGTTCCTTTTGTTCTATGGAATTGGACAGATAGCGGAACGTGCCGTCGGCAAAGGGCTGTACCACAATTGTGTTGGTAAAAGCGCAGTCGGAATTGTAATCCGCCCAAACGCCGTCCACTGTAAGCGTAATTGTATTGTCCGCATTTTCCGTATATGAGACAACCTCACCGAACGGCGGATAAGGACGCGGCGAAATCATTTCATATGCATATGTATTGTTATCTGATGCGTACCCGCATGTCTCCCGCAGAGTTTCCACTGACACCGGAAAATACGTCGTCATAATCCGTTCATAGGTTTCGGCAGGTATCCGCCAGTTTTGCGCCTTCAGGTTCTTTCCCGTATCAATGCGGTATATGTCTTCAAACATGCACGGCATCAAAATCTCCTCGACATTACTGCTGTCCCAGTCTGTCACAAGCATGTTATAATTTACATAGCTTAGCCCGCGCACGTATTTTGCCGTCAAATCCCTGCACTTGTCGGATAACGGTTTAATGCGCCAGTATTGACGGAAACTAGAGTGCATGGGCAAGTCCTGATATTGATAAATAAAATAGCCTTTTTCTGTCAGATTTATTTCCGCAAGGTCGCTGGTGGAAGTGTCCTTTATATTTGGAATGCCGCCCTCCTGCCAGCCGATTCCTATGTAATACGTTTGCAATTTGCCCTTTCGGTACACAAATGTAACCGCCCGCAGAAGTCCGTCCGAATCCACCTCAAAAACCGTCACTTCTGCATCACGCTTTTCCTGATATAATGCATAAAAGTCCTCCACCGCTTCATAATTTTCCATGTTCATATCTTCCGAAACGCTGACATATCCCGCCGCACCGAGAAGTTTCACAACGGCTTTGCGCTGCTCCTCTGTGAAGGTTTTAATGTTTGAACCGTATGCCGAACTGCCAATAATTTCAATATCATGATAAATTTCTTTCACCTCTTTGGCTGCGGCAAGTACGGTATTTTTTACATCATCCTTCTGCGCATCCGTTAGCAGGCAGTCTTCGTCCTGCGGGAAAAATAATGCAATGTCCGCTGTTGCCGTTTCCGCAGCGCGCTCCTCCTGCGTTAAACGGTCGGAATGCCACCATGTATCATATTCCCCCTGGCGCGTAAGCATTTGATTGGACACATATTGAACTCCGCCGTCCTCCAGCGGATAGACTACCGTTCTGTGCGTGTAAGACTTCGACGTGTTGCCGTGCGGATAGACAGCGTTAATCGTCAGCGTAATTGTCCCGTCCGCATTTTCGGTACTGCCTACGACTTCGGGATATGGAATGTCAGGATATTCCGCCTCATAAAATCCGCGCGGTCTGTATTCATATGCCTGGTTCTCTGCAAGGTACTTTGTCCTTGCACGCAGCGTTTCTTTATCAATCCTGAAATACGTCATAATAACCGTCTCGAATTCAGCTTCGGGGATTTCATACACGGTTTCGTTCACCGTACTGTCCGCCGCGGTATAAGGAATGGGTTTTCCGTATAAAATCGGGTAAAAACGGTCGAATACATCATAAAAATCCACCGCTCCAAAATCATCCTCATTCCAATCGCACAAAAACAGATTGTTTCGTTCATAGCCAATTGGCAGGATATAGGTTCTGTTTTGCTCTCGACACGTTTCGTTTAACGGCAAAACCCGCAGCGCGGTATGCTCCGACGCGTCGCTCATTGTCAGGATAAAGTCTTCATTTGAGAAATAGTTTCCCGAAAAAAGGAAATACCCTTCCTGCGTGTACTGCCAAAAGTCGGCAGTATAACTTACCGTATCGGTATTTTTGATGCGTCCGTTTTCGTCAAATTGGCAATATATTCTCACAACGTTTATGATCCCGTTTTCAGTCTGCAAGTCAAAAATCCGAAACCCCGACTTCATAACTACAATGACGGTGCATTCCGCCGTTTGGCTTTGCTCTGCCGCATTACAAAACGCCGTTACCTGCTCTGCACCCGTCATGTCAATTTGATTTTCGCTGTCAACAGCCGCGTAGCCGTTTTCCCCAAGACGGGCGATGATACGACGCATTGTCGCTAAACTGACACATGTGTCAGTTTTTGGTGTTTCGGCGGAAATGTCATTGTAAATAGATGCAGTCTGTTGCGCAATCTGCATATCCTGTTCGCTTGGCGGATTTGTTTTGTTATTAGTCGTTATTTCTACGCCTGATTTTTCTGCCGTTGCTGCTTCTGTTGCTGGTGTTACTCTTGTATCCAAGGCTTCCGACGGCTGTTTACCGCAGCCTGACAGCGTAAACATGATGATACTTATTATTACGACTGACACTAAAACAGCAGTTCTTTTTTTGAAGTTCGTCATTTGAGAGCCCTGACCGTCCCTTTTCTCGTAGTTCCATAAATCAATTGCATTCCAATCCTGAAAAGCCTCTGCCGTTTCTTTTAAAATTTCCTCAATTGGCAAAACCGCCAAACCCTCGACGTTCTCATGATTGCAGCACGCATTTTGATACACTGCTGCGTTATCCATATTGATACCGTTTTGAACCTTCCAAAAATTTAAGTCAACTCCCATTCGTACTTCACGCTCCATTTCTTACAAGAATTTACTGCATTCTTTCTTTCATCTTATATATGTAACACTTTTAAGTCAATAAAAAATACTTCAGTTTCCGCAGGAAAGGA
>ERZ808028.1202-NODE-1202-length-16528-cov-2.592791_pt1 | contig 16528 bp, 11 predicted proteins | sample MGYA00380184_ERZ808028 | MGnify/ENA primary metagenome ERZ808028 (study PRJEB31490, sample SAMN06133397) | mouse gut metagenome | isolation source: J8_1 | host: mice | place: China: Chengdu | collected 2015-05 ...
GGCTTTCGGAGGGGCATTTCGCAGCCGGCGGTCTGAAGGATCTGACCGCTCCCATTATCCGGCTGCAGATGCTGACCCAGGAGGAAATGTATATTCTTGTGGAGAAGCTTTTGGACATTCACGCCGGGCTTTATCATTACACGCCGGGGCTGACCGGGGAAGATCTGGTCTATTTCCTGACCGTGGAATATAACCGGGTAGGGGCGGACAGCCATATCACGCCCAGGGAAATTATCCGGGATTTCATTGAGCTGATCAATATCCTCTGCCAGAATCCCGAAAGGAACCTGAAAGAGATATTGGGGGATAACAGCTTTGTGCTGGCGAAGGGCGGCCTTTTGGAGGAAGAAATAGGGGACGAATTCCAGGATTTTGAAATTTAGCTGCGGGGGCATAAGGGATGAATGTATTTGACAGGCTGGCGCCTTTTATCCAGGACTTTATTTATCAGAATAAATGGGAGGAGCTTCACGGCAACCAGGTGGCGGCCTGCGAGGTGATCTTTGACAGCGGCGACAACCTGCTGCTCTCCTCCGGCACCGCTTCCGGCAAGACGGAGGCCGCCTTTTTGCCGATACTCACAGAGCTTTACGAGCACCCGTCCGCCTCCGTGGGGGTGATGTATATTTCCCCCTTAAAGGCCCTGATCAACGATCAGTTTAAGCGCCTGGACCTGCTTTTGGAGGGCTCCAATATCCCGGTGACGAAATGGCACGGGGACGCCTCCGAAACAGGGAAGAGCAAACTGATCAAGCACCCGGAAGGGGTGATACAGATCACCCCGGAATCCTTGGAGAGCCTTCTGACCAACAAAAGAGGGGCCTGCATGAGTATGTTTTCCGATCTGAGGTTTGTGATCATCGACGAGGTACACAGCTTCATGCGGGACGTGCGGGGGCTGCAGCTTTTGTGCGTTTTGGAGCGGCTTAAGAACCTGACAGGGGTGAATCCCCGAAGGGTGGGGCTTTCTGCCACCTTGGGAGATGTTTCTCTGGCAAAGAACTGGTTAAATACGGGGACGGGAAGAAGCTGCGCCGCGCCTTTGTTCGACGAGGGGAAGAAGAGAGTCAGGCTTCATATCGAACGGTTTGTGAATTATGCCGACAAGAAGGATTTCGTGGAACGCAACGGCAGCATGAATGTGGTGAATGACAGCTCCGGCGGGGACATCGGGGACAGGGAGCATTACGACTATCTTTTTAAACAGACCCTGGACAAAAAGACCATTATTTTTGCCAACAGCCGGGAGGAGATTGAGCTTGTGATGGCCCATCTGAGGGAGACGGCGCTGCGCAGCAAGGCGCCGGACGTCTACCGGGTACACCACGGGAACGTATCGGCGCTTCTTCGGGAAAACACGGAGGATGAGATGAAATCCACGCAGGAGAAGATTGTCACCGGGGCTACCGTGACCCTGGAGCTGGGGATTGACATCGGTTCCCTGGATCAGGCAGTCCAGATCGGAGCCCCTCTTAACGTGTCCAGCTTTGCCCAGCGGCTGGGGCGCTGCGGGCGCAGAGGGCAGGTGCCCCAGATTCTGTTCACTTTTGTGGAGAGCCTGAAAATCAATTCCTCTGACACCCTTGGCCCCATCAACTGGGAGTTTATCCGCACCATAGCCATTATTGAGCTCTACCTGCGGGAGCACTGGATCGAGCCCATTCCGCCCTTGAAGCATGCCTACAACCTTTTATATCACCAGACCATGAGCGTCCTCAAAAGCAGCGGGGAGCTGTCCCCTGCAGGGCTGGCCCAGGCCGTGCTTTCCCTGGACTGCTTTAGAGCGATCACCAAAGAGGATTACAAAAAACTGCTGGGATACCTCATTTATATCGACCAGCTTCAAAAAACAGAACATGGAGGCCTGGTGATCGGACGGGAAGGGGAAAAGATTGTAAACAGCCACAAGTTCCTGACGGTTTTTCTTGCGCCGGAATATCTGCTTGTAAAGGATGAAAACCGCACCATCGGCACGGTGGATAAGGTTTATCCGGTAGGAACCCGCTTTGCCCTTGCGGGCCGCTCCTGGGAGACGGTGGATGTAAACGCGAAGTCCAAGGTGCTGTTTGTCAAACCGGTGCAGGGAATTTCGGCGGTAGACTGGGACAGGGATTTTGATGTGGATCTGCATACGGTGCTGGTCCGCAAGGTGCGAAGCGTCCTGCAGGGCCAGGAGGAGTACAAATACCTGAGCGAAAGATGCGCACAGAGACTGAATGAAATACGCTACATTGCCAAAAACAGCGGGATTTTGGAGCATTTGGTGACGGCTCTTTCCGACAAGAAATTCGCCGTGTTTCCCTGGGTGGGAACCCGGCAGCTTACCACACTCCATTTTGCACTGCTTCAAAGAAAAATAAAGAGCAGACGGCTTTGGGGCACCACCCTTTATCTGGAGGTGGTTTTCGGCGGGACGAAGGAGGAATTGGAGGCCGTGATCCGGGACATCCTTAAGTCCGATCTGGATCTGTATGCGCTGCCCCTGCCGGATAAGGTGCAGCTTCGGGGGAAATATAACGAGTTTGTGCCCGGAGAGCTTCTGCGCAAGCAGTTTATCGAGGATTATCTGGATTTTGAGGGATTAAAGGAGGGGATGGACAGCTAACCCTTGCCCGGGTATCTTTCATGAGCCGGCAGGGACCCCTTCCGCTACGGCGCTCTTGATGGAGTTTTTCAGGGTAAGAGTCAGATAAGCGGTCATTTCTTCCCTGGTACGGATGCTCCTGTCGAGGAACCAGTCCAGAAAGATGCCGGTGAGGGCGTTGATATAAAAGTCGCAGAGGAACTGTCTGTAGCTTGACTCAAGGGTGAGGGAGGCTTCTTTTTCTGCTTCCTCGATCAGAAAGCCGATATACATTTTAAAATCGGCGGAAAAAAAGCGCTTCATGCCCTCCCTTCCCACAGAGTCGTAGATGCAGTTGAGGATATGGCTGTTGTCGTCCACGTAATCAATGACAAAGCTGATGACCTCGTCATAGTCCCCGGGCATATCAAATTGCTTTACTACCGTCAGGGCTTCCTGCTCCAGCATCCAGTGGAGCAGGTCATAAATATCCTCAAAGTGATAATAAAAGGTTTTGCGGTTCAGGTTACAGTCGGCGCATATTTCGCTGACCGTAATCTGAGAAAGGGGTTTTAACCCCATAAATTTCTTAAGTGAGCCGGTCATAGCCTGACGGGTATGAAGGCTCATTTCTTCATGAGTCATAAATGTCTCCTTTTACACTCTGTTTCTGTCTTCGGCCGTTTTGCGCCGTTTCCAGTGCCGGTGTCTGATCAGTAGAGCCGTCACTCCAAGCAGGAGTGCGCCCAGAGCCGAGGCCAGGGCGATGCGGCCGGATGTCGGCAAAGAGGGGGAAGCCGTGCAGGCAAAGATCACCTGGGAATCCTCTGATGAGAAAACCAGGTAGCTTCCGTCCCTCTCGGCCTGGAGGGGCTGCCAGGCATTGTCCTTATAAAGCGACAGCTCCGGCAGTTTTATGGCTTCCGGAACCAGATAGCGGAAGGTAAAGGGACCGGAGCCGGAGCCTTCCAGAGAAACTTTCCAGCTTTCGGCTGCCTTATCCGCATTTTCGGGCAGAAGTCCGGCAGGGGAAAGGGTCAGGGCATCCTCCGGCGAGAACTGTCCCTCCATCAGCAGGATTGGCCGCTCTTCGGTTTTCTGACTGCTTTCCAGAGCGGTGATATATTCCGTGTAAATGGCTTGGATCGTCCGGTCAAAGGTAAGGGAGTCATAGTCAAAGTCCTCCCACCTTGCGGTGCAGCCTTCCTTTTCCGGAAGAGCGGGCAGTTTGTCTGAGTGGAAAGAGTCCCCGTATTCCAGAGTTTCCACGGAAACGGTTTGTCCGTCTGCCACAAAGGTCAGGAAGATATTGCGGAACATTTCCGGCAGTCCGGGAACAGCCATAAAATCCCGGTAGGGAAGAGGCTGGGCCAGGCCGGCGTAGCTGACGCCGTCCACACCGGCAGGGCAATCCTTCACAAAGAAATTGTTTTCCAGCAAGGAAAGATCCTCGGCCTTTCCGGCGATTGAGCCTGAAAAGCTTTTTGCCTCCGGAATATTTACCATGCTGCAGCAGTCGGTGATGGTGGAGCCATAGCCCGCAATGCCGCCGATCTGCTCCGTTCCCTGAAGGGTGCATTTGGCATAGCAGGAACGGATCACGGCAGTGCTTGAGCCTGCGATGCCGCCGCACATGCGCCCTTCGACGGTTACATTTCCGTTCCCGGTGCATTCCAGGATCATTCCCATGGTCATTTCTCCGGCAATGCCGCCGCTGCGGTCTTTTTTACATTTCACAATGCCCTGATTATCACAATGGCGCACCACCAGCCTTTCTTTGTAGCGGAAATTCAGGGAAATGCCGCTGCTTAAATCCAGTTCGTTTTCCGGGTCCAGATTATTTTCCCTGGAAAGGGAGCCGGCAATTCCCCCCGTATTCAGGTCGCCTTCGATTTCTCCGCGGTTGATACAGTTCATCACCTTGCCGGTAATGTCGCCGGGCCGGTCCTCGACGGAGACATCCTCTAAAAGCTCCTCCGGATCGGGCGTCTCGTACTCCGTGATTATGTCGGTGATCACATGAATCTCGTCAACCACTGCCTGGAAATCCTCCAAAAGCATCTGATTTTCCTCATTTATCATGGCATTCAGAAGCCGCATGTCCGTGGTGATGGCGGTAAAGCTGCCGCTTAAGGAATTTTGCGCGCTGGCCAGACGGTAGCCGGCAAGAGAAGCCCTTTCACTTAGTGTGTCCCGGACGCTGTGCAGTACCCGGGAAGCATCCTGATACAGATTGTCCTGTGCTTCGTTCAGATTATCCTCTATTTTATCCCGGTCAATGCTGTCCATAACATCGTCCAGGGTAATCCCTGCGGTGGGAAAAGGCCACTGGTCCTGCCACTGTGCCGGCCAGCCCGCGGCGAAGGGATTGTTGGTGGGGGAGGGCGTCGGCGTCGGTGATTCTGCCGGTATCGGCGTTTCATGCGGTGTTTCTGTCGGTGTCGGCGCATCTGCCGGCGTTTCAGCGGGGGACTGCGGCTTGCTGCTGTCCTGGTTATCGGACGAATCGTCAATGCCGTTTCCGTCATCGCTTCCGAGCTGCTGCGGCTCCATGGCGCTGAGATTCTGCGCAAAACGTTTCTCGGGAGCAAAGCTGCCTTCCTGCGTGGAGACGCCTGATGCTGGCGTTTCGGTTGGCACTGGCGTCCCGTCTGGCGACGGCGTCCCGGAGGGCGTCGGTGTTTCAGAGGGCATTGGAGAGCCGGAGGGCGACGGTGAACCGGAAGGCCGCGGCGTAAAGGAGGGCAAAGGCGTAAAAGAGGGCCTTGGCAGTTTATCCAGAAAGTCCAGCGACAATGGCCTTGGGGAGGGAAGTTCTGCCAGATTCGTAAGCTCGGAAATATGCTCCAGATCGCTTCCGGCATCGGAGAGAATCCGGTCAACGGCCTGCTGGGCTCCTTCCACGGAATTGAGTAACTGGCCGATCTGCCCCGTGAGCCTCTCGGAGGTACCGGAGGCGTGGGAGTTCAGCACCGTGAGCAGACCGTGAAGCTTTTCAAATTCGGTATCCAGCTTCTGCAGAGTATCCTCCAGATATTCCAGCTTGCTGCTGGGCTCCATCTGGCCCGCAATGCCGCCAATATCCTTTCTTCCGTATAAATGCCCTGAATTGACGCAGCCCTCAATATAGCCGGTCTGGCTTCCGGCGATTCCGCCGATATTGTAGCCTATGTGCTGATAACCCACAGTCCCCTCGTTGGTGCAGGCCTTGATGATACCGGGATTGCTGCCTGCAATCCCGCCAATGTCCGTGACAGAGGCGGCATTTTCTGTGGTGAGTAAATCCGTGATGGTGGTATCGGTATTGATTTCGGATAAATCAATGCTGTTGTGTTCTGCAGTGAAATTGACGAGGCTTCGATTGACGGAGCCGGTGATACAGCCCTCGTTGCAGCCTGCGATCCCTCCCGCTAAGTGGCGGCCGTTTACCAGGCCGTTTGTGCTGCAGCCGGAAATAATTCCGGTAAGCTCATTGGTTCCGGCGATCCCGCCCACGCGGTCGCCTCCGGTGATATTTCCCGTGCAGTGACAGTCGGAGAGATAGCCCGCATTGGAACCGACAAGCATGGCAAGACCGGAATGAGAGCCCGGGGCCTGGACGATTCCCGATACGTTTAACTGGTAGATCTGGCCGCTTTCCTGTACATAGCGGAAGAGGCCGATGTTACTGCTTCCTCCCTCCAGACTGATTCCGCTGATGGTGTGGCCCTGCCCCAGAAAGCACCCGCCGAAGGTGGGGATGGGAGAAAAATCGGTTCCGCTCAGATCCAGGTCGTTATCCAGCACAAAAACCTTATTTTGCGACCAGGTATCCAGGGTGCAACATTTTGCAAAGGAAAGAAGATCCTCCACATCGGCGATATGTATGGCCTCCGCTTCGGATAAAGGCGGAGCAGAAGGAGCCTGCCCGGCATTCTCCAAAGACGCTTTGGGGCTTTCCGGGTTTCCTGAATTTTGGGCCTTTTCTGAACTTCCCGGCAGGCTGCCGGCAGAAGCCGAGCCGGAGAAAGCGCCGGATAAAAGCATGGAAATCCCAAGAGAAAAGGAAAGTGTTTTGTAAAAAGTTTTTTTTCTGTATTTGTTATTCATGGCTGCCCTCCGTCACGCTTTTGTCAGTGAGCTTTTCCGAATCGTCTGCGGAAGATAAATCCCCGTCGTTTTCTCCGTCCTGTGTGTCTGCCAGGGGCACGGCCTTGCCGGAGATGATAAGGGCCTCCATATCTCCCCGGACAATACCGGTAAAGTTACCTTCTACCACGCCGTTTACGGTTCCGCGGATGTAGCCCTGCACACGGGTGATCCCGGAGAAGGATTTGGGCGTTAGGTTGATTTTGGCCAGCTCAAAGCTGGTACGTTCGATAATCTGATCGCCCAGAACCAGAATCTGGGGAAGGACGCCCAGCACCAGAACGATAGAGATCATGGTGCCCCTGCTCAGGCATACCCCGATGGCGGAGACAATGGGATTGGTGGACATCTGCCCGATCAACGCGGCGGCGGAGGCAAGAATGGAGCCGGAGGTAAAAATCGTGGGGAAGGCCTGGTTCAGGGACTCTGTGATGGCCTGTTTGGGCTTCATCTCCTGTTTTAATTCCTTATAATGGCTGGAGATCACAATGGCATAATCAATATTTGCGCCCATCTGGATGGCGTTTACGATCAGATAGCTCAGGAAGAAAAGCGGTTCGTCCTGCAAATAAGGGAAAGAAAAATTAATCCAGATACTGCCCTGGATGACCACAATGAGCAGTACCGGGAGCCCTGCGGAGTTGAAGGTAAACAACAGGATAATGATGACAAACAGGGCGGAGAGGATACTGATCAGCAGATTGTCCTGAATGAAAGACGACGACAGGTCATAATCGCTGGTGGAGTTGCCTACCACATACACATTTTTTCCCTCATAAAAGCGTCCGGCCTCCCGGTGGATCACCTTCAGAAAGTCGAAGGTTTCCTGGCTTTCCTCGGGAAGATTCAGGTAGACCACAAGACGGGAATAGCGCTCGGTTTTGAGCTGGAGCCTTGCCTTTTCAAGCTGGTCAAAGAGCTCGTCCAGGGTATCCTGGATTTCTCCCTCCAGGGTAATGTTGCCCGCCTCCATCTGTTCCTTCAAAAACAAAAACATATCAAATAACGGAACCTGATAGTTATTCAGACCGTTCAGGATCTGACCGTACTGGCTGTCGTCCACCGCATAAGCCGAGTACAAAAGGCTTGCCAGCTCGTATTCGATGCCTGCCAGTTCCGAAAATTCCCTGGGATTTAAGGCGTCGGTGAGTACATAGCCGTCCATGGCCTCGATATTGGCAAGGCCCATGGCGGATTTTACCTCCGGATAGCTTTCCAGTGCATGCAGGATAGCGCCCTCCGACTCATAGCTGCCGGAGGGGATGATCACGGCCACCATATTGGAGGTCCCGAAGGTGTTTTTGATTTTCTGATAAGAAATCTGGCTTTCGCTCTGCTTGGAGGTGGTTAAGTCCGTGGAACTGTAACAGTAAGGGCATTTGTTTGCCCAGACGGCGGTTACGGCCACCACCCCGATAAAAAGGAAAGGGACGATAAAGCGCGTCATCACGTCAAACTTCCCAACCAGAGTGATGGAGGGAAGGAGCTTGCGGTGTTTGGTCTTATCGATCAGCTTGCTGAAAAGCATCAGCAGGCCGGGCATTAAGGTAAAGACGGACAAAAGGCTTAAAAGGATGGCCTTAATCAGCACCATGGACAGATCCATGCCGATGCGGAAATGCATGAACGCCAGCGCTGCAAGGCCGGATATGGTGGTGAGGGAGGAAGAGGAAATCTCCGGGATCGCCTTGGACAGTGCGGCAATACAGGCCTCTCTGGCATCCATGGTCTCATGCTCGTCGCTGAAGCGGTGGCAGAGAATAATGGCATAATCGATGGCAAGGGCAAGCTGCAGAACCACGGTTACGGAGTTGGAGACAAAGGAGATGGTTCCGCACAGAAAGTTGGTGCCCATATTGAGCAGGGCGGCGGCCCCGAAGGTGGCGATCAGTACCGGAACCTCCGCATAGGAACGGGAGGTCAGGGTAAGGACAAGTACGATGATGACGGCGGAAATCATGACCACTGCCTGCATTTCCTTCTGCAGCTCCGCCGCAGTATCTGCCCCTACCTCTGAGCTTATGTAAGTATCATAGCCGCCGAGAAGCTCCCGGATCTGCTCCATGGCAGCAACGCTGATCTCGTCTGTGGCCGTGCCGTCAAAGGTAACGTCATAGAGGGCGGAGGTATTTTTGTAGTGCTCAGGGGTGCTGTCAAATTCCGCGCCGGAAACCCCATCCACAGCCTCAATGGCCTCTCTGAGCTCTTCGCCTTTTTGACAGGAAATGTTGGACACCATGACCCTGGCGCTGCCGTAGGTGACGAACTCATCATTCATAATGGTGAGCCCCTGCCTGGTTTCGGTCTCTTCCGGAAGGTAGGCGGTGATGTCATTTTCCACATTGACCCAGCCGGTGGAAAAAACACAGAAGACTAAAGCAAAAATGTAAAGGAGAAAAAACAGGTTCCTTTTGTCCACAATAAAAGCAGCCAGCTTTTCCATAGGGGATGTCCCGCTTTCTTTCATTCAGATCAATCCTTTCTTGGCGAAGATTCTATTGTTTTTCAGAAAAATTATAAAGCACATGATGAGAATAACAATACCCAAAACGGTATATTTGTCCGGTAAATGTCTCTCCGGTGAACTGTGTTGCAATTAAACGGCGAAAGCGTTATAATAAGGCGTATCAAAGAGAAAGTCAAAGGGGATAATCAGGATGCTGCCGAAGATGTTTTTGGCCGAAATGGAGCGGATGCTGGGAGAGGAGTATCAGGCTTTCCTTGCAAGCTCTCGGGAATCGGAAATCCTCTCGCTGAGGGTGAATCTGCTAAAGGGAAGCGCTCAGAAGCTGGCGGAGCAGACGGATTTTTTGCTGGAGGAAGTTCCCTGGGCGAAGGGCGGCTTCTATTACCGGGCGGATGCCCGTCCGGGAAGACATCCCTTCCATGAAGCGGGGGCCTACTATATTCAGGAGGCAAGCGCCATGGCGCCGGCGGCGGCTTTGGGAGCCCGCCCGGGAGAGCGGGTACTGGATTTATGCGCTGCCCCCGGCGGGAAAAGCACACAGCTCGCTTCGGACATGAAGGGAGAGGGGCTTCTTGTGAGCAACGAAATCCATCCCGCAAGGGCCAGAATCCTTTCGGAGAACATAGAGAGAATGGGAATCAGAAACTGCCTTGTGGTAAATCATGAGCCGGCGTTTCTCTCCCGGCGTTTCCCACAGTTTTTTGACAGAATCCTGGTGGATGCTCCCTGCTCCGGAGAGGGAATGTTCCGCAAAAGTGAGCAGGCCCGCAGAGAGTGGAGCCCGGAAACGGTAAAGGGGTGCGCCAAAAGGCAGGCGGATATTTTAGATCAGGCGGCACGGATGCTTAAGGAAGGCGGACGGCTCGTTTATTCCACTTGTACTTTTTCAGTCGAAGAAAACGAGGAAACGGTTCTTTCGTTTCTGGAGCGCCACCCGGAATTTGAGCCGGAGGAAGCAGAGTTTGGCTTTGGCCGGAAGGAGGCGGATTCCCTTTACAGGGCAGAGAACGCTCCGCATCTGCCGGGCAGTATGCGTTTTTTCCCCCACAGGGTAAGGGGGGAAGGACATTTTCTCTCCTGCCTGCGCAGAAAGGAAAGCCGGGAAGGAAACGCCCGGGCCGGGAAGGAAGAGAGTTCTGTCTCCAAAAGAAGATTTTCTTATGAAACGGAAAAAGGAATTTCCGAAAAAGAGTACAGAAGCTTTGCCGAGTTTGAGAAGGAGTACCTGATGTCTGGACTGAAAGGGGACTGTGTGAAATTCGGCGAGCAGCTCTATCTGCTGCCGGAGGAAACCCCGCTGCTTAAGGGACTTAAGGTGCTTCGGCCGGGACTGCATCTGGGAGCCGTAAGAAAGGAGCGCTTTGAACCGTCCCATGCCCTGGCGCTTTACTTAAAGCCCCGGGAAACCCGATACCGGTATGAGCTCTCTATGGAGGAGGCCGGACGGTATCTGAGGGGAGAAACCTTTCCGGCAGAGGGGGAAAAGGGCTGGTATCTGATCACGGTGGGCGGCTATAGCCTTGGCTGGGGAAAGCTTGCCGGAGGAATCATGAAAAACCATTATCCGAAAGGACTTAGAAAATAAAAGGATAGGAGAATGAGGTTATGACAGACGAGAACAAGAAAATGCTGCTGGAGGCAGGAATCGATTTTGACGGGATTGCCACAAGGATTCCTTTAAAGGAGGACTTCCTTTTAAAAATGCTGCGGAAATATCCAAACGAAACCAGCTTTGCAGAGCTTGAAAAAGCAATGGGCGCCAAGGACTACGAGGATGCTTTCCGGCATGCCCACAATTTAAAGGGAGTTACCGGAAATCTGGAGATGGTAAGGCTTCACCAGGTTACCACCGATTTGGTGGAAAAGCTGCGCGCCCACAATTATGAGGGAGTGGAAGAAGACTTTGCGGAAATCAAGAAAGCCCATGTGAAAGCAGTGGAGGCGATTGAGAGCCTTAGCTGACTTTGACCGGAAAGGAAAAGGGAAGGCTGTCGGAATGAAGAATACAAAGAAAAAAAGGTTTGGGGGGCTTCTTGGCATGGCGGCTGTCCTGCTGCTTCTGGGAGGCTGCGGGGCGAATGGGAAAAACGAGAACATCAACGCCGGCATGGAAGCCGTGGCCGCGCTGGAATACGATAATGCGCTTTTAAGCTTTGCCGCCGCAAGAGAAGCGGGGGAGGATCTTCGGCGCATTAACCGGGGAGAGGGGATTGCCTACCTTGGGAAAAGCATGTATGCCGAAGCGGCCCAGGCTTTTGAGAGCGCCCTTTCCTACAGCGATGGCAGGGTAAGCAGTATGGACTATGATATAAATTATTATCTTGCTACCGCTTACTATAAGCTGGGAGAGACGGAAAAGGCAATTGATGTCTACAATGCGATTCTTGCCCTGAAGGAGGGGGAGAAGGACGCCTATTACCTGCGGGGAGCCATCTGGGCGGAGCAGGGGAACATCGAGCAGGCTTCCGCGGATTTTGATACGGCGATCTTACTGGATCGGTCGGATTATGACAGGCTCATCGATATTTACTGTGTTCTTGCGGATCACGGATTTAAGGATACGGGACTTACCTATCTGCAGGCTGCCATGGAAGCAGGGACCAAGGATATGACCAACTACGAAAAGGGCCGTATCTGCTATTATCTGGAGGACTATGAAAACGCCCGCAACTATCTGGAAAAGGCCCGGGACGAGGGGGGATACGAGTCCATCCTTTTTCTTGGAAAGACTTATGAAACCCTGGGGGACAACAATTACGCCATCAGCGTCTACAGTACCTTTCTGGAAAGCCAGGGGCCCAATGCCCAGGTGCTGAACCAGCTGGGGCTCTGCCGGATGCGGACGGGGGATTATGAGGGTGCTTTGAGCTCTTTCCAGGCGGCTAAAAATATAGAGGACAACGGGATGATGCAGGTGCTGCGGATGAACGAGATCGTTGCTTACGAGCAGCTTCACAATTTTAAGGAGGCGGCGTCTTTGATGAACAGCTATTTAAGCAGTTATCCGGATGATGAGGCGGCAAAAAGAGAGTACGAGTTTTTAAAGTCAAGATAAGGGAAAGGAAGCCATATGATAAACCAATTAGTTTCAAAGATCAAAAAGACAGGCGCACCCATCGTTGCAGGGCTTGACCCCATGATGAAGTTCGTGCCGGAGCATATTCAGCAGAAAGCTTTTCAAGAATACGGGGAGACCCTGGAGGGGGCTGCAGAGGCAATCTGGCAGTTTAATAAGGGAATTGTGGATCATATTTGTGATATTGTCCCGGCAGTGAAGCCTCAGATCGCCATGTATGAGCAGTTTGGAATCCCGGGCCTTATCACCTTTAAGAAAACCGTGGATTACTGCAAGGAAAAAGGACTTGTGGTGATCGGGGACATCAAAAGAGGAGACATCGGCTCCACCTCCGAGGCCTATGCGGTGGGCCATCTGGGAAGGGTGCAGGTGGGAAGCAAATCCTACAGTGGCTTTGACGAGGATTTTGCCACGGTGAACCCTTACCTTGGTTCGGACGGCGTGAAGCCCTTCCTCAAGGTGTGTGAGGAGGAAAAGAAGGGGATCTTTGTGCTGGTAAAAACCTCCAACCCCAGCAGCGGAGAGCTGCAGGACCGGCTGATCGCCGATGCGGGAAGCAGGCCGCTCTATGAGATCGTGGGCGAGCAGGTAAACGGATGGGCCGGGGAACATATGGGAGAAGCTTACAGCTATGTGGGGGCCGTGGTGGGGGCAACCTACCCGGAGATGGGTAAAACCCTGCGCAGGATCATGCAAAAGAGCTACATTCTGGTGCCCGGCTATGGGGCCCAGGGCGGAAAGGGCAAGGATCTGGTTCACTTCTTTAACGAGGACGGCCTGGGCGCAATTGTCAACTCCTCCCGGGGAATTATTGCCGCGTATCAGCAGGAAAAGTACGCCTCCTTCGGCCCGGAGGGCTTTGGGGAAGCGGCCCGCTCGGCGGTGGAAGATATGAGAGAGGACATCCGGCAGGCCTTAGAGAGCAGGTAGTTAAAATGCAATACTTTATCATATCATTTCAGATCATTTTTCCGATTTTGTTTTTCATGGCGCTGGGAATCGTGATCCGGCAGGCGAAACTGGTCAGCGAGGATGCGTTTGGCCAGATCAACAAGCTGGTCTTTCGGGTCTTCCTTCCGATTAAGCTGTTTTTGGAAATCTATCAGTCGGACTTCGGCAGTGTGTTTCAGCCAAAGCTGATTCTGTACGGGCTGTTGACCGTGCTGGCAATCTATGCTCTGTCCTGGGTGATTGTGGGACGCTTTGTAAAAGACAGGAGCGACGCGCCTACCCTGACCCAGATGATCTACCGGAGCAATTATGTCCTTTTCGGGCTGTCCATCGCAGAAAACATGTATCCCGGCCAGAATTTGAGCGTGATCTCCGTGATGGCGGCCTTTGTGGTACCTGCCTTTAATATTCTTGCCGTCATCCTGTTTGAGGTGTACCGGGGCGGGGAGAAGCTTTCCATTCCCCATCTCCTGAAGGGAATCGCCCAAAATTCCCTGGTGATCGGAAGCGTTCTCGGACTGCTGGCCAAAGCGATTGGCATCGGGCTTCCGTCCCTTGTGCAAAAGCCGCTGACGGATTTGGGGGCCATCGCAACGCCTTTAGCGATCCTGTGCGTGGGAGCCACCCTGACTTTCGACGCCCTGAAAAAATACAAAAAATACCTTATTCTGGCGACCACGGGCCGGCTGGTGGTGGTACCGGCAATTTTTCTCGGGCTGTCCGTTGCGCTGGGATTTCGGGGAATAGAGCTGGCCGGGCTTTTCCTGATCTATGCCTCACCGGTGGCAAGTTCCTCCTTCCCCATGGCAAGGGAGCTTGACGGCAACGGCGAGCTGGCCGGGCTGGGGGTCGCCACAAGCAATGTGGCCTGCCTGCTTACCATGTTTTTGTGGATTACGCTGCTGAAGTATTTTGGGCTTTGTTAGAAATTATAGATGGAAAGACGGTGAATGATTTATATTTATACGGTAAAGCTGGATTCTGAGAATCTTTCCAGCGATTGCATAACGGGCATTAAAATGTAAAGCGTCACGGCGGAAAAATTTACATTTTGATGCTTTTTTTCTGCTTTTTTTGTGTTACCATAGGTGCATAATACGGGAAAATACGTTTGTCCAAGAAAGATTGGGAAGTACGGCAAAAGAATTTGCCGTCACCATACATGAGGATGGGGCCATGAAAACAAAAATTTTGGTAGTGGAGGACGACAGTTCCATCTCGGAGCTGATCTGTATGAATCTGGAGGCAGCAGGCTATGAGCCGCTCCCCTTTACAGACGGGCTCTTAGCGGAGCAGTTCCTGATAGAGACGGGGGCAAATGGCAGGGAGAAAGAGCCGTTCCAGGTACCGGCCCTTGCCCTGGTGGATGTGATGCTGCCGGGCAAGGACGGTTTTGAACTGATGGAGGATTTCCAGAGGGCCGGGATTCCGGTGATTTACCTGACGGCAAAGGATGACGTGCTCTCCAAGGTGCATGGCCTCAAAGCCGGGGCGGAGGATTATATCGTGAAGCCTTTTGAGGTGTTAGAGCTTCTGGTGCGCATGGAAAAGGTGCTCAAAAGGACAGGGCGGAGCCGGAAGATCATTCAGATACAGGATGTGACCATTGACCTGGCAGAGCACAGCGTGAGTAAAAACGGGGAGAGGGTAGCGCTAAAGCCGCTGGAATATGAGCTTTTAGTCACGCTGGCAGGCAGCAGGAACGTGGCCTTTTCCAGGGAAGAGCTTTTAAACCGAATCTGGGGGACGGATTATGTGGGAGAGACCCGAACAGTGGACGTACATATCGGGCAGCTTCGTAAGAAGCTGGGATTTCATAAGGTGATACGGACGATTTCTAAGACAGGCTATCGGCTGGAGGATTTGGAGTAAATGAAGCTTTGGATCAAATTAGCGCTTACCACGGTTCTGGTACTTCTCGCAGCCACCCTTTCCACCGGAGCGGCGGTGATCTACCAGGCCCTTTTGTATAACCAGGAAAAAACCATGGAGAGCGGCCGCCAGCAGCTCTCATCAACGGCCTATGCCCTTGCAAGGGAACTGGAAAACGGCCCGCTGAAGGGGTACAGCCAGGCCACTAAGAATTCCTACATTAATTATACCATGAAGAAGTTCGGGGTATCCGAATATATCCTCATTGAAGACGGAAAGGTTCTTTGCAACATGACGCCCTTTGAACTGGCAGATGCCGGGGATGAAAGGTGGAGGCAGGAGGGAGGCTACGGCATCATCCAAAAAAGACAGGAGCAGTATATCCTGATCGGAGGGCAGGCAGTACCTACCTCGGATAAAAGCTCCTACACGCTTGTGCGGGTGCAGGATATATCCGGCCTCTATCAGGACATGAAGAGGCAAATGGTTTTTGGCCTCTGGATTCTGGCAGGCGCGGCCGGGGTGGCCATGGTTCTCATTTTTTTGTTGACCAGGCGGATCCTGCGTCCTCTGCGGGAGCTCCAAAAAGCGGCAACCGACATCAGTGAAGGAAATCTTGGGCGCAGGGCAAATGTGCGGACCAAGGACGAGATTGCAGTGGTGGCCAGGGCTTTTAACCGTATGGCGGAGAGGGTCGAGAGCCAGGTGACGGAGCTTTCCCGGGTGTCCGAGCAGCGCAGGCAGATGCTGGGCAGCCTGACCCACGAGCTGAAAACGCCCATGACCTCCATCATCGGCTACTCCGATACCCTGCTCCACGTAAACGTCAAGAAGGAACAAAGAGAGCGGGCGCTCTGGCATATCAGGGAGGAATGCAGCCGGTTGGAGCGGCTCAGCAGCAAGCTCATGAACCTTATGGGTCTATACGAAAATGACAGTATTTCCATGGAAGAAATTTCTATGGAAACCCTTTTCCAACGGGTGGCTCAGATAGAGAAATACCATTTGGAGCAGATGGGTATGACACTGGAGGTGACCTGCTCTATGGGAAAAAGAAGAGTGGACAGGGATTTGTTTGAAAGCCTTTTGGTCAATCTCATCGACAACGGCGCAAAGGCCAGCAGGGAGGGGGATAAGATCTTCCTGGAATCTGACAAAAACCGGATCACGGTGCGGGATCAGGGGTGCGGGATCCCGGAGGAGGAAATCGGCAGGGTCACGGAGGCTTTCTATATGGTGGATAAGGCCCGAAGCCGTAAGGCGGGAGGCTGTGGCCTGGGGCTGGCGCTCTGCGTCATGATCGCCCGGATCCACGGGGCCAGGCTGGAGATTGAGAGCAAGGTAGGACAGGGGACGGCGGTCTCGGTGATTTTTTCGGATTGAGATACGGGAGTGCAGGGAGATTTACAAAATTTTTACATTTTGCTGAATACGTTTTACCGGAAGAAGGGCTATGGTATTACTGCACCCC
>ERZ808028.1204-NODE-1204-length-16492-cov-5.324642_pt1 | contig 16492 bp, 18 predicted proteins | sample MGYA00380184_ERZ808028 | MGnify/ENA primary metagenome ERZ808028 (study PRJEB31490, sample SAMN06133397) | mouse gut metagenome | isolation source: J8_1 | host: mice | place: China: Chengdu | collected 2015-05 ...
AAAGATCAATAAAGTGACGGACATACCGAATATTTCGTTGACATCCTGGGCAAATCCTTCCCATGAAAAAGAGATAATGGTGTCAAAAAACTCTCCGCCGGAACCGACCTGCAGAAGGATCAGTACGGAAACTGTCAGCAAAACGGAAGAGGCGAGCATCCAGACAAAGAGCACCAGAATCTTCACGCTGAAGGTAGCAGCAGGGGAGACGGGCAGTGTGTGGGTCAGATAACCCTGCGAAGAATACATGGTTTTATGGTAATGGTAGCAGAGATAGATAAAGTCCACACAGTAAATGCCGATGAGGGCAATGACATAAAGGACGAGTATGATCCCGTTCATAATGGCGGAAAAGGTTGCGTCCGAACTGTTTCCCTGATCCAGCCTGTGCAGGGCGAAAGAACCCATAAGGGTGGCGACGACAAGGACGGCCCAGGTTGTGAACATGGTTTTTGATGTATGTTTAAATTCGTATTTGATCAATTTTCCTATCATTTGAATACCTCCCTGAATAAAGCATCGATGGATTTTTGATGCTGCATGCGGATATCGTCTACAGAGGCCTGCAGACAGATTTCTCCTTCCTTGATAAAGATGGCCTGATCCAGAATATTTTCAATATCGGAGATCAGGTGGGTTGAGATCAGGATGGAAGCGTCGGGATCATAGTTTGTCAGGATCGTCTGCAAAATATAATCTCTCGCGGCGGGGTCCACGCCGGCGATCGGTTCATCCAGTACGTACAATTCCGCCCGTCTGCTCATCACGAGGATGAGCTGTACCTTCTCTTTTGTACCCTTGGACATAGCTTTCAGTCTGTCCTTCGGGCTGATATGGAGGGACTCCAGCATCTGACAGGCGCGTTCCTGCTCGAAATCCGCGTAGAATGCCTGAAAATAGTCGAGTACTTCCTTTACCGTGTTGTTCATATTCAAATAGGACTGATCCGGCAGATAGGATATGATCTTTTTGCTCTCGATGCCGACCGGCAGCTTTTTTACATAGAGCTCACCGGAAGTCGGTGTGAGCAGGCCGTTCAGCAGTTTGATGAAGGTGGTCTTTCCGCTGCCGTTGGGGCCTAAAAGGCCGATGATGTGGCCGCTTTCTATCTCAAGGCTGACATGGTTTAAGGCTGTTTTTGAGCCGAATTTTTTTGTCAGGCCTTTACAGGTTACCAGAGTGCTCATTTTTTCTCCTCCTTTAATGATTCCTCTAACAGCTTCAGCGTTTCTTCTCCGGAAATGCCGAGCTGCCGCATACTTTTTAAAAACTGTGAGATGGCATCCAGAGCCATCTGTTCTTTTAACCGGTTTATCATAGCGATATCCTCCGTAATAAATCTGCCGTTTGTGCGCTGGGTGTAAACGAGCCCTTCCCGCTCCAGCTCCGAGAAAGCCCGCTGCATGGTGTTGGGATTGACTGCCGCTTCACCGGCGAGATCCCGGACGGACGGCAGTTTATCGCCCGGAGAGTAGACGCCTGTGACGATATCCAGTTTCAGTTTTTCCATGATCTGGATGAAGACCGGACGGTCGGAAGTCAGGTGCCATTCGTTTTTGGGCTGTTTTGTATTCTGAGTACCTTCCAATGTTATGATGCTCCTTTCTGTACCTGTGATGTACGTTGTGTAAAGATTTCTTCCAATGCCGGATATAGCCGGAGAAGAGGCCGCATGCGGGATCATCTCGGTGTGGCGGTATACCGGCTGTACGGTAAGCATATGCGAATGTATTACTGTATTAAGCAAATAATACAATAATACGGCGCGGCTGTCAAGAGGTAAATAAAATTTTTATGTTTTGTTCTTTTTCCCGGAAAACGTGTTAGAATATATAGCAAACATAAAAAAGAAGGTGTGGAACTTTCTCTGGAGGAGTTGTATCGGCGTTCATGCAGGACCCTATTCCATCGGGTTTGGTGTCATACGGAAATATAAGGCCAGAGAAATATCATGAGAAGTACCGGCGAAGGGGGACATGCTCTTCGCGGAAGGAGGAATAAAGACTGCTATGAAATGGAAAAAATTAAAGATAAAGACAGTGACGGAGGCGGAGGATATCATTATCAGCGCGCTCTACGATATCGGGCTGGAAGGCGCCCAGATTGAGGATAAAGTGCCGCTGACAGCGCTGGAAAAGGAGCAGATGTTTGTGGATATCATGCCGGAGGGAGCGGAGGATGACGGGATCGCCTATCTGAGCTTTTTTGTGGAGGAAGCCGAGGACGGCAGGCTGCTTTTGCCGCGGACGGATGCCGTTGAGGAGATGGCAGCAGGAGCAGCGGAAGTGGCGGCTGATACTGATGGAGCAGATGCGGCGGATGAGGCTGCTGAAAGCACCGCCGAAATATTGACAGACGCTTTCGGTGTGGAGAAAATATATGTAAATGAAGAAAGTATATTAGAGAGAGTCAGGGAAGAACTGGAAGGTCTGCGGCAGTTTACGGACATCGGGGAAGGAAAAGTGACCGTGGATGAAACGGAGGATGTCGACTGGATCAATAACTGGAAGCAGTATTTCCACCAGTTCTATATAGACGATCTGCTGGTGATCCCGTCCTGGGAAGAGGTAAAGCCGGAGGATGCGGATAAAATGATCCTGCATATCGATCCCGGGACGGCCTTCGGGACGGGCATGCACGAGACGACACAGCTCTGCATCCGCCAGATCCGGAAATACCTGACCGAGGAGACGGTATTGCTGGATGTGGGGACAGGCAGCGGCATTTTGGGGATCTTATCTCTAATGTACGGCGGGAAGAAGGTGGTGGGGACGGATCTGGATCCCTGCGCGGTATCTGCGGTGGAGGAAAATCTGGAGGCGAATCATGTCCCTGCGGAAAAGTTCGACCTGATCATCGGCAATATCATCACGGAAAAGGAGATACAGGACCGGGTGGGGTATGGCTGCTATGATATTGTGGTGGCAAATATTCTGGCGGATGTGCTCGTGCCGCTGACGCCGGTCATCTTAAACCAGTTGAAACCCGGCGGTATCTATATCACATCGGGGATCATCGATGACAAGGAGGACTGTGTCAGGGAGGCGGTGGAAAAAGTCGGGCTGGAGATTCTGGAAGTGACCTGTCAGGGGGAGTGGGTCAGCGTGACGAGCAGGAAGAGGGGATGAGGAAATAGAGATGTATCAATTTTTTATAGAATCGTCTGCTGTAGACAAAGAGCATATCGAGATCACGGGGCCGGATGTCAACCACATAAAGAATGTGCTTCGCATGCATGTTGGGGAGAAGATAGCCGCTGTGGATGAAACAGTGGGCAGAAAATATCTGTGCGAGATCAGGGAATTGGAAGAAGAACGCATTTTATGCGGGATATTGTCAGAGGAAGAGGCGGATACGGAACTTTCTTCAAAGATCTATCTGTTTCAGGGGCTGCCGAAGGGGGATAAGATGGAACTCATCCTGCAAAAGGCGGTGGAGCTGGGCTGTTACGAGGTGGTTCCTGTTGCCTGTAAGCGGTGCGTTGTGAAACTGGAGGAAAAAAAGCAGAAAAGCAGGATACAGCGCTGGCAGAACATATCGGAGGCGGCTGCAAAGCAGAGCGGGCGCCGGATCATCCCCCGTGTGCATGAAATGATGCGGTTTTCGGAGGCGCTGGCTTATGCGGCGGATATGGATATCCGCCTGATCCCTTATGAGCGGGCGGTAAATATGGAAGAGACAAAAAGCCTGCTCGCATCGGTGAAAACCGGGCAGAGGATCGCTGTTTTTATAGGACCGGAGGGCGGTTTTGAAGAGGCGGAGATAGAGGAGGCGAAAAAAGCCAGAATAAAGCCGGTGACGCTGGGCAGGCGGATCCTGCGGACGGAGACAGCGGCGATCACGGTTCTTTCCTGGCTTATGTACGCGTTGGAAAGTGTGTAAAGAACTTCTAGGCGGTCAAAGTACGCCCGCTAAGAAGTTCTAAGTTACACACGGAAGAATGCCAGGGACAGGCATTCTTCTTGCGGATTGTTTGTGCCGCCGATGGCGGCATGCAGGGGAATGTAAATAAAACTCGAAAAAGGGCGTACCTTTTTTCCGGATCTACATAGAATATGATATAGGATAGAAAAACGGATGTATTCTGAGAAACGCATATGCAGGTAACTCACGATCGGATGAATACAGACTGGGAATAGGAGAAAAGATCGAAAATGGAAGTATATCTGGATAATTCGGCGACTACCCGCGTCTTTCCCGAAGTGGCGGAGCTTATGACAAAGATCATGCTGGAAGATTACGGGAATCCTTCCAGCATGCATTTTAAGGGTGTGCAGTCCGAACAGTATGTAAAACAGGCAAAAGAGCAGATCGCCAGAGTGCTGAAGGTGAGTGAAAAGGAGATCGTCTTTACTTCCGGCGGAACGGAGGCGGATAATCTGGCACTGATCGGCGGGGCGATGGCGAACAGGCGCAGCGGGATGCATCTGATCACCACCCGGATAGAGCATCCGGCGGTATTAAAGACAATGGAGTATCTGGAGCAGCAGGGATTCCGCGTGACTTATCTTCCGGTGGATAAGGAGGGCAGGGTGCGGATGGAGGATCTGCAAAGGAGCATGCGCCCGGACACGATCATGGTATCTGTGATGCATACCAACAATGAGATCGGGGCGGTGGAACCCGTTGCAGAGATCGGGGCGCTGATCAAAAAGATGAATCCCCGCACGCTGTTCCATGTGGATGCGGTGCAGGGGTTCGGAAAATTCCGGATCTGGCCGAAAAAAATGAATATCGACCTGCTTTCGGTGAGCGGCCACAAGATTCACGGGCCGAAAGGCATCGGCTTCTTATATGCCGGGGAAAAGGTAAAACTGCATCCCATCGTGTTCGGCGGCGGGCAGCAGAACGGCATACGGTCGGGGACGGAAAACGTGCCCGCCATTGCGGGGCTTGGGCTGGCGAGCAGGAAGATATACGAGAATCTGGAGGAGGATAACGCGAGGATGTACCGCCTGCGGGAGAAACTGATCGAAGGCGTTTCCGACATCGGAAATGTAAAGATCAACGGCTGTCCGGGACGGGAGGGGGCGCCCCATGTGGCGAGCATATCCTTCCTGGGCGTCAGAAGCGAAGTGCTGCTGCACGCGCTGGAGGACAGAGGAATCTGCGTGTCCGCGGGAAGCGCCTGCGCCGCAAAACACCCGCGCCCTTCGGAGACATTAAAAGCTATCGGCGCAGAACGGCCTCTGCTGGAATCCACCCTGCGTTTCAGCCTTTCCCTCTTTACAACTGAGGAAGAGATAGTGTATACTTTACAGACGTTACATGAGATCGTGCCGGTGCTGAGGAGATATTCAAGGCATTGATATTGACATGTGTGATAGTCTGTTGCGTGAAAATAACGCTGATAGGTTTTACCAGTTGAAATTTGATCAATATGCAGCACAATTGGAATACTATCCTGTCGGAACAGGATAGTATTCCGATTGTGCGGACGGAAAGGATAAATCATGGAATTCAGAGCATTTCTATTAAAATACGCGGAGATCGGCATCAAGGGCCGCAACCGTTATCTCTTCGAGGACGCCCTTGTGGACCAGATCAGATACGCGCTGCGCCGGTGCGAGGGGGAGTTTTCGGTCAGGAAGGAACAGGGCCGCATCTACGCGGATGTGGTGTCGGACACATACGATTACGATGAAGTGATCGAAAATTTAAAAAGGGTGTTCGGATTGTCCCATATCTGCCCGATGGTGCAGCTCGAGGACGAGGGTTTTGAAAAGCTGGGCGAAGAGATCGTAAAATATATGGATGAAGCCTACCCGGACAAGCATCTGACTTTTAAGGTAAACGCCCGCAGGGCGAGGAAAAATTATCCGAGATCCTCCATGGAGATAAACTGTGATCTGGGGGAAGTGCTGCTGAATGCGTATCCTGAGATGCAGGTGGACGTGCATAAGCCGGAAGTCATGCTGAATGTGGAGATCCGGGAACATATCTATGTGTATTCCATCGTGATCCCGGGACCGGGCGGCATGCCTGTGGGGACGGCAGGGAAGGCGATGCTGCTGCTCTCCGGCGGGATCGATTCCCCGGTGGCGGGCTATATGATCTCAAAGCGCGGCGTAAAGATCGACGCGGTGTATTTCCATGCGCCCCCCTATACCAGCGAGCGGGCAAAGCAGAAGGTGGTGGATCTGGCGAAGGAAGTGTCGAAGTATGCCGGGGAGATACATCTGCATGTCATCAACTTCACGGATATCCAGATGTACATTTACGATAAATGCCCCCACGATGAACTGACGATCATCATGCGCAGATATATGATGCGGATCGCGGAACATCTGGCAAAGGAAAGCGGATGCCTGGGGCTGATCACAGGGGAGTCCATCGGCCAGGTGGCGTCACAGACGGCGGCGGCGCTGCTCGTGACAAACGAGGTCTGCACCCTGCCGGTATACCGTCCGCTGATCGCTTTTGACAAGCTGGATATCGTGGACATAGCGGAAAAGATAGGTACTTATGAGACTTCGATACTGCCCTATGAGGACTGCTGTACGATCTTTGTGGCGAAGCACCCGGTGACCAAGCCGAGCCTGTCCATTATCAGGAAGCATGAGACGCATCTGACAGAGAAGATAGATGAGCTTGTGCAGACGGCGCTCGATACACGGGAGATCATTACGGTCAGCGCGGATGTCTGAGAGGAATGTAGGGCAGGCATTTCACCCTCGCGGCATTCGCCAATATACTCAAGCAAACCTTTGGTTGGCTGCAAGCGCGGCGTTTGGCTCATTGCCCGCGGAAATAAAAAGCCGGAAGCTTTCGCTTCCGGCTTGCACTACAGATTTTAAATTCTATGTACAGATCAGATGAGATACGGCTGTAAAACGCTCATAATTTCATCCATTTCCTTTTCGGCGTGAATGTTCAGATCGATCGGCTTGGACAGATCTAAGGAGAAGATCCCCATGATTGATTTTGCGTCGATAACATAACGGCCTGATACTAAATCGAACTCATTTTCAAACTTCGTGATCTCATTTACGAAGGATTTTACTTTGTCGATAGAATTTAAAGAAATTTTAACAGTTTTCATTATGCAGTTCCTCCTTCTTGAATTAGAGTTCCGCGAGCGCACTGCTTTGGCGCTTGCTGATTATATGTTCTTGTTCCCTTAGTCTACTTGGAGAAAGCGGAAAAGTCAAGGCTAATTTACTACAAAATTAAAGGAATAATTATTATGAAAAGTGTGGCATTACACAACCTCGGATGCAAGGTCAATTCCTATGAACTGGATGTTATTGGCCAAAAGCTTCGGGAAAGAGGTTTCTCTATTGTGCCATTTGATGAAATGGCCGATATTTATATCGTCAATACCTGTTCCGTCACAAACATAGCAGACAGAAAGAGCAGGCAGATGCTGCATCAGGCAAAAAAAAGGAATCCGGACGCGGTGGTAGTGGCGGTGGGCTGTTACGTGCAGACCGGCGGTAAGAGGGTGCTGGAAGATGATACCGTAGATCTGGTGATCGGCAACAACCGCAAGAAAGATGCCGTGGAAATTCTGGAGGAGTATCTGGGAAGCCGTGAGGAAGCGGAAAAAATGCCGAAAGCCGGGAAAGGGGAAGGACAGGCTTCTGGCGGCAAAAAGACAGGAAGTAAAGCGGATAAAGCACCGAAAGCCGGGGGAGAGAAAGAAGTGATTTCCGACGGCAGGGAAACGGGAAATAAAGCAGATGAGGCGTCCAAAAGCAGGAAGGACAAGACGCTGGGCGGGAAAACGGTCATTGATATCAGCAGGGATACGGAATATGAGGAAATGCGGCTGACCCGCACTACCTGCCACACCAGGGCTTATATTAAAATACAGGACGGGTGCAACCAATTCTGTTCCTACTGCATCATACCATATGCGAGAGGCAGGGTGAGGAGCAGAAAGCAGGAGAACATCCTGCAGGAGGTGCGGGAGCTGGTGGAAAACGGTTTTCGGGAGATCGTGCTGACCGGTATCCATATCAGCTCTTACGGGCTGGATTTTGACCGGAAGAAAAATCCGGCGAAAGGAGAGCCATTCCCGCATGAACGCCTCTTAAACCTTTTGCGGGAGCTGGACCATATAGAAGGACTTGTCCGTATCCGTCTGGGTTCGCTGGAACCGAGGATCATCACGCCGGAATTTGTGGCGGGATTAAAGGAAATCCGGAAACTGTGCCATCATTTTCATCTCTCCCTGCAGAGCGGATGCGATGAAACGCTGTTTCGGATGAATAGGCATTATACCACGGGGGAATACTTGGAAAAAGTGGAACTGCTCCGCAGGGCATTTGATCATCCGGCTGTTACCACGGATGTTATCGTGGGATTCCCCGGGGAGAGCGAGGAGGAGTTTGAAAGGACAAAACGGTTTCTGGAGACGGTAAACTTTTACGAGATGCATGTGTTCCAGTATTCCAGACGGGAAGGCACGGCGGCGGCGGAGAGAAAGGATCAGGTACCGGAAGAGGTAAAGAAAATACGGAGCGGGATCTTGCTGGAACTGGCAAAAAAACAATCGGGAGCGTTCCGGGAGAGTTACATAGGAAAGAATGTCGAAGTACTTTTTGAGGAGAGCAGGGAGATAAACGGCATTTCCTGCCGGATCGGCTATACCGGTGAGTATATTAGGGCGGCAAAGAAAACATCAGAAGATATTTCCGGGAAAATATGTGCCGGAAAGCTGACGGGATTTGCAGAAGGCGGTATATTATCTGATAATTCACCGTCCGATAATTTATTATGGTTCGAATAGTTGATTTTACTGAGCTTTTAGGGTAAAATGTGAGAAGAATTTTACTCAGGGAACTGCAGAAGTATACAGAAAACAGTATTATTGAAGGGCATACGAAAAAGGCGGCAACAGGATATGGATGATTTTGGGAATACAAGATTTTTTCAGGTGGAAGCAGAACAGGAGAACGGGACAAGGATCATTCTGGATACGGTGTATCATGCTTTGACGGAAAAAGGTTATAATCCGGTGAATCAGATAGTGGGCTATATCATGTCTGGAGATCCCACATATATCACAAACCATCAGGGGGCGAGAAGCCTTATCATGAAGGTGGAGCGGGACGAGCTGGTTGAGGAACTGTTAGAACAGTATATCAGAAGCAACAGATGGAAATAACGGAGGCGGGTCTATGCGGATAATGGGCTTGGATTTTGGCTCTAAAACGGTGGGCGTTGCGATCAGCGATCCGCTTCTTGTCACGGCGCAGGGTATCACTACGATCCATCGAAAAGGAGAAAATAAACTCCGGCAGACGCTGGCGCAGATCGAAGCACTGATCGAAGAATATGAAGTATCTGAGATCGTGCTCGGCAACCCGAAACATATGAATGCGGATGAGGGAGAGCGGTCGCAGCTGTCTGCGGAGTTTAAGGAGATGCTGGAGAGGCGTACCGGTCTGCCCGTGGTATTGTGGGATGAGAGGCTGACCACTGTGGCGGCGGAAAAGATACTGATAGAGGCGAATGTGCGCAGGGAACACAGAAAAGAGTTTGTGGATAAGATCGCTGCCGTTCTTATTCTGCAGGGATATCTGGATTATAAGGGAAGTCAGAAAGCTGCGGAAGAAGCGAAGATACCGGACGATGGAAAGATCTGAGAGGAAACAGATATGGAAAAAATCGCATTTACGGTAAATGGAAATGAGAAAGTAGAGTTTTACGTTCTGGAAAAAACAAGGATCGGCGGAACGGATTATATTTTAGTAACTGATATGGAAGACGGGGATGGAGACGCCCTGATTTTGAAAGATTTGTCGAAGCCGGAGGAAAAAGACGGACTGTACGAGATCGTATCTGAGGAGAAAGAACTCAGCGCGGTGGCGGCCGTTTTTGAGACGTTGATGGATGATGTGACATTTGTGTCAGATGATGAGTAGTCTTCTCTTCGGGTATGTAAAACGGAGGGAATCTGATTGAAGAAAGAAAAACTGAAAACAGCATCCAAGCTGAAGATCATCCCGTTAGGGGGGCTGGATGAAATTGGAATGAACATTACTGCCTTTGAGTATGAAGACAGTATTATTGTAGTGGACTGCGGGTTGTCATTTCCGGATGACGACATGCTCGGTATCGACCTTGTGATACCGGATATTACGTATTTGAAGGAAAATGCGGACAAGGTAAAAGGGTTTGTGATCACCCACGGACATGAAGACCACATCGGGGCCCTGCCCTATGTGCTGAAGGAACTGCCGGCGCCTGTCTATGCCACAAGGCTGACGATGGGTATTATCGACAGAAAACTGGAAGAACACGGATTAAACGGCCGTATCAGACAGCGGGTCGTGAAGTTCGGACAGATGATTACACTGGATGACTTCAGAATTGAATTTATCAAGACAAACCACAGTATTGTGGACGCGGCAGCGCTGGCGATCTATTCGCCGGCGGGTATCGTGATACACACCGGGGACTTTAAAGTGGATTATACGCCGGTGTTCGGGGATGCCATAGATCTGCAGAGATTTTCGGAACTGGGGAAAAAGGGCGTGCTGGCGCTGCTGTGCGACTCCACTAATGCGGAGCGCCCGGGCTTCACGCCGTCGGAAAAAACACTGGGGCCTACCTTTGACCAGATATTTGAAGAACATAAAAACACGAGGATCATTATTGCCACCTTTGCGTCCAATGTGGACAGGGTGCAGCAGATCATTAATTCCGCCTATAAGTTCGGAAGAAAAGTGATGGTGGAAGGGCGCAGCATGGTCAATATCATAGAAACCGCCACGAAACTGGATTGCCTGCAGATACCGGAAAACACACTGGTGGAGATCGAGCAGCTGAAGGATTATCCTGAGGACAAGACAGTGATCATCGCCACGGGAAGCCAGGGCGAGAGCATGGCAGCGCTCAGCCGTATGGCGGGGAACACCCATAAAAAGATATCCATCGGGCCGAATGATACGGTAATCTTTTCATCCCACCCGATCCCGGGGAATGAAAAAGCGGTGACGAAGGTGATCAACGATCTGCTTGTGAAGGGCGCTGATGTGATCTTTCAGGATGCGCCCCATGTATCCGGGCATGCCTGTCAGGAGGAGATCAAACTGATCTACAATCTGGTGCAGCCGAAATTCGCGATCCCGGTGCACGGAGAGTATAAACATTTAAAGGCAAATGCAAAACTGGCGGAGGCGCTGGGGATACCGAAGGAAAGAATTTTTATTCTGTCTTCCGGCGATGTGCTGGAACTGGACATGGAAGGTGCGGAAGTTGTCGGGAAAGTGCCGGTGGGAGACATCATGGTGGACGGACTCGGCGTGGGAGATGTGGGCAATGTAGTGCTGCGCGACAGACAGCATCTTGCGGAGAACGGTATCATCATTGTGGTCCTGGCTTTGGATCAAGCGTCCGGAGAACTTACAGCAGGACCTGATATTGTGTCGAGAGGTTTTGTCTATGTGCGAGAGGCGGACGAACTGATGGAGGAGGCCAGAGCTTCGGTCCAGAGTACGGTGGAGAAATGTCTGGATAAAAATATCCATGACTGGGGTAAATTAAAAGGAAGCATCCGGGATGAACTGGCTGATTTTATCTGGAAGAGGACAAAGCGCAGACCGATGATCCTGCCGATCATTATGGAAGTGTGACATAAGAAATACAAGACAATTAAAAAAGGAGTTTATTATATGCTTAACGGAGACCCGAAAATTGACAGCAGCCTGGAAGAATTGATCAGCAGTATAAAAAATTCCGAAGTATATCGTAATTTTATAGCGGCCAGCGAAGCGGTCAGCAGAGAGCCGGGACTGCAGGAACGTATCGACGAATACCGAAGAGATAATTTTCTGCTGCAGCAAAATAACGAAGGGGATGAGCTGCTGCAGAAGCTGGAAGCTTTTGAGCTGGAGACGGCGGCCTTCCGCTCGGAACCGCTTGTGGACAGATTTCTTTGTGCCGAGAGGGATTTTGTAAGGCTGAAGCAGGATATTGATAATAAAATGCTGGCTGAACTGGCATTTCCCGTTCCGGACGGGTTTTAAAGGATATGAGTTTGAAAGATGCTTTCGAGCTGTATAGGAACATCATACTGTAAACTTGCAGTACACGGAGGTATGACCATGAAACAGTTTATTGTATCCATCACAACAGCGATAGTAAAAGTAATAGTGTTTGTGCTGATCGTTAAGTATGTGATAGGAATAGCGACTACGGCTTATGATTTCGGTTATCGTGTTTTTGCGGAGGAGCCGGTGAGCGCCGAGCCGGGTATTACCTACACGGTGGAATTATCAGAGGAAACAACACCGCGGCAGGTAGCGGAAGCGCTGGAAGATTACGGACTGGTCAGGGATAAAAATATATTTTATGTACAATATCTGGTTTCATCCAGTAAAGGAAAGCTGATGCCCGGAAACTATGAGCTGAGCACGGCGATGACAGCGGATGAGATGCTCGAGATCATGTCAAGTTCCTATGTCGAGGAGGAAGAGGACGGGGAAGAGTGATGGAAGAGAGAGCCGCCGCCTTTATCCGTTCTCTGGATCAGGGCAACATACCTTTTTTAAATGAGATAGAGAGAGAGGCGAGAGAAGCGGGCGTACCCGTTGTCAGGCCGGAGACACAGAGGCTTTTGCGGTTTTTATTGCAGATGCAGAAGCCCCGCCGGATTCTGGAGATCGGATGTGCGGTCGGCTTTTCTGCGTTATTGATGAGTGAATACGGACCGGGAGAGAGTCATATCACGACGATCGAAAACTATGAAAAACGGATCCTGAAGGCAAAAGAGAATTTTGCAAGGGCGCAGAAAGAGGAAAAGATCACGCTGCTCGCAGGCGACGCGGCGGATATCCTGAAGGAGCTGGACGGGCCTTATGACCTGATATTTATGGATGCTGCCAAGGGGCAGTATCTTTCCTTTTTGCCGGAAGTGATGCGGCTTCTCGCACCGGAAGGACTTTTGATCTCCGACAACGTGCTGCAGGAGGGGGATATTCTGGAGTCCCGCTATGCAGTGACGAGGCGGGACCGGACGATCCATGCGCGGATGCGGGAATATCTGTACCAGATCACCCATGATCCGCGGCTGGAGACGGTGATCCTGCCGGTTGGAGACGGTGTGGCGGCAAGCAAAATGCGGGAGATATCCTGATGCAGAAAGATAAGGTATGACAGGGGATCGGTGTGAGAGATCGTCGCCGTGATACAGCGGGCTGGCCGGGAGCGGATAAGTCTGCGGTGAAGAACGGCAGGAATTTTATGCGGAGGCGGAAGATGTGTAAAGTGGAACTTTTGATTCCGGCGGGAAGTTTAGAAGTGTTAAAAACGGCGGTGATTTTCGGCGCAGATGCGGTTTATATCGGCGGTGAGGCTTTCAGCCTGCGTGCTAAGGCGAAGAATTTTTCTCTGCGGGAGATGGAGGAAGGGATCCGCTTTGCCCATGGGCGGGGTGTGAAAGTATATGTCACGGCGAATATTTTTGCGCATCATGCCGACCTGGAGGAGGCGGAACGGTATTTCCGGGAGCTGGACGCTCTGGCGGAGAAGCCGGATGCGCTGATCATTTCCGACCCGGGGCTGTTCTCCATCGCGAGAGAAGTGTGCCCTGATATGGAGATACATATTTCCACGCAGGCAAACAATACAAACTATAAAACATATACTTTTTGGAACAAACTGGGGGCAAAGAGAGTTGTCTGCGCCAGGGAGCTTTCCCTCTCCGAGATAAAGAAGATCAGGGAAAATATTCCGGCAGATATGGAGATAGAAGCCTTTATCCACGGCGCCATGTGTATTTCCTATTCCGGCAGATGCCTGCTCAGCAATTACATGACAGGGCGGGATGCCAATCAGGGGGCATGTACTCATCCCTGCCGCTGGAAGTACGCGGTGGTGGAGGAGAGCAGGCCGGGAGAATATCTGCCCGTCTATGAAAATGAGCGGGGGACATTCCTGTTTAATTCCGGGGATCTGTGCATGGTCGAGCATATTCCGGAGCTGCTTGACGCGGGGATCGACAGCTTTAAGATAGAAGGGCGGATGAAAGCGGCGCTGTATGTGGCGACCGTGGCAAGGACCTACCGAAAGGCGATAGATGATTATATGGAGTCGGAGGAAACCTACCGGAAGCATATGGAATGGTATAAACGGGAGATCGGGAAATGCACGTATCGCCGGTTTACTACAGGCTTTTATTTCGGAAAACCCGGGAGAGAGTCCCAGATCTACGATTCCTCCACGTACCGGAGCGAGGCAGTCTATCTGGGTATGATCGAGCGGATCGATGAGCGGGGCTACGCTCATCTGGAGCAGAAAAACAAATTCCTTGTGGGAGATTCCATCGAGATCATGAAGCCGGACGGCAGGAATATTCCGGTTCTCGTGGAAGCGATGGAGGATGCGGAGGGGAATCCGATGGAAAGCTGTCCGCATGCGAAACAGCAGTTTTGGGTGAAATTGAGCGAACTGCCGGAGCAGTATGATCTGCTGCGGGCAGCAGCCCCTTAAAAGATATCAGGTAATAAAACTTTTACGAAAAGCGGACGGGGGCATTCCAGTCTGGCGTTTAAAGACAGTAGTAAAATATTTTGAGTCTCTAAACCCGGTAAGAGATGCGATTTCTTCTATGGAATGTTCTGTTTTTAAAGCTAATTTTGCGTTTTCAATACGGATATGGTTCACATATTTTATTGGCGGCATACCGATATGTGCCGTCATAGTGCGAGATAAATAGGACTCGCTGACATGTACATAGTCAGCGAGTTCTTTTACGGTCAAAGGATTCATATAATTTTCCTGTACATATTCGATGATTCGATCTACCATACTGATTTCAAAAAGAGAATGCTCTGCAGCGCTTTTTTGGAGATATGTGATGAGAAGATGTATAAGCTGCTGCATCAATTCTTTTTGCATAATACCTGGGTGGTTTGCCTGATCATGGAGCATGGCAAATACACGACGCAGATTGCCGGTAGTATCCTTTAAGATAAAAGATTCATTAATGTCTAAATTCGCATCTGTTTGAACGGCAATGTTATAAATCTCTTGCCGATTATGCAAATCTACAAATTCACGATGAGGTACATTTTTTGGATGAATCAGAACATCATATAGGGTAAGACCTTCTTTTCCCTGTGGCGTCATGACCTGAGCTTCTCCGGTAATAAAATAAATTAGTTCAAGATAATTGTGGCGATGCTCTTCAAGAATCCAGATATCACTGTTTTGATCAAATTGTCTGCTGTGTATGACTTCCAATGAACTATTGGAAATTTTTGTGAGATATTCCAGAATTATTTCAGAATTCATAGGGTGTTAAATTCCTTTTTATTTAGAAGTATACAGAAAAAGCCAAAGGTTGGCAAGTGGTTCAGAAATTTACACCTTTCAGATAGGAATATCGGTGTCGTCATAGATGGGAAAATGTTATATTTTTTACATCAGAATAACTGCAAACCAATAAAAAGGAGGATTTTTTATGAAGAGAAGGATGATGTTTCTTTTGGTAATGGCAATGCTTGGAACGGCTTTGACGGGGTGTGGAAACAAAGGAGAAGTTGATTCTGCGCAGAATGAAGAACAGAGTAGCCCTGCAGGAGGATCAGAGGCGGCAGCGTCAGAGGAGAATGCAGGGGCAACGGAAGATACAGATGGACAGGAAGCATATGAGATATGGGTATGTGATAAATCGGCTGTTCATCAGTATCATAGGACATTGAAATTGGGGTGTGAAGCGGCAGCAGAAGAATTGGGTGTAAATTTGACATATGATGCACCGGCAGTTTCCGGAGATGCTGCAGCGCAGCTTGACATGTTTGAAACGGCAATTGCGGCAAAACCAGATGCTATCTGTATTGGTGCTATCGATCAGGAGGCATGTGTTGCCGGAATGGAAAAAGCGCAAAGTGCAGGCATTCCGATCTTTTGCTATGACAATGGCGTAAATAGTGATATTCCAGTTACAACATTAGCAACAAACGATTTGGAAGCAACTCATACATTAGCGGAAAAGATAGGGGAAGAATTGGGGGGTGAAGGTGGTATTTTGATAGTGGGACACGATCAGACAAGTAAAAACGGACAGGAAAGAACAAATGGACTGATTGATGCGCTTGCTGAATTATATCCTGATATAGAAGTTTTAGATGTTCAATATTCCAATGATGCGGCGGTTGTAACCGAGATAGCGAAATCAATGATGACAACTTATTCGGACGCAGATGTAATATATGGAACATGTGACAATGTGGTAAACGGGATTTTAAATGCGGTGGCTGAACTTGGTATGGAAGGTAAAATAAAAGTGATCGGTTATGATTCCGGGAAGCAGCAGACAGATGCAGTGCGCAATGGAACAGTATTCGGAAGTATTACGCAGGCTCCCTATTCACAAGGATATGATATTGTGAAGTATGCAGTGGACTATCTGAATGGGGTGGAAATTCCAAAAGAGATTGATGCAACCTATTATTTTTATAATGCAGAAAACATTGAAGACCCGGATGTGGCACAGTGCTTATATGATTAATTGAAACAGCTAATGGAATGTTGAGAG
>ERZ808028.1205-NODE-1205-length-16486-cov-7.137486_pt1 | contig 16486 bp, 16 predicted proteins | sample MGYA00380184_ERZ808028 | MGnify/ENA primary metagenome ERZ808028 (study PRJEB31490, sample SAMN06133397) | mouse gut metagenome | isolation source: J8_1 | host: mice | place: China: Chengdu | collected 2015-05 ...
GCTTCAATGGGTGAAGAAGCATTATGAGCATATACAGGAAAAATATCAACTGAAAAATAAGACGGAGACAGATAGATTTCTGTATGAAAAAATGTATGGACATGCGCCGGAAAAATCGACGGAATTCCTGAAGATTCGTTACTGGCGGACTGGAAATTATGTGCCGGGAAGCAGGGAGCAATGTCTGTTGTTCGGGAACGCGTTAGAGCTTTCTGAGGATGAGCTTCGGTTTATGCTGCAGGGATTTTGTGACAGGAGTGAGGATATTTATGCGACAGCGGCGAGCCAGCAGAATGAAAAATGCCGAAAAAGGCAGGAGTATTTGAAGGAGATTATTGAAAATTATATTAAGAATGTTTCCAGGGATAGGCTTAAGAACCTCCATGTTCCAGAAAGAAGGGCGGAGATGTTTTTCAGACATTTGTATTTTACGGATGCGTTTCACTATGTTGAGCCGTTGGCTAAGATTGAACCGGATATTATGAGGAAGCATATTACGAGTTACAGATATCAGTCAGAGATTGTCCGTCAGATGAAGCTTATTGGTGAGATACCGAGAAAAGTTTTTATCCGGCATCTGCTGATTCTCGGTCTGCCGGACCTCACCCTTGAAAAGTTGAATGAGCAGCTTAGGTTCTTCGGATATCTTGCTCTTACTGATAAGCATACCATGGTCAGAGGGGAGAGGCTTGATTGGCTGTTAATCCGGATTTTTGAGATGTATGAGGAGTTACTTAAGAGAGAAGATAAACAGGACTGTCTGAGATGGTTTCAGGGGGTTTGCCGTAAGTTAGACTTGGTATTCAGGGAAGAAGGGTATCCCAGACTAAGGTTTATGTATTTTAAGGCTTTGAAGATATAAAAGGCTTAAAAAATGTAAAATGTTAGCTTTTACAATGTTGATAAGGATATTGTAAAATGATAGATTTTAATAGTGATATTTGCATAGAACATACCCATAAGGAAGGGAGAAAAAGAAAAGAAGATGAGAAAGAGAAGAAAACTATTGGCGTTTCTTTTGGCAGGAACGCTGGCTATGTCTAGCTTCACTGTGGCCAGCGCGGATGAGCCAGAGAATGAACCATTGCCGGTGGCAGACGAGCAGAAAAAGGAAAAATATGATAACGAGGTAATTACGGAAGGGCAGAAGACAGAAGAAAGTAAGCTTCTTACGGAAGCCCAGTTAAAAGAGTTAGAGAAGGCAGAAGAAAAGGAAGAAAAGAAAGAAATAGAGAATGACCAGACAAAAGAGAAAAAAGAAGCAGATACCCAGGAAATGGTAGAGATACCAGACCCCACTTTTAGAGCCATACTGAAAGAGCATGGAATAGAAGCGGATGAGAAGGGATTTGTCAAAAGAGCAGATATGGAAAAATTGGCGTCTTTAAGCATCTGCGATAAGAGTGGAATCGATATCACAGGAATAGGATATGCTGTTAATCTAAGAGAGCTTACCCTGGAAAAATGTGGTATCACATCTGACTGGGTTAAGAAGTATATAGATGAAATTGAAAATATAAGTCTCAATAAGTGGTCTCTGGCAGGAAACGAGCTTACAGACGTATCCTTTTTAGAAGGCACATATATGTGGAATTTACAGAGTTTAGATGTGTCGGATAATAAAATTACAGATTTTACAGGCGCTTTAAATTATTCTAATTTGGCCTGTGTATTTTCTTATATGGGAAATACTCCGGAGGGAATGAAGCAGATATTTGAGAAATATTCTTACGCGGATATTTCTATGCCGGAAGGCTTCACAAGAAATGCTGAGTTTAAATATGAATCAGTTCTGGGAAGCTATGCGCCCTTTGCTGATGCAGCTTCGGTAAAGCTTGAGAGTTCTGACGAAGGGATTGCTGCAGTTGAAGGTCAAGATTTGAGTGGGAAAAAATGCGGAGAGGCAGTCATTACCGCTAAGTATGAAGATGTTGAAAAGACATTTAAAGTTACGGTAACAGAGAGTGAAAAGAAGGGCCCTATCGTAGATGAGGATAAGATATCAAAGGATCAGTTACCGGAAGAAAAGGGAAGTCTTTCTGTTCTGAATAAGGGGCAGATCTGGAACTGGGAGACAGAGCCTCCCAAGAATGTGTCTGGCGACAAACAGATGAAGACATATGTTGCTTACTGGGTATACCGTGAGAATCAGGCAGTAGGATTGGGAGAGGATTATTACGGACTCGACCAGAACGGTACCCTCTGGAATATCAAAAAGCATAAGATAAATGATACAGAGTTTGCACAGATTAAGATTGCAGACAAGGTAAGATTTATTGTGAAATATGTGGACAGCCCATTTAGAAGGACGGCAGTAATCTATATTACAGAAGACAATAAATGCTACATAAGTTATGTAGACGGAGAAAATGTTGTCACTCAATTTGTCTGTGATAATGCAGAGTCAGCGGACAGCAAGGGTTATATTTCCAAAAAAGACGGAACAACGGTAAGAGTTGAATTAGACGACAATCAAAAGGTAGTTGTAAAGGCAGAAAAATTCCATATAATCGATTCTGTTTCATATGTATTCCTCGAAGAAGATAACCCCTATGATTTGGCTTTGGACAGTAAGGGGAATCTTTGGAAAAGACCTTCGGGCAGTACAGAATGGGAAGATAAACCGATTGATGAAGGAGTCAGTAAATTATCCTTTTATGGATTTATCAAAAATGGCACATTGTACGATTTGAAAAAAGGTTTTCCAAAAATTGCAGACAATGTCAGAGAATTATGCAGCAGCGGATATATCACAAAGGATGGAGTCTATTATGTTAAAAGCGGCCCCAATTTTGTTATGGCCCTTAAGGGAGTAAAAAAAGTAGTCAGAGATTATGCATTGACAGAAGATCATGTACTATATGTCATAGGTGGAGCGGGATCGGCAGTTCCGGTGCTGTACTCTGTTGTGGATATATTTGAATCAAACATGGAAGTGAACGCTCAGCGTGAAGATGGAAGTATATGGGAGATTTCCGACACTAAGGCAACGGAAATATGTACTCTGAATCAGATTACAGGGTCTGCTCTGGCGGATAAGGGAATTACAATAAGCGGCGCGGAGGACGGAGTCGAATTAAAAGTAAAGACAGAAGCTGAGATGAGCGATAAGCAGAAGGCAGAGCTTGAAGATAAGGTGAAGAAGCTTCATAAAAATGTGAAGGGTGTGAAGTTCTATGACATTTCACTTTTTAAGGATGGCAATGAGCTTCATGACCTGGCTAAAGCGGTTAGAGTGACTATGCCGATTCCGGAAGGCTTTGGAAAAAACCTTATGGTTTACCATGAGAACCAGCAGGGTAAATTAGAAGATATGAAGGCAACGGTTAATAGCAACGGAACAGTAAGCTTTATGTCAAGCAGTTTTAGTCCGTATATGATTGTTGACCTGGGAGAAAGCGGAGGCACCTCAGGCGGCAGTAATGGAGATACTTCAAAGAAACCGTCTGTATCTAATGAAGGAAATGATACGGGCAGAAATGCGCCGAAAACGGGAGATACTTCTTCTATTATGCTGTATCTGATTCTCGCATTAGCAGCAATGAGTTGTACAGGAGTGGTTACAAGAAGGAAGTTAAATAAATAATTTGGGGCTGTCGCTAGTGAAAACATACAAGATATGGTATTTCCTAAGAAATGGATTTTATCATATCTTGTATGCTTTTTACTTAGTGAGACGTCCAATTCAGGGAAGTTTGAGATTATGAAAAAGACGCAGGAAAAAAATGAAATATTGATTTTGCAGATTTTTATCACTGTTGTGGCATTATTGTTTGGAGGATTTTATGAGTTTGTAAGCTGTCTTGCCACCATAGGATTTGGAGTATATCTCTTTTGGATTACACATAGAAGGAAGGAAATCTGCCTATTTTGGAACAGCGGCATTATTCTTGCGCTTGTTCTTTTAGTATGTCATGGATTAGCGGTTTTATGGGCTGTGGACAGTGGAATGGCCTTTCTTGGGTTTCTGAAATTTATGCCGATTGTATTATTTGTATTAATTCTTATGCAGTTTACAGAGGAGGAAAGGAACAGGCTTTTATTATCGGTACCTGTATCCGGAATCATTATCATAGCAATAGGAATTCTGTTTTATTGGGTTTTGTCTGTAAGAGAACATTTCTTTATGGCAGGAAGATTTGGCGGGACGTTTCAGTATTCTAATACCATGGCTCTTTATTTCCTGGCAGGCATTGTGGTCATACAGAATAAGATTACATTTTCAATCAAAACAGCGGCGGGAACAGTGGTGTTACTCCTTGGTATTCTTATGACAGGAAGCCGGTCAGTTTTTGTGATGACAGTGTTTGTGATAGCGATTGAAGCATGGAAAAATAGGGGATACCGGCTGCTGAATGTGGGCCTTCTTACGGTTTCCGTGGTCGGGGGAGGCATCTATGGAGCTGTGACAGGAAATTTCCAGAATTTTGGAAGATTTCTGACCATTTCTTTGGAAAACAGCACGTTTATCGGGCGTCTTTTATATTGGCGGGACGCATTTTGGCTGATACTTCGACATCCTATGGGAAATGGATATATGGGTTATTATTACAGTCAGGGGCAGATTCAGACGGGAGTATATTCTACTGTTTTTGTCCACAATGATTTTTTGCAGATTGTTCTTGATGTGGGATGGATTCCGGCAATCTTGGCAGCAGGAGTTTTGATAAAGCATATATTTTTCACGAAAATAGATGTGACAGCGAAGATGATTTTGCTTTTAATCGGAGTCCATAGTCTGCTTGATCTTGATATGCAGTTTTTGAGTATCTGTCTGTTGTTTTTTATGGTTCTTGAGTATAACGGGGGAGAGGTATGTCAGGTTAAAGCGCAGGTTAATAGAGCTGTATATGGTATTACTGCGGCAGGTGTGGCAATTTCTCTATATTTTCTGTTTCCACTTGCTTCGTTTTACAGGGGAGAGTATGAGTTGGCACGGAAGCTTTATCCGTATTATACTGAGGCAGAATTGGTTCTTCTTCAAGAAGCACAGACAAAAGAGGAGGGGGAGACGCTTGCAGACAGCATTTTGAAAAGGAATCAAAATGCAGCGCTTGCTTATGATGCCAAAGCCCTTGCCTGCGCTATGGAGGAAGATTTTGAAGGGATGGTACAGTATAAGGAAATGGCGGTGAAGAACAATCCTTATGCCATATATGAGTATGTAGATTATGTGAGCCTGTTAAGTCGGGCGGTGGAGTATTACAGTGAAAAGAATGAAGTGAAAATTGCGAAAGATTATGTAAATCGAATTCTTGAGCTTCCTGACAGGTTAGAAGATATGAAGAAAAGAACCAGCGAGCTGGGATGGAGGATTAAGGACCAGCCGGAATTGGTATTGCCAAAGGAGGTTGAAGATTATATTTCAAATCTTCAATAAAGAATACATTGTTGGTTAAAAAATAATAGTCATACAACATATCCTAGGATTTTGTATGACTATCTTTTTATTATTTTACAAAAATAACATGCTGTCCGGCAGCTTTTAGAAGACGGTTCATTATTGCATTTCCAATTCCACCTGTGGAAAAGGATTCACTATAGATAAAATCTGTTCCGTCGCTGTCAAAATCCCGCAGAATTCCGTATAAATTTCCAGCTACCGTCATTTCGTCCTGCCTTGTACCGATACATTTGACATTGCCTGTGGAATAACGACGGACTGTTTCCTCTGTACCAATAATTCCCACTTTATACCCTTCGGCTGTCTTTTCTTTTGCCAGTCGGTTAATCTCTTTTACTACCTGAGAAAGCTCTCCTTCCAGTACAGTCAGCTCTGCCTTTGGGGCATAGTGGCGGTACTTCATTCCCGGCGCTTTTGGAGATTTTTGGCTGTCTGGTTCGATTAGAGTTCTGTCCACAGCGACCTCACCGATTAGATTCTCAAGATTTTCTCTGGTTATAGCTCCTGGCCTTAATATCATAGGAGGTTCCACTGTCATGTCCAAGATTGTGGATTCTACACCGATATCTACCAAGCCGCCATCTACAATCATTGGAATCTTTCCGGTTAAATCTTCTGCTACATGCTGCGCTGTGGTAGGACTTGGGCGGCCGGAGGTATTGGCGCTTGGCGCTGCAATATAGCCGCCGCCAGCCTGGATGATTTCTTTTGCAATTGGATGATTTGGCATTCTTACAGCCACAGTTTCAAGTCCTCCTGTGGTTCCAACCGGAACGGCAGGTGTCTTTTTAAATATCATGGTAAGAGGGCCCGGCCAGAATTCTTTTGCAACAGCAACCGCCTTTTCTGGTATCGCTTCTGCAATCTTTTCAAGAGCGTCCATATCTGCGATATGGACAATCAGCGGGTTATCAGAGGGCCTGCCCTTTGCGGCATAGATTTTTTTTGCTGCCTGTTCATTCAATGCATCCGCTCCCAGACCGTAGACGGTCTCCGTGGGGAAGGCAACCAGTCCGCCATTTTTTAAGATATCGCCGGCTTTTTTGATTATGTCTTTATTCGTTTGTTCCGTATCAATTCGTTCAATTATTGTTTTCATGGGAAATATTATACTACACTCTAGTCTTTCATACAAGCTTCAATTCCCTTTACGATTGCTTCCGCAACCTGCTGCTGGTATTCATCTGTGACTAACTTTTCCGCTTCTTCGCGGTTGCTTAAAAATCCACATTCTACGATAATTGTTGGAACCTCAGTCCTTTTAAGAAGATAATAGGTATCGTCTGCTTTTGCCTGCCGCCGGTTTTCTTTGTCAATGGCCAGCAATGCTTTCTGCATGACTGCGGCAAGCTGTTCGCCTTCTGCCGAGTGCTTATAGTAGAAGACCTGTGCGCCATGGATTGATTCCTCATGATAACTGTTTTGATGGATGCTGACAGCAAATTGGGGGACAGTGTCATTGATTAATTTCACCCGTTCTTTCATATCCTGTACTTTTTGGCTTCCGCTGCTTTTTTTTGCGAGCATGGTATCTTCTTCCCGCGTCATTATGACTTTTATACCTTTCTTTTCCAAAATCTTTTTGACCTTTTTTGCTATTTTCAGGTTAATATCTTTTTCTTCTGCCTTGTTGATTCCGACTTTTCCTGGGTCTGAACCACCGTGTCCGGCATCCAGAACAATGGTATTTTCAGCCCTTTTAATCTTTCCGCTTGAAACATATTTTCCCAGATTCCTGCTAACGACGATTAGTCCTGCTAATAACAGAATTAATATGACAAATTCTACTTTTCTGCGCAAAAAAATACCTCCTGACAGTCTATATATTCATCTATATGACCGTAGGAAGTATTTTATATTTTTAATTGTATTTCTGATGCCAGAATTTTAATTGTTTAGATAATTTTTGCCTGGCGCAGCAGGAAACGGTAACGCAGCCAGGCGGCATTTCCCCTGTAAATATAGGAGTCAATCATGTCAGGGTCCGAGGCGTACTGAAAATTAAGATAGGCTTCTTCTATTTCCTGGCGAGCGTTGGCTATTTCATCCATTAGTGTATTCGCCTGCGGGTCATAGGACAGGCGTTTGTATACATCTTCTTCTGCTGCATTTCCACGTTCAAACAATCTCATAATCCACCTCTTAAGAAAGTAATTTCCAAACAATCCTAGTATAAGCAGATTTTGAGAATAAAATACGTCTGAGGTGGATATATATGGTATCAGGAAATGAATCTGAGGAGGAAAAGGAATATGTCAGAGCAGAAGCCGCAGCTTTTTTCAAACTTTATTGTTCGGGCAATTATAGGATGTGCTATGATTTTTTTTGTAAATGAATTCCTGGGCGCCCAGGGAATTACTGTACAGGTCGGGCTGAATCCATGGACTGTTTTGACATCAGGAATCCTTGGAACTCCTGGGGTTGCACTTCTTTATGGAATTTCTTTTTACAAAATTATGTGAAGGTTGCACAAAATTTTTGCTTTTTTAAAAATGGGATAGACAAATCATATAAAAAGGGTTTATAATCATCCTACAAGTTACAAGTCAGGTAGCTTGTATCTGATAGATTCAATAGATATTCAAAGTGTTCGATGCCGTATCGGCAGCAATTCACAAAGTAATTGATGAGGCAGCAGAGTAGGAGGGATATTATGTGAGCAGCAGGAGTTTTGTAATTTGTGACCAAGAGGAAGGATATGCTGCAGCATTTGCCGTATTTTTGATGAAGAAGAAGGAGCTTGCTTTTCAAGTACAGGTATGTAACGGTCTTTCACAAGTACAGGCAATTCTGCGGGAGCATCCCATCGACGTCCTGCTCATTGGAGGCAATTATCCTATAGATGAGCGTAAGGGACTTCGGGCGTCCAATGTATTTGTCCTTGCGGAATCCGCAAAGACAGAGACTAATTCTGATGAGACGACTGTGTATAAGTATCAGTCGGGGGAAATGCTTTTGGCTGAGATTATCTGTAAGTGCAGTAAGGAGAGTGAGACAGGGGAGCTGTATTTTCATGGGGCTAAGACGAAGAACTCAAGGATTATCGGTATTTTTTCTCCGGTACACAGAAGCGGTAAGACAAGCTATGGATTAAGGTTGGGGCAAGAGCTGGCTGTCTCAGAAAATGTGTTGTATCTCAATATGGAGATTTATGGCGGGATTGGAGGTTTTTTTCCAGAGGAAGGCCATACTCTGGCAGATGCACTGTATTATTCAAGGCAGGAGAACAAGAACTTAGGCGTGATACTTACTACTCTGGTAGAGCATATGGGTGCATTGGATTATCTGCTTCCTGTGCGGGTGTCGGAGGATATCAGGACGGTTACTCTGGAGGAATGGATAAACCTGGTTCGTCAGATTGAAGAACAGAGCATCTATGATGTATTGATTCTGGATGTGGACGAAGGGCTTAAGGATGTATATGGACTTCTTCGGATTTGTACAGAGATTCTTGTGCCTGTCATGAAGGATGCATCAGCGGAGGCGAAGCTTTTGCAGATGGAGGATGAGCTGCATCTTTTAGGATTTGATGATGTAAAGAAAAAGATGGTGAAGAAGGAGTTAATTTCATGATGCGCTCAGAGCAGCTTCACACCAGGATTCTGGATGAGCTGGATATGACCAGGGAGATTGAAGATGATGAGCTGACACGTTTGATTTACAGAGTGCTTAAGGAGGCGTCAGAGGAGGAGTACCTCTCACTGGCAGAAAAGACTGCCCTTGGCAGAGAGTTGTTTAATGCATTCCGTAAGCTGGATGTTTTGCAGGAATTTCTGGAGGACGACAGGATTACAGAGATTATGATTAATGGGACGCAGAATATATTTTATGAGCGTGATGGCAAGATATTCCAGTCGGACAGACGTTTTATCTCCAGGGATAAATTAGAGGATGTGGTACAGCAGATTGCCGCTGGCTCTAACCGTTTGGTGAATGAGGCGTCTCCGATTGTGGACGCAAGGCTTACCGATGGCTCCAGAGTGAATATTGTTCTGGAGCCGATTGCGTTAAATGGTCCGATTGTGACAATTCGTAAATTTTCTAAAGAGGCAATTACCATGAGACAACTAATCGCATGGAATTCCATCAGCAGTGAAGTATCTGAGCTTCTTGCCAAGCTTGTGGCAGCCGGATACAACATATTCATAAGTGGGGGTACCGGTTCCGGCAAGACCACTTTCTTAAATGCATTATCGCAGTTTATTCCCAAGACAGAGAGAATTATTACCATTGAGGACAATGCAGAGTTAAGGATTCAGGACGTTCCGAACTTGGTAAGGCTGGAGGCAAGGAATGCGAATGTGGAGGGAACCGGAGAGGTGACGATTCGGGAGTTGATTAGGTCGGCTCTGCGCATGCGGCCGGACCGTATAATTGTTGGGGAAGTGCGCTCAGCGGAGGCAATCGATATGCTGCAGGCGCTGAATACAGGGCATGACGGAAGCCTTAGTACCGGACATGCCAACAGTCCGACGGACATGTTAAGCAGGCTTGAGACAATGGTATTAATGGGAATGGACCTGCCTCTATCTGCAATCCAGAGACAGATTGCATCTGGAATTGATATTCTAGTCCATCTGGGAAGGTTGAGGGATAAGAGCAGGAAGGTATTGGAGGTAACAGAGGTATTAGGGTATTGGGATGGTGAGATTCGATTGCAGACATTGTATAAATATACAGAGGTTCAGGAAGAAGAAGGAAAGATACAGGGGGAATGGAGGAGGGTTCAGGAGATTACTCATAAAGAGAAGCTGCTGGCAGCAGGATATCACCTGTAAGGAGCATCTTTGGAATGTGGCGAAGGCGTTAGGAATCACGGTGGTTACGGTGTGGCTGTATTACCGTTCTTTGTGGCTGACATTGCTGTTACTGCCTCTTTTTATCTGGCATTTTCGCATGATGGAGGAGGAATGTGTCAGAAAGAAGGAGATGGAATTTCAGGTGCAGTTTAAAGAAGCGATTCAGGCAGTATCCGCGGCTTTGAATACAGGGTATTCTGTGGAAAATGCATTTAGGGAAGCTCAAAAGGAGCTTAAGTTAATCTATCCGGAAACTGCAAGGATATCAAAGGAACTGCTGTTTATTATCAGACAGTTACGGATTCATGTGCCCATGGAGCAGATTTTGGAGGAATTAGGGATGCGCGTGCAGATAGAGGATGTCAGGAATTTTGTGACAGTATTTGCAGCGGCGAAGAAGAACGGGGGCAATATGATTGCTATTATACAGGATACGGTAAGACAGATTGGTGACAAGATTGATGTAAAACGGGAGATAGACACAATACTTGCGGCAAAACGATATGAATTTCGTGTGATGTCTGCAATTCCCTATGCAATCATTGGTTATATGTCTTTCAGTTTTCCTGAGTTTATGGACAGCCTGTATGGAAATATTTTTGGAATTGGGGTGATGACAGTATGTCTTGGAATCTATATGGGCGCTTATTATCTTGGTGTAAGAATGATAAGGATAGAAGTCTGATACTTAAATATGTGGCAGTAGGAAGCATGCTGGTGATAGGAGGTATTCTTTTAGCATCTGATTTTATGCAGTCTGTCAGGGAGACAGATGGTGTGATCGAGAGAAATTCCTATGGCAAGGGAAGTAAGCTGGAAGATTTGGAGGTAACAGTTCAGGGAAAAGCGGAAAAGATTCCGATAGAGGTGGAGATTGCTGAAAGGCAGTATTCGTCAAAAGAGGTGTTGGAGGTATTTGACAGGATTATTTCCAGAATGGATGAATTGATCTTGGGTGAGAATAAGAGCCTTGACAGGATTGAACAGGATATGGTGCTTCTGACAAAGATTCCAGATGCGCCAGTAGAGGTATCCTGGGAGTTAGACCGTTATGATGTGCTGAACGTTAGGGGAGAGATACAGCCGGATAATTTGAAAGAAGAAGGAACACTTGTAAACTTAAGCGCAGTTCTGACATATCGTGAAAATGCAGAGGAGCAGGCATTATACCAGTGTACCGTAAAGGTATTTCCAAGGACACTGGATGAAGATGAAAAGGTGAGAAAGCGCATAGAGGAAGAAATCCAGAAACAGGAGAAAGAATGCCGTACTAGTAAGCTCGTGAAGCTTCCGGACAAGGTTTTAAACAGGGAGGCAGTTTATTATCAAAAAATGGACTTCCGTGGTCTGGTTCTGGTGATTATGGCAGCACTTATTGGAGTACTCTTGTATGCGCTTGAGATTCAGAAGCGGGGTAAGGAGAAGGAAAAGAAAAAGGGACAGATGCTTCTGGATTATCCAGAGATTCTGAATAAAATGAGCCTTTTTCTTGGAGCAGGGATGACGGCGAAACGTGCCTGGAGGAAGGTAGTGGAAGACTATGAACGCCAGAAGGAATCGTGGGGCGAACGGTATGCTTATGAGGAAATGAAGCGTACCTGCCATGAGATGGACAGTGGAGTCAGAGAGTCAGAAAGTTATGAGAATTTTGGAAGACGTTGTGATATTCAGGTGTATGTAAGGTTCGGCGCGTTATTATCACAAAATCTTAGAAAAGGGACAAAAGGGCTGACGCAGTTATTGAAGCTTGAAGCAATCCAGGCGTTTGAGGAGAGAAAAGCAAGGGCAAAACGGCTTGGGGAGGAGGCAGGGACAAAACTGCTGCTTCCAATGTTTTTGATGCTGGCGATTGTGCTGGTGATTGTGATTGTTCCCGCGTTTCTGTCCGTACAGATATAGATTCAATATAAAATGATTTTGAGGAGTGATAATATGTGGAGAATAGGGTCTGTTTTATCAAAAGTAAAAGAGAAGTTAAGAGAGGAGGATGGAATCGGGGTAGTAGAAGTCATATTGATTCTAGTGGTATTGATTGGTCTGGTCATTATATTCAAGTCTCAGCTTACCAGTCTGGTACAGAATATTTTCCAAAAAATCGTAAGCGAGAGTTCTGGAATCTGATGCCGGAATATGGAAAAAGAGCTTGGGATTGGGAAGAAAAAAAGTATTGTGGAGAAGTGACGGCTTATTTGAGCTTGATTTTCATCCTTTTGATTACTTTTATCGGCGGGATTATGGAGAGTGCATCTGTCCAGCTTGCGAAAAATTACCGAAGAACAGATACAAATCGAGCGATGGAATGTGTATTTGCAGAATACCAGAAGGAGCTTTTAGATAAATATGATATCTTTGCCTTAGACGGCAGTTATGAGACGGGACAGTATACAGAGAAGAATGTGACAGAGCGCTTGGAGTATTATGGTGAGGGTAGGTTAGAGCATGAAGTGATGAAAATTCAGTTTCTAACTGATAAAGGATGTAGGAGCTTTTTAAACCAGGTTTCAGCGTATATGAAGCATAAATATGGATTGGATGCCATGAAGGATCTGCTTGGAATGACCTCTGAGTGGGGGCGGCAGGAGGATAGAGCACAGGATTATGTAGAGGAGGAAAATTCATGGCACGAGAGCATGGACGGTCTGCTAAAGGAAAACGAAGCTGAACTGCCCAGGGAGGATAATCCCATTGACCACATAGGGCAGTTGAAGAAGACGCCTTTATTGACGCTGGTAATGCCAAAGGGCAAGGCTATATCAGAAAAGCGTGTAAATAGCAGAGAAATGTTAGAGGTCAGAGAACGGAAGCAGGGATATGGCAATTTTTCGGAGGCTGAAGAAAAGAACGGAAATTTGTCCTCTCTGCTGTTTGGGGAATATCTTCTTGAGCATTTTTCAAAGTTTACGGATACAGAGTATACAGGAGGAACGTTGGACTATGAATTAGAGTACATTCTGGCAGGAAAAGACAGTGATAAAGAAAATCTGGAATATATAGTCAGAAAATTATTACTTTTCAGGTTTGTTCCTAATTATGTATATATCCAGACAGACAGGGAGATGAAGGCTGAGGCAGAGACAGCGGCATTAGCATTATGTACCCTTCTTGCGGTTCCTGCCATTACGGAGGCAGCAGCCCAGGGAATTCTGTTGGCGTGGGCATATGGGGAATCAATTATGGATATCCGGTCTTTGCTGAAAGGAAGCAGGGTGCCGTTGGTGAAGTCAAAGGAGAGCTGGCAATTACAGTTTTCTAAACTGCTTACTCTTGGAACAAAGGAGGATGTTAGTGAGGGAAGGGATGATGAAAATGGGCTTGGATATTCGGAATATCTTCGTATGTTGTTGTTCTTAGCAAATAAGGAGGCGACAGCGTTACGGACACTTGGAGTCATAGAGCAGAATATGAGAAAGGTCTATGGTCAGGCATATTTTCGGGCGGATTTTTGTATCAGCGGGATGGAGATAGGGTCGGTTTGCAGCTTGAGAAGAGGCGTACGTTATCAGTTTAAAACTTACTATGCTTATCAGTGACGAAGATGTTTAGATGAAAAGGCAGAGGCGGATACAGATGCCCTTTCGGGTATCAGAATTAATCCAGAAAACAGACGTGTTAAATCAAATAGAAAGGAGAAGGATTCGTACGATGAAAAGTAAAACACTCCCCTCATATTTAAAAAATTCTTATCTGTCTGGAAGGGTATCTGTATCCGCCTCTAAAGAAGCTAGTATAACGGTTGAGGCGGCTATAGCAGTTCCAATTTTTTTTCTGGCAGTGGTGAGTCTTATATATCTGATGGAAATCATGGCCATCCAGACTGCTATGCGTTCTGGTCTGCAATATGCGGGAAGGAAGGCGTCGGAGGAAGCTTGTGTAATTACAATGATTATGCCTTCCCGATTAGAGAGGGATGTGGTGCAGGCAGTTGGTGCAGAACGGCTAGACAGAAGTATCGTAATCGGTGGAAGCGGCGGAGTCAGGTGTAATGGCTCGCATATATCTTCACGAACGGGAATCGGAGAATTGGAGGTTACATATCAGGTGGGATTGCCGATTCCAATGTTTGGCGTACCTCCTTTAAAATATCAGGAGAAAATGCGTATCAAGGCATGGATCGGATATGAGAAGCCAGGATTTGGGTCAAATCGTGAGGATACAGTTTATGTTACAGACACCGGTATGGTCTATCATAGGGATTATCACTGTACATATTTAGAGTTATCCATTCACATGGTTCCATCAGGAAACATTGAAGATCTGAGAAATCAAAGCGGAGGAAAATATTATCCATGTGAGCGCTGTATGAGAAATGGGGGAAATGGGGTGTATATCACTAATACAGGGGATCGGTACCACAATTCGTTGTCATGCAGCGGATTAAAACGAACGGTCTATGCCGTTTTACTGTCTGAAGTCGTCGGAAAGGGGGCCTGCTCCAGATGTGGAAGGTAAGTCAGTGCATAAGTATGGTTTTGCTGGCAGGGCTATCCATTACAGATATTCATTCCCGAAGAATACCAGTTATCGTTCTGATTTCCGGTAATCTGGCAGCGCTGTGCTATCAGATTTATATCGCAAAAGAGGATGTATTTGTGCTGGCGGGAGGAATAGGAGTAGGATTATTATTTCTGTTAGTCAGTAGGGTTACAAGAGAGGGAATGGGATATGGGGATAGCTGGACGATACTTATTTTAGGAATTTACCTTGGCTTGTGGAAACTGTTAGAAGTTCTTTTGGCAGCATTTCTATTCCTTGGGATAGCAGCAGTTATTTGTCTTTCTTTAAAGAAAATATCGAGAAAATATAAGCTTCCATTTATTCCCTTTTTGGCAGCAGGATATCTGTGCAGTATTTTAACAGGAGGGATGAACGGATGAAAGATTACAAAGTACAGGCAAGCATGACGGTAGAAATGTCATTTCTTATGCCTATGATTCTGTTCCTGATTATGGGATGTATTTTGGCAGTATTTTATTATCATGACAAAAATATATTGTCTGGTGCTGCATATGAGACGGCTGTTGTTGGAAGTACGAAGGCAAGGGAAAAGGAGGGCATAAAGGAGGGGGAATTGGAGACGCTTTTTTATCAAAGGGCAAAGGATAAATGTATTATGTTTGTCAACTTGCAGGTATCAGTCAGGGCAGGGAAAGAGGAGATTGAAGTCGTTGCAGGCGCATCAAGGAAATATATGAAAATTTCGGTTGCCAAAAGAGCGGCGGTTACAGAGCCAGAGAAAAAAATCAGGGATTTGAGACGTATTAAAGGATAGAAAATAGTTGATCAGAGAGGATGGAGAGGTGATTTCTTAAATGGAACGTAAGATTACGATTGAGGAGGAGATTTTCTATAAAGAAGATTATCAGATTCGTATGCTAAAGGCAAATAATTTAAACGGAATATTGAAGATGGGAGGCAGAGGAGTTAATCAAAACAGCTATTATGATTATGACGTCAGCGGAAAGATTTCAATGAAAGCAATGTTTGAAAGAAGTAAGATAAATGCAGAAGACATAAAAATGTTTCTTAGAGATTTAAAGAATGTGGTAAAAGAGGTGGAAACTTTTTTGTTAAATATCCATTGTATCTTGTTGAAACCAGAGTATATCTTTTATGAAGAGGGAAAGTATTTCTTCTGTTATTATCCATTGGCAAAGCAAGAGCTGTGGGAAGAATTTCACGAATTAACAGAGTATTTTGTGAAACAGGCGGATTATCAGGAGCAGGAATGTGTTCGTATGGTATTTCTTTTACATAAGAAGACAATGGATGAAAATTACAGTTTGGAGAAGCTGGCGGCAGAATGTATGAAAACTTTGCAGGAGGATGTAGATGCAGCAGAAGAACATCAGAAAAAAGCTGGCGATAAAGACAGAGAAGACATGGAAGAAGATTTGCAGGGGAGAGACTGGATTACCGAACAGGAAATTGGAAGTGGGGTTATGAGAGAAACGGATACGGTGTGGGCGCCTGTCAAAAAGCTTCTGAATAAGCGCAGGAAATCAAAATGGGGAGATTGGGATGGATTGCATATCGAAGAAGAAGATTTTTCCTAAAAGTGATAATGACTTTGGTGTTTAGATATGTTACAATAATTTTGTCAGATATAGGAAGGAGGCGGCAGCTATGAAATTAGATAAGGAAGATTTGTTGGCTATATCAGATTTACTTGATGAAAACATGAGTTCCGCGTTACGACCGATAAAAGATGAGCTTCGAGAAGTGAAAGAGAAAGTATACGATTTGGGAGAAGACCTTGAAGGGGTAAAAGAAAGACTTGAGAGGG